>OIZI01000289.1_pt1 | contig 26973 bp, 17 predicted proteins | sample 1588441 | NCBI WGS metagenome assembly OIZI01 (sample SAMN03283284) | human gut metagenome | biome: human-associated habitat; material: feces | host: Homo sapiens | place: Peru | collected 2012 | reverse complement strand
CAAAATAGTATCTGCCGCCGGGGGCGAGGGTAAACTGCTCGTCGACCTTATTCTCCACCGTCAGCGTAACGTCTGCGAAAGCGCTGGCGAGGTCGGTCATTTTATCGCCGTTGTACTGCTCGTTGAAGACCTTGAGCGTATATGTTCCCTCAGCAAGCGCCGGGATCGTGAGCTCTGCCGTGCCATTTTCGTCCGTGAGCGCGGCAGAGCTGCGGCCATAATACGCCGGGTTGCCTGCCGCGTCCAAAATCATGGCGGAAATGTATTCGTTTGCGCCGGTCTTAGCGCCGGTATAGCCAATCTTTACCGTTCCGCCTCTGGTGTACGCAGAAAGATCTGTGGTGGTCACAGCGAAGCCGCTGCGGCTGCTGTCCTTCAGCGTCAGCTTCCACTCGTTTCCGGTATATTCGTCAATTTCGGTCAGCCCGCCGGCAGGCTTGCCGCCCACAGCGGCGGATGTAAAGAGGACAGAGCCCAAATTCAAGTTAAAAGCGGGGCGCACACCATACGACGGGGCGGCAGCCTCCACAAGGGTGGAGGGTTCACCATCAGCTCTCACGAAGGCGGCACCTATATTATGGTTACCGGGGGAGCGTAGCCACCAATAGTACATCTCCCAATTTGTATGTTCTTTATCCACAATTCGCAGATCCTGATTTACCGCAAACGCTTCCGCTGTGGAAAGCGGCCAGAATACAGCGTTATCCACCTGATCTCCCGCTACACAGTCAGTATTCTCTCCGTCGTAACTTCCGCTTGTAAGCGTCCGTGTTTGAACAGCATCGGTTTCTTTCGCCGTCAGCTTTCCTGCAAGCGCATCTATTGCGGTTCTCAAATTACTCGGTGCATATTTGGTGCTTGCTCCTGTATCGTCAAATTCAACAACTCCCATAGTGCCTGCCGCAAGCAGGGTCATATCCCCTTGTGCGCTTGCAACGCCGCTTCCGTCATAGCCGATCACACGCCATGCGGCAGGCTTATTTTCTTGGTTTTGCCCGAAATACACGGTCGGTGCACTCGCCCTGTTTACAGTTTTATTCAGTGCGTCTGTGCCAAGCTGTATCGTCTTTTGCAAACGCAAACTCAGCGTGCTTCCCTTATGAATATTGTAATCTGCCATCGTGCGCCCGTTCTCAAGCTCTTTTTCGCCCAAAAACAGTCTTTGCGCATCGGGAGAAAAGCCTGTTTTTTCCTGAATTTTCTCCTTGATATTGTCAATGCTGTCGCCCGACACAACCTCGAGCGTTAAGTTTGCCTGACCGACAATGGTCAAGTCAATGTAAATCTCAATTGCGCTTGCCATCATCGGTACAAAGCTCATCATCATACAAAAGACGAGCAGGATGCTGAGTATTCGTTTTTTCATTTCTTGCTACCTCCGTTTTGCAGCCTCAAACAAGACTCTTTTTCTTTTTCAGTACAATGAACAAGATCAAGCCGAGGTTACCGAGCAGCGCAACTCCTGCAACAGAACCTATTGCAATCAAAGCAGGAGAAGCTGCGGATTCGGATATGTTTCCGGAGCCTGCGGGGACTGCTGCATCCACCGCCGCTTTCACGCCGGTGTCTTTCTCACCGATCCACCAGTTGCCGTTTTCGCCGATGAAGGGGGTCAGACCGTCCTTACCGTTCGCACCGACAACCTTGCCGAGATTGACCACCTTGCCGTCCGTATAGGTGAGAACAAGCTCGCCGTCTGCATTGATCTCCGCTTTGGCGATTCCGATGCCGTCCTTACCGTCTTTCCCGTTTTTACCGTCAGCGCCGCTTGCGCCGCCGGCACCGTTTGTTCCGTTCTTGCCGTCCTGTCGCGGTATACCGGTCTCACCGGGGTCACCCTTATCGCCCTTTTCGCCTTGTTGTCCGTCTTTACCGGTATCGCCCTTCTCTCCGGTGGCTTTAACGCCGAGGGATACCCATGTCTGTCCGTCATCATACGAAACATACCAGAAGTTGTCATCACCGATTTTCAGCTTCGGCGTGACACCGTCTTTTCCGTCCTGTCCGGGTGCACCGGCTTCTCCGGGGTCACCCTTGTCACCTTTATCACCCTTATCTCCTGTGTCACCTTTATCACCTTTGTCGCCCTTGTCACCTTTCAGATCCGACAGGGCAATCAAATCGTTCCAGACGGAATCATCGCTGTACTTCCACTGTACAAATCCGTTATATACCCGCAGCTCGATCTGCTTTCCGTCGGCGCCGTCATTTCCTGTCAGCTCGGCAAGTGAGACAAGATTGCGGTAAGCGTCGTCGCTTTCACCCGCATATCGCCACTGGATGCTGCTGCCGTTACTGCGGAATTCAATTTCTCTGCCGCCGGTACCCGCAAAGGTTGAGAAAGTTTTTGTGTTGGATAGTGTCGATACCAATCCGTTGCTGCCCACGGTTGAGACTGCAAAGGTATAGGTTGTATCCGCTTCAAGGGAGGAATATGTATACGAAAGACTGTCTGAAGAAAGCGGAGCTTCGGTCACGCGCTCAAACTCCCCGTCATCCTTACGCATCCAGATATGATACCCTGCATAGGGGCGTCTGAGATCTGCCGTCGGCGCCTTCCAGGTGATTTTTGCGCTTTGATTGTCCGTTACTGACACACCTGTCAATGTCGGTATAGGCGGTGCGGCGCGAAGATTGGTCAATACATAACCGAACACGGGAATCTTCTGATCGCCTGCCGTCCATGTACGCATACCGAAATCCCATGTAAAGCCGTACTGACTGGAAACATCGTAGCCGATTCCGTAGGAGGCAAGGAGCGAACGACGGTCGATATTATTGACCGTGCCGCTGGCTCCGCTGCTTTCCGTTGTGGTGTAGATCGTGCCTGTTGCTTTACTGTAACTCAAATCAATCACAAAACCCATATTGAATGCGTCTACGCCCCACGTGTTTTTCATCGAAGCGGAGAAGCCGTGAGCCATCTCAACTCCTTCGGCATGTTCGGACGTGGTCGTCCAGTCGTTTGTGATACTGCTTGCACCGAAGCCGAGCTCATATTTTTGCTTACTGAGCGACTCAAATTTCGAAACATAGTCGGCGGTAGTAGCGGTATTCGACCAATAGGCGAACGGGTCGCCCTCGGCATTTTCCGGCAGGACATGGCTGTTCAGTATCGGCAGAGCCTTTGCTTTACCCGCCGCAATATCCGCCTTGTAGGTTTCATTATACAGCACCGCAAACTCATCGTAATATTCACGGTCAAGCATGGTATAAACCGGCTGACCGGGGATCATCAGTGCGATGGTGTTTTTCTCGCTGAGGTCAAAATCTCCCTTTTCGGGGTCATAGAGTGAATAATAATAGGTCGTTGCCGGCACACGGTACAGCACCACGGAATCATTGCCGCCGGCATTAAAGGATACGCTGTATTCCTTTGAAAGGGTATCCTCGGTGCTCTTGGTAAAGTCCATGGTATATCCAAGCGATGCCTCGTATCTCCACACCTTCAGATCGCCCTGCACGACGATGGACGCGCCGAAGGAAGTGTTGTGCGACGAGGATTTCGTGTCCGCATAGCCGGAGGAGAAGGTATAGGTGGTGGAACCGTCGGAGAAATCGAGGTCATAGTCGCCGATCTCTGAGAAATAGGGAGCTGCCTGCAGCACCGCCTGCACCTGCGCGTCGGAATAGCCGTAGCCCTTGCCCTCATAGCGGGCAAACAGACCGTCCTTGTTCACATCTCCCGCAAGCAGGATGCAGTTATACGGCATATCCCACGCAAGGTCGACGTCGTGACACAGCTTTGAGTATTCGTCATTTTCGGCTGTCGCCGTATACTTGCCGGCGGTCGACAGCGTGCCGCTGCCGAAGTCCTCGCCATAGAACACATCGGTGAAGAGGTCGAATTTGCGCGCGTTTTTGGTGCCGTTCTGTCTTTCGGCGGCAAGCGCGATCACCTGCTCGCGCCCTTCGGTGTTGTGGTCAAAGTTGCCCGCGATGGCATCCTGATAATACCACCACCATTTCGCGCTCGTGTTATTCTTACGCGTGGTATTGCACAGAAGATTGAGACTGCCGTTTTCCTGCACCTCATAGAGCGCACCCGCGATGAAGACCTGCTCGGGCGTGCCTCTTCCGTTGATGGCAACGCCGGTCATGGCGGGCTTCGGCTTCACGCCGTTATTGTTCGTTCCGCCTGCCGTGTAGCTGCTCATCGCGATCTTTTGAACTTTTGTGATCGCATCGTTTCCGCTGTAATACACGGCATATGCCATATTCGAAGCATCGGCATCCGAATTGGCAAGAAAACCGTGGTTTTTTGCTTCCTTTACTTCGTTGTAATATCCCGCAACGACGATCTCTTCATATCCGTCACAGTTGACGTCCGCCGTCGTGATGTTCGGGAAGCGGATATGGTCATAGTATCGGTTGCCGTCTTCCTTCTCATCCTCACGATTGAGGGTCATCAGCTTTTTCTGCGATATTTTCTTAAAGGTCCCGCCGCTGTTTTTATATACCGTCAGCTTTGAGACAAAAAGGGCGTAAGCATCCGCCGAAACGCCGGGGAGCCCGGGCATCATACCGCTGCTGTAAGCAAACGGCTCGGCGGCACCGGCGACAACTGCAAGCTCATCACAGCCGTCGCGGTCGATGTCGACCGAGACAAGCGACTTCGTGATCTGATCTCTTTCATATTCGGTCGTTTCCCAACCGCCGAAGTAGGTGTCCGCACTTGCGAAGGATCTTCTGTAAAGCTTCTGTTCTCCGGCAATGCCCGTTCCGGCAATGCCCCACAGATCATCGCTGCCGACATAGGTGATAACGGCGGTCATTTTGCCGTCGCCGTCATAGTCACCCGCCGTGACATTGAAATAGTGACGGAATTCCTGATATTCCAGCTCGCCGTAATCGGTCTTGCACGCCCATTTCGGCGCGTCGGCAATTTCCTGAAGATCGGAGCGCTTGTTGTTTGCAAGGTTTTGTACCCAATAGCAGACCTTTGCCGTGTTCTTATTGTTATCCATGTTGCAAAGCCCGACAAAGATGGCGTGATCGTTTCTGCCCGTGCCGAGCGGGTCGTAAGCCAAACCGACAGCGAAAGCGACATTGTCGACCGAGGAAACGCTGTATGTACCGCTCGGCGACTCGATGATATTTTTTCCGAGGGTCAGCTTGTCATACACCTTGGTATGATCCTTTGCAGCTTCGTTTTCCGCATTGCGATAGCTGTAAATGATCGGCTCATACCACGGGGTGATGGCAAAGGGCTGTTCCTTCTTTGTGCCGTAGGGGTTGCTTTCATCCTCTTCCCATCCGGCGGGGGGATTTGTGTCGGGTGTGAGCAGCGCGCCGTATGCCCCCGAGGCGGATGCGCCCGGGTCGGCGTGACTCATCAGAGGTGAAATGGCACACATCACCATGCATAGTGTGAGCAGGATACCGAGTAGACGTTTTTTCATTTTGCGTTACCTCCGCGTCGATAGGATTTTTTATGTTTGACGGTGAGCATTGTGCAGACACCTCCGCTGACAAAAAGCAGGGCGATCCACAAAACGGGTGTGAACGGGTCGCCCGTTTCGGCGGATGTCGGCAACTTTGCCGTCACCGTGTTTTCCTTTGCGATCTCTTCGGTTGCTGCCGCATCGGCAAAATATTTGCCGCAGGCATTGCAGTACCAATAGGCGATCGTCCCCGCAGCCTCTTCGGTTGCCGCCTTTGCGGGGAAGTGCACGAGATTTTTGTGGCGGTTTTCGTCGACCGTGCCATAGACTGCGCCGCAGAGTGCGCAAACGGCTTTTTCGACACAGTTTGCCTCGCCGCCTGCACAGGCTTCTGTTTCCGCCCCGTCGCAGCCGTCCACGCTGCAGGGGCGCGTGTGCGTCCCGTCGCCGTTTGACGTCCATGCGCCGAACGTGTGCCCGTCTCTTACCGTCACGGTCATTTCGGTGACGTTGTCCGCCTTGTCGGTGACAATGATTTTCTGCGCGTCGGCAGACGGCGTGAGGACAAAGCTATTGTTTTCGTCAAGCTCGACCTCCGCGTCGTTCACGATGACGGTGCCGATATACGCTTCGTCAACGGTAACGGTCTGTGCCGCGCAGTAGGTCTTTCCGTTCTCGATGCCGCCGATCACGGGACTTTTGGCGTCCAGCACAATGCCGTTAGAGCAGATATACGCCGTGTTGCCCGCCGCATCCGTCAGCCGGACATAGATAACATAGGCATTGTCGGGATCGATATTGAACGACGGCGCGGTGTATACGGTGAAAGGCGCGTTTGCAAGCTCCGCTTCGGTCAACGCTTTTGCTGACAGCAGATATGCGATCTTCACGGCATCGCCGCTGTTATCGGTTGCGGTGATCGTGACCGTCTGCGTGTCCTTGAAGAACAGACCGAAGGTGATCGTGTTAAGAAGCGTTTTCCATTCGTTTGTGCCCAGGCTGATCTTGCCCGTCGGCTTTTCGATGTCTTTCCACCGCGCCTTGATCGTCATATCCCTTGCAGGCATCTTCTTGGGAACGGTCATGTCCCAGTCGATGAAGGCATAGCCCTTTCTCGTCGGGGCGTCGGGGGCGGTGATCTCCGTGTCATAGTCCTGCTCGATGGGGGCGATTTCACTGCCGCCGTCGGTGTCAAAGGTTATCTTGTACCGATTGATCTGCCACCGCGCCGTGATCTCCGTGATCTTCGCAGGCATCTTCTTGGGAAAAGGGGTATCCCAGTCGATGAAGGTATAGCCCTCGCGTGTCGGATCGTCAGGGACGGTGATCTCTGTGCCGTAATCCTGGTCGATGATCCTATCCGGCTCACCGTTTGCAAACCTGACTCTGATCACATACGACAGGATATCCCACCCGGCGTACAGCGTCATATTCCCGGGGATCGGGTCGTCAAAGTCCCACTTCTGCTCCGGCTTGCAGGCGGCATCCGTATACCAGCCGCGGAAGTTGTGCCCCTCCCTTATCGGCTCTTCATAAGGCCTTTGGATACACTCGTTTTGTTTTTCCTCACACGTTGCCGCACCGGTCAATGTGCCGCCGTTCGGATCGAACGTGACCGTGCAAAGGGGCGCTTCCTCCCACATGGCATACAGGGTGCAGTCCCCCGCTTTATCATACCGGGTCGTGCCTTGACCGTATTTGTTGCTGTATTGTTTGCCGCCCCACTGCCGGTCATACCAGCCGAGGAAAAAATACCCCTTATACCGCGGTATCGGCATCTGACCGAGCGTCTCGCCATAGGTGGCGGTCATGGTGCTCTGCGCCGGCGTGCCGCCGTTGCCGTCTAAGGTGACGGTGTACCGATTGGGAGTCCACACGGGATAGAGCGTCAGCGGCGCGTCTGCGGTATACACATTTTCGAAGTTATACACCTTTTCGCCGCCGTCGACGGTTGCCCAGCCTGTCTGTGTGTAGCCGCTGCGGGTGAACAAAGCGCCGCGCAGCGTCAGGATAGAATCATAGGGCTTAATGTCTGTCACGGCGTTTCCAGCACCGTATGCACCGGGGAGATAGGTGACCGCATAGCCGTCGGCGACGAAAAGTCTTGAAACATCTGCCGGTACGGTATCGCCCGGCTCATAGAGGTTGCCGCTTTCGTCTGCCCACCGCAGCGACGCACCGACGGGCACGTTGCCCGAGCGGGGCAGACCCTCGGCGGCGGGGGCGGTGAAGCTCTTGCCGCTTTTGACAACGATCTGAATGCTGTCCTCGCCGTCCAGCGTGTTGCCGCTAAGGTCGAGGGTGACGGCTTTGACGCCGTTTTTGCCGAGCGTCGCTGCGTTTTGGACCTCGAGAACGGGACGGTAGGCAATGCGGTTGTCGCCCTTGGGATAGCTGCTCCATGTGCGCGCTGTCACAAACCCGCGGTAGGCGCGGTAAAGGGCTTGCACGCCTGCATTCGCATCGGAGGAGTCCTGTCCCCAGGAATCCGTTTTTGCCCAGTTTTTGATAAGGCTGCCGTTTTTGTCAAGGATCGTATCCCATTCGTTTCTGAGCGGTGTTCCGCGTTCGTTTTCAGAGCCGATCGTGCCGCTGCGATTGCTCCCCACCGTCGGGGCGCGCAGGGTATAGGAAATGTCGCCGCTTTGATATGCCTTGCCGAAGATGAGACCTGCCTCATGCAGTCTGTCCCAGCCGATACGCTGTGTCACCGTGTAGTCCGCGACAAACAGACTATGGGGATAGGTATAGCCAAATTCCCGGGCAGGGTCGGTCGTTCTCGACGCCGAACCGGAAGAGCCGGGCACGCCGTCGGATGCCGCTTTCAGGACGTAGGCATTCACCGTTCCCGCATAGGTAAACGGGACATAGTGCAGCGTGCTGTCGGGCAAAGCGCTGTTCACCGTGCCGGGGATGCTCTCGCCCGAAAGGTCAAAGTAATATTTTTCGCCCGGGGTGAGACTAAGCTGCTCTGCAGGCGTTTCCTCCACCGTGAAACGGATGCCGAAGAAATTGCTGACATAGTCGGTCTTATAGTCGCCGTTATACTGCTCGGAAAACACCGAAAGGGTATATTCGCCCTGCGCAAGTCCTGCGGGGACGGCAAATTCCGCCGTGCCGTTTTCCGCCTTGACCGACTGCATGCTCCGTCCGTAACAGAGCGGGTTTTGGTTTTCGTCAAAAAGAATGGCGGAGATATATTCGTTGTCGCCCGTTTTGGCGCCCGTGTAGTCGATCCTGACCGTTCCGCCGTCGGTCGACGCGGTGACGGCAGAGGTCAAAACACGAAAATCTTTGCGGGCGGAGTCAAAGAGCGTCAGCTTCCATTCGTTGCCGCTGTATGCGGGGATCGCCGTCAGCCCTTTTTCCGTGCCGTTTGCGGACTTGCCGCCTGCGGCGGCGGAGAACATCCGCACGGCGCTCGTGCTCAGGTTGAAGGCGGGACGCGCCGCGTGCACATAGCTTACGGTTTCGATATCAATGACGCCCGAGGAATGCACAAGTCCCGCCATTTTCGGGGCGTCGCCGACAGGAGAACGGAGCCACCAGCTGGCCGCATTTCCGTCGATGTCCGTCGCGGTAAGACCGGGGGCATTGTCATAATTGCCGATATAGTCGGTCACTTCCCGCACCGACAGGAAAAACAGGTTGTCGATGTCGGAAAGACCGCCTTGTCCCCAAGTCTGACCGTATAATTTTTCGGCGGTATCGGTTTTGGAAACGATGCGCATGGCGTCCCGCTCCGAATCGGTGAAAGTGCCGCCGTTTTTGTTTGCGGCGAAATCTCTGCACCAAAATTGCGCATCGCTGCCCTTGTATGTGTTTGTTCCAAGGGCATAGTTATACCGCACATTGTTACTGAGCAGAAATTCCGACAAAAGGAACATATGATTTGCGTTGCCTGTGGCATCGAGCACCCGCCATTTGATGGGGGCTGTGCCGTTTATGCCGAAATAGATATAGCTGTTTGGCACAAAATGAACATTTTTGCCGTTTGTGACCTTTGTCGGGTTGAGAATCCGACGGGTGTTAACGCTGATGGCGGCGGTTCCCGTCGCCGCTCTTTCTGCGGCGAACGCGCCCGTCGGCACAAGGCACATCATCACACACAGGGTGAGAAGTATGCCCAGCATTCGTTTTCTCATATCAGCACCTCCGCAAAAGCTCAGTTCAGCGCAGTGATCGTGACACTGTACCGACTGTCGCCGAAATTGGTGTCCTGGAGCAGCATGTTGTTGTATGCCAGCTTCAGGGTGATGTCGTCGGTGGCGGTATAAACGGTGTTATATGCCACGGTCAGTCTGGCGGTCAGATCCTTTTTCGCAAGGACCGTGTAGGTCTGTGTTGCGAAAAACATGGCGCCGCTCGTGTCATATCCGTCGGTCAGCGAGACGCCGCATTTTTTGTCGTCCCCTTTGGCGGACACAGTGACCGTGCCGCTGAACACCAAGCTGTAGGCGTGCCCCTTTTTCAGGGTGATGGTGTTTTCAGATGTATTATAGGCAATCAGATCGCCCTCGGACTTGATGTTGGTGAAGGAAAGCGGCGTCCCCCAGTTGACGTTCAGAAGCTCGCCCGTTCCGCTGAAAAAGCCCGCGCACACGCCGTCCTTGCCGTTTGCGCCGGCAGCACCGGTCGCTCCGGTCGCACCGGTCGCTCCGGCAGGACCCTGCGCACCGGTTGCACCGGTGTCGCCCTTGTCGCCTTTGTCACCTTTTTCGCCGGGATCGCCTTTGTCGCCCTTTTCGCCGTTTGTGCCGTCAATGCCCCTGGCTTTCACGCCGGTGTCGGTCTCGCCGATCCACCAGTTGCCGTTGTCGCCGATAAAGGGTGTTTTGCCGTCCTCGCCGTCGGCACCTTTTTCTCCGTCGGTGCCGTTTGTGCCGTCGGCACCCTTTTCGCCCTTCAGCGCCGCAAGGTCATAAAGGTTCAGCCAGATCTTGTCGCCCGCATAGCGCCATTGCAGCATGTTTTCACTCGCGCGAAATTCGGGCGATCTTCCGTTCTCGCCGTCCTGGCCGGACGGCCCCTTGATGTCGGCGAGGGCAACCAGAGTCTGCCAGTCCTCTCCCGCATAGCGCCACAGGATATGGGTCGCGTCTTTTTGCACCTCAATGCTTTTACCGTCAACGCCGTCTTTACCGTCGACGCCGTTCTTACCGTCAGCGCCGTCTTTGCCGTCGGCGCCGTCCTTGCCGTCGACGCCGTCCTTGCCGTCGACGCCGTCTTTACCGTCGACGCCGTCTTTACCGTCGACGCCGTCTTTACCGTCGACGCCGTTCTTACCGTCAGCGCCGTTCTTACCGTCGGCGCCGTTCTTGCCGTCGACGCCGTTCTTACCGTCAGTGCCGTCTTTACCGTCGATGCCGTCCTTGCCGTCGATGCCGTCCTTGCCGTCGGCGCCGTCCTTGCCGTCGGCGCCGTTCTTGCCGTCGGCGCCGTTCTTGCCGTCGGCGCCGTTCTTGCCGTCGGCACTGCGCAGCTCGGCAAGCGCCACAAGGTCGTGCCATTCCTTGCCGTCGGCGGCTTTCCACTGGATTGCCGTGCCGTTGTTGCGCACCTCAAGCGATGCGGCAGTGCCCGCAACGGGCTTGCTCGCAGCCGTTTTGGTGCAGACGATCGTCAGCACGGCACAAAGTGCCGCCAGTGCGGCACACAACGCCGCCAGCGTGCCGACAAACAGCCTTTTGTAGTTTTTCATTTCTTTTCCCCTTTGTCCAGATATTGTGAGCGGTATTTATCCACAAACAGGGCGACTCCCTGCTTTAAGACCTCCATCTGGGTTTGAAGATAATATTCATCCTCGAACATCGCATAATGCACACAGGCGCGGACAAAAATAAAAATGAGCGATGTGATGATTGTATACGGAATGCCGATCTTCGGCTCTAACAATTTAGCATATTCCGTATAGCGCTCATTTACGCCTTCAAAAAACCGCTTGCCGTGTTCAATATATTTGGGATGGGTATAGATCTGATACATCAGCCGATATTTCTTGCCGTGCTTTTTCGCCGTCCAATAGGGGATCTCCTCGATAAAGCGCATGGCATCCTTCGGGTCCTTCGGCGCCTTTTCCATGAAGTCGTCCTCGACCTTGGACATGCAATAGGCGGTGGACTCGATGATGAGCTCGTCAAGATTTTTGAAATAGGCATACAGGTTGCCCTGCGTGCAGCCGCAGGCGTCGGCAAGCATCTTGACGCCCGTGCCGTTAAGCCCGTGCTCGGCATAGCAGTCAAAGCACTTTTCCATGATTGCGATCTTCTTTTCCATGTGCTGCTGTTCGGTTTGCATCAGTATATATATCCTCCTACATTTGAATAATCGTTCATTCAAATGTAGGATACCACAAACCCGACGGGAAAGCAATAGCTTTCCGCAATTTTGGGTGACAATTTTTCTGCCCGCCCTTGACAGAAACGGGCAAATTGACTATACTGTAATGGCAGAAAATGCCGTTGTCGGTTTCCGCCGACTGACAGCAAAAGAGGTAAACGGGGCGGGTTAGGGAACAGGAGGATCTCCATGAAAAAACGCATGCTCACGATTTTTGCCGTGCTCTGCCTGGTGCTTTGTCTTGCGCCGATGGCAGCACTTGCGGACACGACGCGGGTCGTCGCGGTCAATGTCGGCGGCGCCAACACGGCAAACGACGACTATAAGATCGAGGACGCAGGCATCAAGCTGTTAAAGCGCGATGTGACCTATGAGCTGACGGGCGAAACGGACAAGAAAATTTCGATCTGGGGCAGCAACAACGCCGCGGACATCGATCAGGCGCACTATATCCGTCTGAACAACGCGAAGCTGAACGGCGGCATCGTCGTGGAAAACAGCCCGGTGAAAATGGTGCTGGATGTCCCCGAGGGCACGGACAACTATGTCAAGAGACTGAGCGCCGTCGATCTCACCATCAAAGGCAAGGGCACGCTGCGCGCCGAGTCCCTGGTTGTGATACAGCGGTCCGCCTATATGTCCAGCGCCCTGCAGATCACGGACACCGCCGTCATCGTCACGACGCCTGCGTCGGCGGGCGACTCGTCGCAGTGGAACGGCATCTGCGTGCTGTCCGGTGATGCGGTTGTAAAATATATCGGCAACGGCAAATATCCGGCACTGAAGGTCGGTGTGAAATACGGCGACACCCATTCGCTGACGCTGAAGGACAACGCCAAGCTCTATTGCCTGCAGGACGACATGAACGTCATCAGCCACAGTGCGGTGGACGGCATCACGATCTCCTCGACGCTGACGCTCGAGGGCAACAGCTATCTCGAGGCGGAGGGCAAGCCCACCGACGGCAATTATAAGGGAAGCGCTGTTCTTTGCGAGGGCGACATCACCGTGCGGGACAACGCGACGATCAAAGCGACCGCGCAAGGCTCTGCTATTTGCGGCTATGTCAACGTTTTTGTTGAGGGCGGCAATATCATCGCCGAAAGCACGGGCGGCAACGGCGTGTATGCAGGCGACACACTGAAGATCACCGACGGTGCGCATGTCGATGCGACCGGTCTCTATCCGGGTCTGTATGCATACAATGCGGTCACTATTGAAAACAGCGTGGTGAAATCCCTGCCGACCGGCAACTACTATGGCATTTATTCGGACGGCACCTTTGCGGTCTCCGGCTCCTATATCGAGACGGTTGCCCCCTGGAACTTTGAAGACGACACCGCAAACAGCGTGGTGTTTGACAGCAACGAGGGCACGGTCGTCGGCAACGCGGTTCTGCCCGATGACGTGACGATCGCTGCGGACAAGACGCTGCTCATTCCCGAAAACACCTCTCTCACCGTGGGCGAGGGCAAGACGCTCACGAACAACGGCACGGTGACGATCAAAGGCAGCTTTGCCAAAGCAAACGGCACGGTCATTTGCAGCAGCCACTCCGGCGGCACTGCCACCTGCACCGAAAAGGCGACCTGCGCGCTCTGCGCTGCGGAATACGGTGACCTTGATGCGGAAAATCACACCGGCGAAGCCGCGTGGACGCAGACGGCGACCACGCATGTGAAGAAATACACCTGCTGCGGCGCGGTTGCGGTGGAAGAAGCGGCGCACACCTTTGAAAACGGCGTGTGCACCGTGTGCACCTATGCCTGCCTGCATGAGGGCGGCAGCGCCACCTGCAAGGACAAGGCGACCTGCACGCTCTGCGGTGAAAGCTACGGCGAGCTGCAGCCGGGCACGCACGCCGACCTGACGGCGGTTGCGGCGAAGGCGGCGATGACGGAAGCCGAGGGCAACATCGCCTATTGGTATTGCAGCGGCTGCGGTAAGTACTACAGCGATGCCGCAGCGACCAAAGAAATCGAAAAGGCGCAGACCGTGATCGCCAAGCTGACTGCCGCTCCCGACAACGGCGGTAACAACACGGGTAACGGGAACGCCGCCACGGGCGACACGGTCAACTATGTCCTGCTGCTCGTCGTGCTGCTCATCAGCGGCGGCGCGGTCGTCAGTGTGCTGATCCTCGGCAGAAAGAAGAAAACGCGCGGCTGAAAGCGACACTGCTTGTAAAAAATAACACCCCGCAAAGGCGTTTCGAAGGCTAAGCCGATCGGAACCCCTTTGGCGGGGTGTTTCTTTTTTGCACTCCGAGAACGGTGAGATGTCGTGAGGAGACCGAAATCGCCGGATCCCGCGTGCAGCGGAGGGTTTTGTTCCAAATGCAAGGAGATGTTTTTAATCTCCTTGCGCGGTCTTAAAACGGAATACATACAAAAGCCGGACGCAAAGACGCAGAGCAAACCCGTTTTGGGGTTCAGCTCTGCGTCTTTGCAATACAAATTGGGCGGCGGGATGCGCTTTTGCCGCTTACGGGTTGTTCACTCAATCGTCATCGTCGTCATCTGACCAAGACGAGATAAAGTGAAGGTCTCCGCTGTCCATGTCCATAGCCAGATTGTCGCCCATGCGCATCAGCAAATCGCCGTCGGAGTTGATTGCTATGTTGTCAGAAACGGTGTGTGCAAAATCGCCGTCGTCATAGTCAAAAAAACGCTTGCTCATGGATGCATCTCCTCCCATAATTCGATGTTTCGGGTTGAATGTGGCGCACGGCGTTATAGGAAGTATTCAGTTCCTCAATCAGAGACCCGATTAGCAAATCGCTTGATTGAACGCTGACCCGCATGATATTTGTGCAGAATTTTGGATTGTCACCTTTTCCTCGACAGAAATAGTATGTTAAAAAGTCACCGTCATCTTCAAAGCGGAAAGAATCCAGGGCGCATTTTATAACGCTGTCCACAGGCATTTTGAAAGAATCGTCAGGCATTTTGAAAGAATCGTCAAAATTCAACTGTTTACTTGCCAGGTCAAAGGCTTCGTCAACCATAGCTTGCAGCTTGTCCAAAGCACGTTTATTGTGGGCGATCGCCCTTCTGAGCAGCACTTCGGTGTATCTGTTCTTTGATTGTATCATTTGTTCAAGAAGCGTGGATAAATAGGGATATACAACGACTTGCTTGTTTTTGAATGCATCCGTAATCGCAAATTCGTCCGAGAAGTACCCCAGCACCTTATCGCTTGCTTTTTCAATTTTCGATAGGATCTCTTCGCTATAGTAATCTTTGAAATGTGTCAATATTGCCGAACTGCTGCAGCGTTGATATAAGGTGGGAACTTCCCGCGCTCGCAAATTTTCCAGCGTGTCGAGATCGTCATGCTCCAAAGCCAGTGCGATCATTTTTTGACGCAGCCCGTTTTCCTCACATTGTGAAAGTCGCACCGCGGTGCCGCAAAAGCTGTTATTGCCTTTAATGCTTGTTCCGGCGCCGAACCCCGAAAGACGGTCCGCAGGATTCTCTTTGCTGTTGTCGACAAACCAAATGTATTTCTTATCCATCAGATATTTCATGAGCGCATAGTTTTTGCATGCAAGGGCATAGTCTATAACGGTCTTGCCGTATTCATCCGCATGGAGAAACGGCTGATCTTTTCTGTGTATATACCGCTCCCACTTTTCTTTGTCATTAGAGAAAGCAATTTCGTAGTTTGTAACATGACCGCTGATGGGCACATAGTGCTTGCCTGCACTTAAAATTTCTTCGCAGGAAGCATCTAATAATTCGCAGAACAGCGGCAAGTCGTAGGTTTGGATCGCCTTGTTGCCGTTTATGATCTGCGACATTCTATTCTGCATTTTTGCAATGGCATCATCGGTGGTGTCAAGATTGGCAAGCTTCAAATAGGCAATGCAGAATTGACGAACACTTTTATAGCGGTTCTCGATCAGTGCTTTCAGGTAGCGTCCGATGTTGACATTGTTTTTTTCAAAGTAGAACATAGCAGCACCTCCGTAATCTCGATATAAAGTGTAGCATAATTTCATCATGCAAACTATTACCTGTTTGCATACAAAAAAGAGAGCAAAAAATCACAGGGTCTATTTGTATATGCTTTTGGCATATATTCATTGTATCAGCAGTCGCTGTATAGGTCAACTTGTTTTGCATTCTAAATGACAAAGCCCTTGAAAGATGCATACTTTCAAGGGCTTTGTCGGTGAAGAACAGAAATGAAGTGTGGTAAAAACGAGAAATTACGGAGCGCTCATTCCCATCAGGCTGATCCAAATGCATATGCCGCCGAGGAGAAACGACACGATGGAGACAAGGTGCCCTAAGTATTGTCGGATGATGATGGCAACGAAGTTGAACAGCCCTATACCGACCACAAAGGAACCGATCGCGCCCAATATGATCCATGCACCGGCTTGATCGCCGTATACCAGCTCGACATATATACCATAAACAGCCATAGGCGCCAAAAGTACGGTAATAGCCAATGCCACCAAAAAGCCGTATCCCACGGGATGCTTTTTTTGAAAATCCTCATCCGCCTCGGGTGAAAACCAGCGGGAAGCGCCCGCAGGCGGAAGATATTGGCTGTTTTTTCTGCGCTTTTTCTTTTTGTGCTTTCTTCCCATATCCCTCACCTTTCAAAATGCCTGCGTCATGACAGCGGTGTCACGCTTCTTTTTTTCTCATAAATTGCTGCCGCGGCGCACCAGATCACGATGGCGGTGTTTGTGCTGCTTTGGCTCATAACGGACATCCATGTGGCAGCGGGGACCTGCAGCGCCTGCGCAATATCCGGAATGACAACAAACAGCAGGTTCCATGTGACCGGATGAAAAAGGAGCATGCGGCGGGGATAACGGGTCCTGCCGACCAGCAGTATCACAAAATGGATCCCGAAAGCCAATACCATCGGGATTATACATAGGAAGAATGGCGAGGAGCATATCCTCCTGATAGGCAGTGACCGCCGCGACGGCGGTCTCCGCGCCGACACGCGAACCCGGATATGCGGTGAACCACGCCGGAGTGGCTGACCAAAGGTGGATCGCCAGCGCCGCCGTAACGGTGAATATCCCGCAAAGCCGCTGGACGAGCTTTGTCTTTTTGTATTTTGCGTCGATGTCCGTATTCAGTGCGGTCACCATAAAGTAATAGAGAAAGCTCCCGACGGCGCCGCGTCCGACGATCAGCACGGGTCTCCACAGTCCGTAGGCACCGCACAGCAAGGCTGCAAAATGCTGATCTTTTTGTTGTCTGCGACAACCGCTTCGTTTGTTTTCGTGTCAGTCATGACGGTCGGTATCTCCTTTCATTCTGACCGCCCGGACGGCATTGACAAGCATCAGAAATGCGCCGAGCGCTCCGAGCAGGGCGTCTCTTTTGTAGATCGTCAGTTCTTTCGGATGCATTGGTATCACCGCTTTGCGGGTTAGTGCATGCTAACTGCAACGCTGTTGAAAAGCCGCCCCAAGGCAGCTTTTGCCTATTTGTTTGGAACAGTCGAATATGGCTGCAGTCGACTGCACAACCATATTGTAGCACGCCGACTGTATTTTGCAATAGGAACCGAAAGCGCCATACGCTCTGCGGATAGGGGGAATGCTATCATTCTGTACAATGCCAAAAAACCGGCTCGCAAATGCGGCGAAAACGCGCAGACCGATTTTGTGAAACTTGCCTTTGGGGTCTTGTCTTTTTTTGTCGCCCATGTTAAAATGTTTCTATCAGAATAAAGGAGGTCGATCGCAATGGATCAAAGCCTTTCCCCGCTGTTTACTCCCTGGAAAATCGGGAACTGTGAGATCAAAAACCGTTTTGTTTTGACCAGTATGGGCGGAACGGATCTGTTCGGCTGGATGGAAAAGAATCATTTCGACAAGGACGGCGCGCGTTTTATTTTGGAAGTCGCCAAAAACGATGCGGGTCTGGTTATGCCCGGTTGCCAGCCGGTCTATAACCCCATGTTCGGCCAGTGGCTGCACAAAAACAAGAAGATGTTTGCTGATTTGAAAAAATGGATGCCGGAATTTCACAAGACCGGTGCAAAGCTTTTTGTGCAGCTGACGGCGGGCTTTGGCCGTTCCTTTACCATCAGCAAGATGATGGAAGACCTCTACACCAACAAATTTCTGCGCGTTGTCAGCAAGCCGTTTATGGATCTCGATATGATCACCGCAACGGCCAGCCCCTCGCCGAACCGCTGGTCGGACAAGGTGCCCTCCCGTGAAATGACGGCGGAGGAAATTCATCGCTTTGTCGATGCCTTTGCACAGAGCGCGAAGCTCCTGAAGGATGCGGGCGTGGACGGCGTTGAGGTGCATGCCGTGCACGAAGGGTATCTTCTTGATCAGTTTACGCTGCTGTATGTCAATAAACGCACGGACGCATACGGCGGTTCGTTTGAAAACCGTTATCGTTTCGCCGTGGAGATCGTGCAGGCAATCAAAAAGGCGTGCGGTAAGGATTTCCCCGTTTCTCTGCGCTACAGTGTGCTTTCCAAGACCAAAGGCTTCCGTCAGGGTGCTTTGCCCGGAGAGGACTATGTTGAGGTCGGCCGTGACATGGCGGAGTCCGAACGCGCCGCAAAATACCTGCAGGATGCGGGCTATGACTGCCTGAACTGCGACAACGGCACCTATGATGCCTGGTACTGGGCGCATCCGCCGGTCTATATGCCGGAAAACTGCAACCTTGCCGATGTGGAGCATATCAAAAAATTCGTGGACATTCCCGTGATTTGCGCCGGACGGCTGGATCCCCGCGCGGCGGCGGCGTCCGTCGCGGCGGGAAAGCTGGACGGTGCCGGCTTTGCCCGTCCCTTCCTTGCCGACCAGCAGTGGATCGTCAAGCTGGAGGAGGGCAGGGAAGAGGACATCCGTCCCTGTATTCTCTGCCACAACGGCTGCTTCAATATGTGTCACTACAAAGGTGTTCCGAACGATCAGGACCTTTCGGACAGCCTGCACCTTGCCCGCTGTGCCGTCAATGCGGAAACCATGCAGTGGAATAAGCATTACATCCGCCAAACGACCTCTGAAAAGACGGTGCATATCATCGGAGGCGGTATCGGCGGCATGGAGACCGCCCGTGTGCTCAAGTTGCGCGGGCATCATCCGGTTATCCATGAAAAAACCGGCGAGCTCGGCGGCGCATTCATTGCCGCCAGCGCCGAATCCTACAAGGGCAAGCTGCGTGATCTGCTTGCCTGGTACCGTCGCCAAATGGCGGAACTGGGAATTGAAGTACATCTGAACGAGGAAGTAAAGGATGTTTCGGCATTTTGCGGCTGTCCCGTCATTATCGCCACCGGTGCAACGCCGCGCATCCTGCGCCGTGTTCCCGGTCATGAAAAAATGATCGAGGCGTGTGAATATCTCCGCGGCGCGCCGACCGGGGAAACCGTTGCCGTCATCGGCGGCGGCTTGACCGGCTCGGAGATCGCCTATGAACTTGCTCTGCAGGGCAAGAAGCCCGTGATCGTGGAAATGAAGGATGATCTGGTCAGTCAAAAGGGCGTCTGCCTTGCGAATTCTTCCTATCTGCGTGAGTGGTTTGCGCTGCACAAGGTGCCCGTCTATCTGGAAACGACCTTGAAAGAGGTGCGCGATGGCAGCATTCTCTGCACCGAAAAGGACGGAAAAGAACTGGAAATTCCCTGTGACAGCGTGATCTCCTGTGCGGGCTACATCTCCGCCCCGTTGCCGGAGGCGGGAAAGGCACGGCTTGTCGGCGATTGCCGCCGGGTCGGCAATTTGCGCAGCGTCGTTTGGGATGCCTATGAAGCGGCAATGAAGATCTAAGAAAGGAATGGACGGCAATGGGATATCAAATGAAACTCACATCGGAGCAGCAGGAAATTCTGAACGGCTCCCGGGGTGAAACCATGGCGAAGGTTATGCAAACACTCATCCGCTACGGTGAACTGTTCGGCGCGGATGAAATGGTGCCTGTAACCGGCAAGTATAACCATCTGGTGACCTCTTTCGGCCTCAAGGCGCTTGGCCCGGTTTATCACCTGATGGAGCAGCTGCTGGATGCCGGTGCGGTGTCCGCACAGAAGTTTTCTGCCGACCCGCGGCCGCTGGATCCGAAGGTCCCCAGCAGCTTTTTGCAAAACTTTGTGTTCAATCATTTCATGTATACGCGGCAGGACTACTATGAAAAGCAGCTTAACAAACTCGGACTGATGGATCCGGACGCCTTCACCTGCACCTGCTATATGGATGAGGTCGGCAACACGCCCGGCTTCGGGGAAGTCCTTTCGTGGTCGGAATCGTCGGCGGTGGTTTATGCGAACTCCGTGCTCGGCGCACGCTGCAACCGCAATTCCGGCATTATTGACCTGATGGGCTCTGTCGTCGGCTATGTCCCGTCCTTCGGACTTTTGAAGGACGAAGGACGGCGTGCCGACTGGATTGTCGAGGTCCGCACAACGAAGAAGCCGGAGGCACAGCTGCTTGGCTCTGCCATCGGGATGAAGGTCATGGAGGACGTGCCCTTTATCCGCGGTCTTGATCGGTGGCTGGGCGGCACACTGGACGATGCTGCCAAGACCTATTTGAAGGATTTCGGTGCGGCGACCGCTTCCAACGGTGCCGTTGGGCTGTACCATGTGGAAAACATCACACCGGAGGCGGTCAAATACGGGGAGAGCCTTGTGCGGGAAGATGCACAGGTCTATGTGATCGATGATGCCGAGCTTCAGCGTGTCTATGACAGCTACCCCGTGATCTGGAAAAAGAAGGATGCAAAGCCCAAGCTCTGCTTCATGGGTTGCCCGCACATGAGTCTGGAACAGCTGATTTCCTGGACGCAACGCGTCGAGGAAGGTCTGAAAGCCGCCGGGAACAGCCGCGTGGTCATTCCCACCGTTTTCACCGCAGCTCCTGCCGTGCTGAAAAAATTTCAGAGCACGCCCTATGCCGCCCGTTTGGAAAAAACCGGCGTCATTACCAGCTATATCTGTCCGCTGATGTACATGAATAACCCGCTCAGCACCAGCATGCCGGTGATTACCTCCAGCAATAAGCTGCGCACCTACACGAGCGCACGCTACTACACCGACGACGAGATTCTTGAGCAGATCACAAAAGGAGGAAGCAAGGCATGAAAAAGACTTTTCAAGGCAGAGTTGTTGCAGCAGGTCATGTGACCGCAGAGGCGCTGGTCTCCCACGGCGGTCTGAACACGCTTGCCTCTTTCCAGAAGGCGCTGCAATTCGGCGACAAGAAGGCGACATGCGGCGACCAAAACAACCCCGACCTCTACGGAAAACAGATGCTGGGCAAGGCACTTTGCCTGCCGCGCACCATCGGCTCGACGACGGGCGGGCTGGTGCTGTACTGCGCTTGCTCTATGGGGCGCAACCCGGCGTGTATGCTTTTTTCTGAGCCCATCGATTCGCTTGCCGCTGCCGGAGCAATTCTCTCCGATGTGTGGCTGGAAGGCGAAAACATGCCGGTCATTGACAAGCTGGGCGAGGAATTCCTTGCCTATGTCAAGGACGGTATGCAGATTACCGTTTCCGAGGACGGTCTGGTAACGGTTGAGTAAAAAGAAAACGACAGAAAAGAAGCCATCCTGATCCGCGGATCAGGATGGCTTCTTTATGCACAATGTGAAATCATTGAAAAGGCACTTGCTAAAGTGCTATGCACCCCAAAAGTGTCTGACTTTTTGGGGTCACTTCAAAACGGTGGGGCATCATTTTTTTGTTTCTGACGGAGCAAACTTATGAGAACAGCAAAATTAGATTCCCTTATTTTGCGCCGTGTTTTAAGGGAAATGGAATGGAAATAAGGGAATGCCTTTATTGGTATCGGTTTTCACGGTGCAAAACCGCAGCCCCACACACTTTAAATAAAAGGGTGGCAAAGCCACCTTATTCCGAGATTATATTTTCAGAGGGAACTAAATATTCGTTTACTTTAGCATAATAACGGCGAAGGAATTTGTTGGCAGCAGCAGTCATATATACAAAGTACGGTTTGCCCTCAGAACGCTTTTTATCAATAAATTGGTAAACGGGTTCGTCTTCGGGGGCGTTTTGAAGATAGCATTTCATTATGTTAAACAAAGTTTTGCGTAAGTATGGAGAACCTCGCTTGGTGGTGCCGGAGTTTCTGCCGTATTTGTCTCCGGAATCGTTCGGTGCAGGGTCAATGCCTGCAAAAACAACCGGAGATTGCTTACGGGCAAAACGGCGGACATCACCGATTTCTGCTATATAACAATATTACATACCAATCTGAACAGAAGCCCAAATGAGGGGCTAATAAGAGTCCCCGATCGTCATGCCTTATTTCCCTACCCCGTGGAAAGTAACAAAAACGCAAAAAATAAATCCATCGCTTTATAAACCGTTGCGTTTTTGCAAGAAATATGATATTATATTTTAAACAGCCAAGACCGACTGTTCCTATTTTGCGGGTTGATCCTGTTTGAATCGAGGCTGACGGTATGAATATAAGCTATAAAAAGCTCTGGAAATTGCTGATAGACAGGGATATGAAGAAGAAAGACCTGGAAGAGGCTGCGGGCATCAGCAACTATGTCATTTCCAAAATGACCAGGAATAAAAATATCACGGTTGAAACCGTGGGTAAGATCTGCAAAGCATTGAACTGTACGCCGAATGACATAATGGAATTCGCATCCGACAGTGAGATTTGATAATGCTTTAGTATACTGTCTTTGGTAAATGCACATTCGGAATCGCCCTGCCGAGAAGCAAATAAAACTGCCAAAGGACATTCTTTGCCTATGAGAGAAAGCGAGAGATTTCCCCTATGAAACGGAATACGAAACAGCTGATCCCTATGATCCTGGTTTTTACGATCATTGCGGCGGCTTATTCCTGCCGGATACTGGCTATGCTCGACATCGGCGGCGCTTGGATGAGTTATATCCGTGCGGTACTATATTTGCTGCTGTTTTCCCTGTGGGGCTATTCCCTTGACCGACGCATTATACAGACGCAGGCGCTGCACTGCCTGCGTCTGACTGCGGCGCTGATGCTGCTGTGGCTTATTTTGCGCACGCTGAAATATGAGTTTGTCACTGACCTGACAGTGGCGCGGTACATTTGGTATCTCTACTATTTGCCCATGCTGTTTATACCGCTGCTGGGAGTGTATATTGCGCTGACGCTGGGGAAGTCGGAGGAATACCGTCTGACCGGAAAGGCCGGCTTTTTGGTCGCCATTCCGGGCATACTGTTTTTGCTGGTGATCACCAACGACCTGCACCAGCAGGTGTTTGCATTCGACAGCGGTGTGCCGGGCGTACCGGACAATTATGGCTACTCTCACGGTATTTTTTACTTCTGCAGCATGGGCTGGATGGTTGCGTGCATGATTTTTTCCCTTGTCCTCCTTTTGAAGAAAAGCCGCGTCCCCAGCGGCAGCAAAAAAAGGATAAGACCGTTTGTGATAGCCTGCATAACGGTTCTGTACGGGATTTTGTATCTGTCGGGGCTGCCGGCTGTACGCTGGTGGTTCGGCGATATGAATGTGATGTTTTGCCTTTTATATGCGGCAATTTATGAAAGCTGTATACGCTGCCGGATGATACAGTCCAATACAGGCTATGTTGAACTGTTCGAGGCAACGACACTGGCAGCATGTATCGCAGACCGCAACGGAAATATCGTTATCCGTTCCCGGGCTGCAGATGAAGATATGGTTTGCCCGAAAAACGGACTTCAGATCATCCGTCCCGACGGAATACGCATTTCTTCGGCGCCGATCAGCGGAGGATATGCCGTCTGGCAGGATAATGTGCGCCCGCTGACCGAACTTCGCGCAAAGTTGAGCGAAAACAAGGCCAAAATAAAAAACAACAAAGAGAAATTGCAGGAAGCTTATCTTATACAGAAAAAGCTGAATGAGTTGACCGAAAAAAACCGCATTTATGACGAATTGGAAACAAAGTACGGAAAGCAGATAGCCAGGATCGGGCAACTGCTGAAACAATGTGAGGGCGCAGAGCCTGCCGAAACACAAAACCTGCTGAAAAGGATCCTTCTGCTTGGCACTTACATCAAGCGTGGCGCCAATCTGTATTTTCTAAGCCTGGAATATGAGCTTCTGCCGCAGCAGGAGCTCCGGCTGACTGTAGACGAGGCGGTGAGGGTCATGACCGTTTGCGGCACAGAGTGCAGTGTGGTATATCATACAACAAAACCGATGCTTTCGTCAGAGGTGGCGCGTTTGTTCGATCTTTTGAAGATCGTTGCGGAAACAACGATAAACGGGCTGCATTCTCTGTTTATTTCCGTGTCTGACAATGAGATGGATCTGTCGGTGGAGTGTGCCGCGGATCTGTCTTTCCTCGTTTCTTCAAATGTAACCGTTAAGCAGGAGGACGGATTGTGGCTTATTCGCACGCTGATAGGAGGAGTGAGCGGTGCATAAAATGAAGCGCTTAGGTTTTAATGCCATCAAAGAGAGCTTTGATCGACTTCCCACTGCCGCATGTTTTTTTGATAGCACGGGCAGTATCGTCCTCTGCAACCGGCAGATGTATCAGTTAAGCCGACAGCTGCTTGACAGCGATATGCAGTATTTAGGTGAGGTGGAGGAAGCGCTGTCCGCTCTTCCGAATGGCATTGTACGGATTTCGGATGTAGAGAATACTTATCGGTTTCCTGACAAAAAGGTATGGAGATTTGAAAAAAACGAAGTCACCGATCGTTATGGGAAGAGCTATATACAGCTCACCGCCGCCGACGTTACCGAGCTGCAGCGTGCTTTGGTGCAGCTTGCCGATGACAGCAGAAAGCTGGCGGAGGATTCGAAGAAATTGAAGCAGCTTTCCGATAATGTCGGGGCATTAGCACGGGAAAAGGAGCGACTTGACGCAAAATCCTCCATGCACGACAACCTTGCCGCCTGCATTACACTGACGAAGCAGTACATAACGGGAGAATTTGACGGTATTGATGCGGATGTTGTGTGCCGTGAATGGGAGAAAGCAATTACCTTTCGGAATGCAATCGGTCTGTCGGCAAAGGAAAAACTGCTTGACAGTGCAAAGACCGGCGGTGTGACCGTGAGGATAAGAGGCGAAGAACCGACGGGCGGTGAGGCGGAGTTGATGTACACCGCCATGCAGGTCTGTTTAACCAACGCCATTCAGTATGCCAATGCAACCGAGGTTTCTGCGAATATTTGGGAAAACGAATACAGCTATACCGTCATGATACGCAATAACGGCAAGCCGCCGGAGAAGGAGATCACCGAGGGCGGTGGTCTTACCAATCTGCGCCACAGGATAGAAAATTCGGGCGGAAAGATGACAGTACAGAGCTTACCGGAGTTTTCTTTGGTGATCGAGATGCCGAAGCATGGAAATTCGGGGGGTAACCTATGGCTATAAGGAAAATATTGATCGTTGAAGATCAGGCACTGGCGAGAACATATCTGTGCTCCTGTGTGGAGAAGTGCACAGATTGCGAGGTTGCGGGCACGCTGACACGTGCCGATGCAGCATTTTGCCGCTGCGGCGAGGGTCACATCGACCTGATTCTCATGGATATATGCACCGAAAGTGATTCGGACGGTCTGACTGCTGCTGAATCGATCAAGAAGTTCTATCCCAGGATAAAGATCGTTATGGTGACCTCTATGTTGGAGGGACGATTTCTTGATCGGGCAAAAAAAATCGGCGCCGACAGCTTCTGGTATAAGGATTCACCTTCGGGTGACCTTGTGAGCGTGATTGAAGGCACTCTTGCGGGCAAACGCTTTTGGCCGGACAGTGTACCGACTGTACGGCTCGGCAATACGCTTTCCTGTGAACTGTCCGAACGTGAGATGGAGACTTTGCGCCTGCTCTGTGAGGGAAAAACCAATGCCGAGATTGCCGTAAAACTGAATGTGGCGGAATCCTCGGTGCGGACCTACATTAACCGAATGCTGGAAAAAACAGGCTATACGAACCGCAACCGCCTGATGATTGCAGCCGTCGGCAAACGCATGGTGGTACCCGGGAGCTGGCTGGAAGAACACAAAGAAACCTAATATATATGCAACAAACGAGACGGTTATATGCAGTCATATGCAGCCGCCCGGCTTTTCATCAGCCGGGCGGCTTTGCTGTTGTCTGAAGCAAAAACGGTTTTTGTTCATAATTTGTTTACAAATTAAGCAGATTTTGTCCCCGCTTTTGAGGACAGACAAGGCGTTTTTTTCTTGATATAATAATGTCGGAAAATAAGATGAAGCAAATTTATCGGGCATATCACGAAGGAAAAGGAGGGATGGTTCGATGGAAAGAATTGTGGTCGATATGCAGAATTTTCTGTTCGCCGATTCCATAGCGGCTGCTTTCAAAAATTCGAACTATGATATCGACGTGGTTCGTGCGGAGACACCGCAGGATACTGTCGAACTGTGCCGAGTGTACAAACCGTTTGTCCTTTTAATGGAGGTTACCGCCTATACCCCATGGCTGCTTTGCGAGAGGATGAAGCTGCGGGACGAGATAAAGGCGACATGTCCCGACTGCAAGATAGCCCTCATCGTGGATTCCAACACCGAAAAACAGGCGGCAAAGGATATTCGGGATGCAAAGAAAAACGGTATCATCGACCAGTTTTTCTATGGCTCTATGACCGCCGAATATTTGATGGACCAGATTTATGCGATGTAAGGACGACATATGAAAAGCGGGGTGAAACACAGTGAAAAAAAGAAAATGGCTCAGCCTTCTGCTGGCAGTGATGATGCTCGTATCAGCGGCGCCCTGATCGGCAAGTTTGCACAGGAGTTCTATTATCAGTTCATCAATGTAAGCGAAGGCACGCTGGTCATGGAGAGCGGTATGGTGGTGGACAGCAAGCAGAGCGTATGTCCCGACTGCAGTATGCGGCTTCTCGGCAAAACCCTGTATGACCGCTACCGGGAAAGGCATCTCTACTGTGACCGCTGCGGTACGGTGCTTGCCGCCGACGCAAGATTCTGCCCCCACTGCGGGCAGCCGCTGTACCTGAAAGCTTTTGTCGACTGAAAGACCCCGCACGGCGGTCTTTCACACAACAATCTGAATGAATATAAGGAGGAAAAGCAATGAAAACCAAAAAGCGAAGTAAAATATTAAGCCTTTTGCTGGCGCTTTCCATGCTCGTCGGCATGGTGCCGTTTTCGGTCATTCCGGCCATGGCCGCCGGCTTCGGCGATGTGCAGGTCACAAGCAGCTATGCCTATGACCCTAACCCCAAGTGGGTGGAGATCAACAATGCAAAAGGCAATTACAAGGGAATCAGCGCGCTAAGG
>OIZI01000287.1_pt1 | contig 27011 bp, 23 predicted proteins | sample 1588441 | NCBI WGS metagenome assembly OIZI01 (sample SAMN03283284) | human gut metagenome | biome: human-associated habitat; material: feces | host: Homo sapiens | place: Peru | collected 2012 | reverse complement strand
ATGCAAAGACGGAAGGAGTGATTGGAATTGTAAATTCATTTACAATTCCATATTAAATAAAACTTTCGAATAGCACTACAAACCCTAATTTGTATAGATATTATTTAATATGATAAATAAAAGGAGTACAACAAATGTACTCCTTTAAAACTATAAATTATAAAATCACACAAACTTATTTAAGTTTTCATCATACTCATAATCTATTGTGGAAAGTTTAGAAGTGATTTCATCCTTATCCACACACAAAGACTTACATAATTCTGATAAAGAACTATAATTATCTCTTAACTGAGTATTTACATATGATAACAAAATCATAGGGTCATTCGGTAAAGCCATTTCTTTCTCTTCTTTCTTATTCAAATTATAATATTATTTTAACTGATAATTAAATATTTTACAATACTATAACAAACAAAAAAGGAACTGAAAAACAGTTCCTTTTTCATAAAATTTAATTTTTATTCACTTCTTAATGCAATTACAGGGTCTTTCTTTGCTGCCTTTTTAGCCGGAATTAAACCACCTATTAAAGTAAGAAGAACACTGATTACAACCAGAACAATACCGGCTACTATCGGAATTGTAGCATTAACATCTGTTGTACCCATTAATGAATGGATAATTGCATTTGACGGTATCAAGATAAGCTCACTTAAGCCTATACCTATAATACCTGAACACAAGCCTATGATAAATGTTTCTGCATTAAATACCTGACTGATATTTCGTTTTGATGCACCGATTGCCCTTAGAATACCGATTTCCTTTGTTCTTTCAAGTACAGAAATATAGGTAATAATACCAATCATAATTGAAGAAACAATTAGAGATACTGCAACGAAAGCAATTAGAATGTAAGAAATAACATTAATAATTGTTGTAACTGAGGACATAAGAAGTGCTACATAGTCGGTATAGCTGATTTTGTCCTTTTCCCTAGCACCGTTATTATAGTTATCTACTGCTGTACGGATACCGTCTTTATCTTCAAAGCTATCTACATAAATATTAATTGAGGATGGTGTAGCTAAGTCAACAACACCGAATTCTTTCATATTATCATCATAGCTTCCCGGTGAAATATAGGTATCATAAATATTTAGCATTACCTTATCATCAGGATTATTCTTTACAAATTGGTCTAGAGAAGAGGCAAGTTGTTCTTCTGTTAGGTTAGCAAGTTGACTTTGCATTTGCTTATCGTTACCATAAACCGAATTCATAATATTCTTGCAAAGTTTTGCCTTTTCACTAACACCTAAACCATTAAGATACTTTTTAGCATCGGCAATTTTTTCTTTTTTGCCATCAGGTGCAAATCTCATATTGCTAAGAATGTTAACATCCTTAGACTTTTTCTGAGCCTTTACAACATCACTTTTATTTGTATAGTCAATGATATATTTTGTCAGTGCCTGAGTATATCCTACAGGCTGAGTGATAATTCTGTTGTCTGAGTCTTTAAGTCTGATAACACCGGAAATTTTTAGCTTAATGGCGTTATTCTTTAGAATTTTGTTCATTTTCTGGTCATCATCAGAAATATTCTTGTATGTGCCGTTACTTGTTTTTTCGTAGTAATCACAAGCAGGAATTAGATAGAAACTATGTTTACAAGCATCTTCATATGACCATTTTGAAGTATCGGGATTTACCTTTTTGCCTTTGTTGATTTCATCCATATACTTTTCATATTCTTTAGCCGGTAGAAGTCCCAGCTTATACAAATCAGTTGAACGAATTTCATTGTTGGTATCCAACACCAAAACAACCTCATTGTACTTTTCAGGATAATGACCGTAAAGCAAATCATAATTTTCTTTAACTGCACCACTTACTAGGTTGTCACCTTTACCGGGCATTAATTCGGAAAAGCCGTTTTTGCTGCCACCCATCATACTTGTCATTTGACTGCTCATATTAGTCATTTGGCTAAAGGTATTATTTGAGTTGTCCTTTTCTGTTTTAAATGAACTACCGTCTGAATTAACTAACTTTTTGTTAGGGTCATAAGAATACACACCAAAAGAAGTATCGTAGGAATATACAACACCGTTTTCACCAATGTACTTATTAATTTCACTGTCTTTATCATCAATGTATTCCTTGAATTTTGTTAGGTTGTTTTCACTGACACTACTTGTCATACTTGAAGTCATTTCAAGGTCTGTGGTGTTGGAATAAACCTTATCTTTCTTATGGTCAACATTTTCTTTTTCTACTGCTGCACTTTGACCGTCATTCATAACCCTTGTTAAGTCCATATCTTGAGCATTAATAGTTATAGGGTATGAGGTCATAGTGTCTTTTTGCACATCGGCAATATAGTTATTTACACCATTTGATAAAGCAAGGATAAGTGCAATACCGATAATACCGATTGAACCGGCAAAGGAAGTCAGTAATGTTCTGCCTTTCTTTGTCTTTAGATTGTTAAAGCTAAGTGCAAGAGAAGTGAAAATCGACATTGAGGACTTACCCATATTTTTATGTTGTGGCTTTTCTACCTTTGACTTTTCTACAACATAAGGGTTAGTGTCATCTGTGATTTCACCATCTTTTAGTCTTACAATTCTGTTGGCATATTCTTCTGCAAGTTCAGGGTTATGAGTAACCATTACAACAAGTCTGTCCTTGGCAACTTGCTTTAGCAATTCCATAACCTGAATACTTGTTTCTGTATCCAAAGCACCTGTAGGTTCATCAGCTAATAAAATATCAGGGTTATTAACTAAGGCTCTTGCAATAGCAACTCTCTGCATTTGACCACCTGACATTTGGTTAGGCTTCTTATGAATTTGGTCACCTAGACCTACTTCTTCAAGTGCTTTCTTTGCTCTTTTTCTTCTTTCTGACTTTGAGATACCTGAAATAGTTAGGGCAAGTTCTACATTAGAAAGTACAGTTTGATGAGGAATAAGGTTGTAACTTTGGAAAACAAAACCGATTGTGTGGTTACGGTAAGAGTCCCAATCCCTATCCTTATACTTTTGGGTAGAGATTCCGTTGATAATCAAGTCACCACTATCGTACCTATCAAGACCACCGATTACATTTAGCAATGTAGTTTTACCTGAACCACTAGGTCCAAGAATAGCAACAAATTCATTGTCACGAAGTGTTAGGCTAACATTCTTTAGTGCTTGTTGTACCAAATCACCTGTAACATACTTTTTACTTATATTTTCTATTTGAAGCATATATACCTCCATTCTTGCAAAAACAAATAAAGTCATTGACTATTAAATCAATGACTTCATTATAACATATTACCACACTTTTACAATATATATTCTTAAATGAATGTATATTACTTAGGGTGTTAATTATTCAACAGTATAACCTTTGTCTACTACTGCTTTCTTTAGTACATCTTCGTTTACTTCTTTTGAAAGAGTAACTACTGCTGTACCACTTTCGTGACTTACTTCAGCAGAAGTAACACCATCAATACTTTCCAAAGCAGTTTTTACTGTTGCCTCACAGTGAGGACACATCATACCGTTGATTTTTAGAGTTGTAGTCATAGTATTTTTCTCCTTTTTATTAGTTTTATTTTTTATCTTTCTATCCCTTTTGCTACTTCTTATATTTAAGAAGTTAAGTCTAAGGGCATTTGTAACAACACAGAAACTTGAAAGGCTCATTGCTGCTGCACCAAACATAGGACTAAGTGTCCAACCGAAAATAGGGATCCACACACCGGCAGCTAAAGGAATACCGATTACATTGTAGATAAATGCCCAAAATAGGTTTTCGTGAATATTCCTTAAAGTACCTCTGCTTAGTCTGATTGCACCTGAAACATCAGTTAGCTTACTTTTCATCAGTACAATATCAGCAGAGTCTATTGCTACATCAGTACCGGCACCAATAGCAATACCAATATCTGCCCTAGTCAATGCCGGAGCATCGTTGATACCGTCACCAACCATTGCAACCATACCTTTCTGTTTATACTGAGTAACAACCTTTTCTTTACCGTCAGGAAGTACACCGGCAATTACTTCGTCAACACCGGATTCTTTTGCTATAGCTTGAGCTGTCTTTTCATTATCACCTGTAACCATAACAACCTTAATACCCATATTTTGAAGTTCTTTAATTGCCTTTGGACTATCACTTTTTACCACATCAGCTACGGCAATAATACCAAGTAACCGGTTATCCATAACAAACAGTAAAGGTGTTTTGCCTTTAGTTGCAAGGTCATCAGCTTGTTTAATAATATTTTCATCTATATTAGCAATAGAAGAAATATGCTTTACACTACCACCAACAATTGTTTTGCCATTTATTTTAGCTGATACACCGTTACCTGTTAGTGACTTAAAGTCTGTTGTATCTAGAGTTTTTATATTACTGTCAATAGCTTTTTGTACAACTGCCTTTGCAAGTGGGTGTTCACTTTTACTTTCAAGTGAAGAAGCATAGCTTAGTAAATCATCCTGTGTATAATTCTCACTAGGAATTATATCAGTTACTACCGGTGTACCGTTAGTGATTGTACCTGTTTTATCAAGTAGCACATAACTGACCTTTCCTGTAGTTTCTAGTGAAGTTGCATTCTTGAACAAAATACCATTCTTTGCACCCACACCATTACCAACCATTATTGCTACCGGAGTTGCCAAACCCAACGCACAAGGGCAACTGATTACAAGTACAGAAATACCTCTAACCAGTGCATTACCAAAGGTTGCACCACATAGTAACCACACAATAATTGTAACTACTGCAATTGAAATAACAATAGGTACAAACACACCTGAAACTTTATCTGCTACCTTAGCAATAGGTGCTTTAGTAGCTGAGGCATCACTAACCATTTTGATAATCTGAGAAAGAGTTGTATCTTCCCCAACTTTAGTTGCTTTGCACTTAATAAAACCTGACTGATTTACTGTTGCACCTGATACATTGTCACCAACTGTTTTATCTACCGGAATACTCTCACCGGTTAGTGCCGATTCATTAACAGCACTTTCACCTTCAATTACAACACCGTCAACAGGTATGTTTTCACCGGGTTTTACAACAAAAATATCACCGATTTTTACTTCTTCAATAGGCACTACCTTTTCAACATTATCTACTAATATTGTTGCCTTTTTAGGTGCTAAATTCATTAGACCTTTTATAGCATTAGTGGTTTTGCCTTTTGAGTAGGACTCTAACATTTTACCTAAAGTAATAAGTGTTAAAATCATACCGGCAGACTCAAAGTAAAATTCATCCATATACTTCATTACAAGTGACATATCGTTATTAACTTGGGCATTTGTCATTGCAAACAAAGCATACACACTGTAAATAAATGATGTACCTGCACCTAAAGCAACCAGCGTATCCATATTAGGTGACCTATGGATAAGAGCCTTAAAGCCACTAATAAAGAACTTTTGGTTTATCACCATAATGATACCTGTTAATAGTAGCTGAATAAGGCCCATTGCAATATGGTTATTAGCCAGAATGCTAGGTAAAGGGAAATCCCACATCATATGACCCATTGAAATATACATTAGTAGTATTAGAAATACTAAAGAAGAAAACAATCTTTTCTTTAATTTAGGAGTTTCAGTATCTTTCAATGGTTCATCACTGGATTTATTTTCTTTAGAAGAATTACCTTTTAGAGATGCACCGTAACCGGCCTTTTCTACTGCACTGATAACATCACTTGACTTAACATCCCCATCAACCGACATTGAATTAGTTAGTAGATTTACTGAGCAAGAAGTAACACCATCAACCTTGTTGACAGCTTTTTCTACCCTTGCAACACAAGAAGCACAACTCATTCCGGTAACATTATATTGTTTCACAATATCACCCCTATTTCAAAATTTTCTTTAATGTAGAAATTAGGTCATCAACTGTTTCTTCCTTATCTGCTTTAATATCATGTACCACACAAGTACGAATATGATTCGCAAGAAGTTCTCTGCTAAAGGAATTTAGTGCTGAGGTTACGGCAGAAACCTGCACAAGAATATCTGTACAGTAAGCATCTTTTTCAACCATACCTTTAATCCCTCTAATCTGACCCTCAATCCTACTAAGTCTATTCATTAGCTTTTTCTGTTCATCAGTTGTTCTTTCCTTAGTTTTGTGACAACAACCTTTTTCATTATTAGTATTGTCACTATTTTCTGAACAACATTTTTCTGCAGAATTTATTTCTTCAACAGAATTTTCTGCTAATAAATTTTCATTTGCTATACTGATTTCATTTTCAAAATCCATATTAGCATTTTTATCTTTGCTATCCGTATTCATAGAGTCATCTCTCAAATTTCCCACGGTAAGCTATAACTAACTTAAAATTACATTATATACCCCTATAGGGTATATGTGAAGATATTTTTCGGACAAAAGAAAAATCCAAAAAAATTTTCTTGGATTTCCTATTATATTCATATTAATTTTATTACTAATTATCTTTCATATACAAAGTAATAGTTTCCCACTGTTTTTGTGACAATGTTTTTTCTAAATCTACATCACTATTATTTTTGAAAGTATCATTAAATAATGAAAACTTATCATAATTACTATTTGGAATTTTTTCTTTTTCTATTTTATTTATAGTTTTTAATGTTTCTGACAAGCCTTTATAATTAACTGAAAAACTCTTTTCCATATCTTTCAAATAATATTTTACTAAAGCCTCTGAGGTATATATTTCATTACTTAAATAATCATCTTCATAATAATTAATTACCTTTTGATTTTTGATTTTATAATTATTTTCCAACATACAAGCAACTTTAAAATCTGCCCAAAATTCTGAATCAAAAAGCCATCTTTTGTCTATTGAATTACCACAAATTCTATCAAAAGTATGGCTCATCTCATGAAGTAAACCGTAGGTATATTCACTTAAATTTTTCTTATTGAAGTCATCAATCGATTTTAAAACATCAGACACACTTTTTCTTGATATGTATATTGGAGCACCGGCATAACCGAATTTACTTTGAGTTTCTGTAAACAAAAATGTGCTTTTATCAGTAAAATCATCACCTACTAAATTCACTAGTTTTCCCCTAAACCGAGAAATACAATTTACATAATCATTTAATTTACTTTGATTATTGCAATATTTTTCAAGATCCGATTTATAAAATAACATTTCAACAGTTTTATCTTTTGACTTAACAACTTTATATGTTGATAATTTTGAAACTTTCTTTACATCTACCTTATCAACATAGAAATCACCTATTGACTTATTATCTTTCCAACCAAAAACCACACTAAAGTTTATATCTTTAGAATCTGCTTTTACTATCTTTTTCAGTTTCACCCAACCATCTCGGTTATTTTCCGTATCATATGTATTGCTTTTAACTGAATTTGAATATACTGTTTTGGAATTTATATCATCCTTTAAATTTGTAGCAATTACTACATTTTTGCCATCAGAATTTTCTACAGAATAATTCTCTACAAAAACATAACAACTAACCTGATACAATTTACCTACTGTAGCACCACTGTATTTGAAATCAATAGAAGTATCCGAAAAATCATCAGACACAATCTCATAAGCAGTGTTTGAATTTTTATATCCATTTTCATTTTTAGAAAATACACATTGACTGGGATAATTTGCCTTTACAAAACTAACTTTTGGAGTTTCCTTATCACAAGAAGTAAACATTATTGCTGAACTAATCAATCCAAAAACAAAAATGACACTTAATAACCTTTTCATAAAAACACCTAAACATCAAATGGGGCTGTAAAAACAGCCCCATAATTCTTAATTAATATTCCGGTTCGTTTACATCACTTGGATATGACTGTGAATAAAAATCATTAACCGGTTTGATTGTATCAGTTGAAGCATCATAATCAAATACATGCCATACAGTACCTACTTTGTTTGTAGGTACATTAAATGTAGCTAAAAGAGTATTGCCTGAATATACTCTTGCAATAGCACCTGAATTTGATAATTCTGTGGAATTACTATAGTCTTTATTACTATAGTCATGTACATAATAACTATATCTACCACTACTATTCATCTTATGAACTGTAATAGTCTCCGGTCCATAACTTTCTGTATCATCAACATCTAGGTCACAAATTGTTTCGTAATCTTCAGTTGATGGATTCCACCATTCATAGTAATCATCGTCATAAAATACATGGAATATATCGTCACCATTAACTGTTGGGCCATATAAATGGGAGTCAATGTCAAGTGGATATTCACCCCAAGTAAGAACAATTCTAAAGTTGTTTTTAACTGATGGATCATAAGGGTTTAGAACAACAACTTGTTCTGTTGTTAATCCACTTTCAACTGCAACATTTATAATATTACCAAAATAATTGTCTGCTGTAAACTGAATTGTGTAGTTACCCGGTTCAAGATTAATACTGTATCTACCATTTACGTTACCGCTGTCAACTACATCAGAGTCTGTATTGTTCCAACCTGAATAAACTTTGTACGATACATTGTCAACGCTCTTACCGGTTGTAGCATTTAGAATATCACCTGTTACTGTACCATCATCAGAACCGTTTCTTGTAATCATTTTGTATGATTCTGCAAAAGTGTTTTGACCTGAAACAATAGTTTCTCTTGAAACATACTTTTTGTATCCTGTAGCAGATACTATAACATCATAATCACCACTTGGTAATTCTCCTGATTTAAAAGAACCGTCAGTATCTGAATATACTGTACAAATTGCAGTTAAACCCTTAGACAACTGAACTCTTGCACCATATAGTGGCTTACCACCGGCATTTACGATTTTACCTTCCAATGTACCTGATTCAAAAGAACACTTATCTACTATTCTCATATTTTCAATATGGATTGATCTTAAGTATGGAGAGTCTTTTGAGGTCCAAATATCTTTAGTCAATTCATAGTGGGTAGCTTTACAGAACAAGCTTTCCGTATCTAATCCAAATGACAAATATGCATACAACCTACCGTCACCACAGTAAGTATCAAAATGAGGTGTAAATGATAAATCTGCACCTAGGCCAAGGTCTGCTTGCATACCAAAAATGTTAAATGCCTCTAGTGCCCAAAGTCCAACTTGTACTTTAAAGCCAATTTTTGCACTGGCTTTTGCAGTAAGGTCAGAAAGTTGTTGTGAGCCTTCTTTGATTTGTCTTATTGAACCATTTGTATATTGGATACCTTCTGTAGAAGTTATAGTATAACTTAGGCTGATTTCACCCTTAACAGAAATCTCAAAATTAAATACAACATCAATTGAAAGACCTGTTGAACCTAAAGCAATTGGCAATCTACCAAGTTCCCAACAACCGGGAACAAAGTCTGTTTTGCCACTACCATGAGTAATTTCATATCCTGTAGTTAGGAATGTACCCTCAAGTTTGCCTGTAAACTTAGATTTCTTAGTTACAGAAACAAGTAGGTCATTCATCTTTAGACCTGTTAAACCAATATGAGCATCAACACGAGCTCTTACACTAGGAATTGAGAATTCAACATCACCCTTAACCTTAACATCCTCAGCAACACTCTTATTAACTGAAAACTTTAGTTTACCAGGAATTGCTGTGTCAAATTCTTTGTTAATATCAAAGCCATAACCATTATCATCAACTGTTCCGTTTTTGTCATACTGACAAGTTACACCGGGAGCAGTTTCTACCTTTGATACATTAGCAGTACCACAGCCCTGAAACTGAATACCATCATATACTTCGGTAATATCCGGTGTGCCAGCTAAAATTACAGTTTTGTTGTTGGCATATGAAGATGAAACAACCTTAATCGGAAAGCCTGACGGATGTGCTGAATTAGGAGATAATACAACTACAGAACCAACTTTGTAATTTTTCTTACCGGACATTTCAACTTGATACTGCTTGTCACCTAATTTTTTAATAGTATAAGTACCTGTATTTTGCTTAACCTTTTCAGCATATTTCATATTTTGATAAATTTTGCTTTTATCAATAGAAATAGACTTTTTAAGCTGATCAATCTTAGCAAAAATCTGGTTTTTATCTGTACCTGTCATAGCGGAATTTGGATTAAACTTACCATTAGACTTACCATTAACAGTATTCATAAAACCATTTTTAATAGCCAAAGCAACTTGGGTTTTGTACTTAACACTTGCTTTATCACTACAAGTTAGCGAAATAGACTGGTTCTTTTCAAAACCTTGTGAAGCTACTGCTGTGTATGCAGCAAATTCTCTTGTTGCAGTACTGTTAGGGTTAAACTTTCTAACATCTTGTTCCGGGTCAAAGTCACTTTTTGTAGGATCTGGAATAATATCGTTTTGATATGCAATTTCAATTTCTTTTGCATACTTATGATTTTTAATATCTGAGAAAGAATAACCACTGTTAGCAAGTTTAGTTGTTTTATCCAAATTTAACTTATGTACCAAATAATAAATCCACTGAACTCTTGTAAATTTCTTAGTGTTATCCTTCTTAAATGTAACTTTTTGCTTGGTAATATCCTTTGGAATAGGACCGTTAATTACCTTTGCTTTACCGGCAACTCTGTAAACTTTTGTACTATATGAGCCATATACAGTTTTCTTGCCTACTTTTTTAAATGCCCTAATTCTAACATAATAATTCTTATTTGTTGCTATTTTAGAGAAAACATACTTATTAGTATTCTTGTTCTTTATTATTTTCCTAACAGTATTCTTTGACATATTAGAAACAGTTGAACCAACAATATTATAACCGTTTACGTCACTAATTTTGCTCCACTTCAGTGTCAGTGCGTTATTACCTGTTTTCTTAAGTGAAACACCAATGACATTCTTAGGCTTAGCCTTGTACTTTACAGGCTTACTAACTGCTTTTTTCTTTGACAAAATTGATGCAACTTTGTAGTAATATGTACTACCGGTTTTTAACTTTTTGTCAATAAAATAGTTCTTTGTTTTTTTGACTTTACCAACTACCTTGTACTTTCCTTTTTTAGAAGAAGCTCTATATACTCTATATTGCTGAGCATTAGTTGCTTTTTTCCAAGAAATTCTAGCTTTTGTACAGCTAACAGAAGTCACTTTTATGCTAGTTGGTGCTTTAACAAATTTTTTTGTACTTGCAGCTTGAGAGGTAATCTGTGTTGTGATTAACATACTACACAAAATCATAATTACCAAAAGGCTACTTACTAGTCTTTTTACCACAGCAAATCCTCCTCATAAAAATATTTGTCATTTTCACATTTTAATTATTAGTGACTTGTTAACATTATACTACACCAAAAGATACTTATCAATATATTTCAATATTTTTCTTACACTTTTTTCTGTGTTGTAAATAGATGTAACCCTTTTTAGGACAAAAAATACAATAAGATTAAATATTTTACTAACTTTCGATTATTGTTTATTGTATTGCCCATTTAATTTTGCTATTTCAATCATCTTTCTATTTTTTCTCACATTTGTAGATGTACAGGTATCTAATGTTGTTTAATGTCTTTGGACAATAAAAAAACACTCAATCTGATTGATTAAGTGCTTGGATTGAATATTGATTTTTTAACATAAGTAATCGTTATTATTTAGATAGTAATTAGTTTATTATACTATTATTTATATTATATACATTTTAAATTAGAATAATAACTAACTATCACACTTTATATAAACACAATGGTAAATTTAGATGAAATGAAATTCTTGGTTCATATTATCACCATATTTTGATAATTGTAAAATTAACTTATTCTAATTCATATGGGCCTTTAGCATAGAAATAAAATAATTTTGTGGCAAAAGTTGAACCTAATTTCTTTTGAAAATTTAATGTAACTTCGTTATACAAGGACACCATAAAGAATGGAATTCTATTATTCTTTATCATTTGGTTTGCTATATATGTTTGCAATCTTGTTGCTATGTTCTGTCTTCTGGCATTTGAGTCAACATACTGAAAACATAATGAAGAATCTTTATGCACACCCATATAACCTTTCAATATACCATTATCTTCTAAACCCTACATTTGTTTTTGGTTAATTCTATTTAGTAGTTAATTATATCCTGACCTTGTATAAGTTTTTTCAATATAAGGCAAATCATTTTCTGTTGCTAATCGTATTCCTGAATAATCAGAATTTGACTTTGGGTTTTCTTGTCCATTTATAAAATCTTCATGATAAGTAAAGATTGAAAATTCAGCAAGTAGTTTTGAGATAACTTTGTTATTTATAGATTGCAATATACTTTTCATTTACAATATATGGCAATAATAAATCCTTTAACTTTTCTTCAGTTAAATCATAGAGAATCGTACCCATTACCGCAAGCCATGGTTGGTATGTTAAATTCTCAGCAATATAAAAATCATCATCTGCATAAAGCATATTAAAATTGCCATTTACTGATACATAGTAATCATTAATGTAGTTTAGTATTCCCTCTTTTTCTATTAGTTTATTCAATAGGAATGGTATTTTTTGTAACTGAACTAAGTTATTCATCCTTTCACCTTGCTATTAGAATATACTCAAATTATAGTATATTTGAGTATAAACTACAACACTTTTAAATTTAATATTAAAAAGAAGTCGGCTAACATAAAATTTATGTTAACCGACTTTTAGGGTATATAGAATATTGGGTAAAACAAATTTAGTAGGTAGTAATTACTTAATAAAATTATGAATTTCTGAAGAAATTCGTTTTGCTACCATTGGATTATTCATTGTATAAATATGAACACCATCCACATCACTTGCAAGTAAATCAATGATTTGGCTTATACCATAGGACATACCTGCATCAAAAAGGGCATCTTTGTTACTGCCAAATTTATTAACTATTCTTTCAAGTTGTGGTGGGATTGTAACTCCACATAAAGATACCATTTTCTCAAGTTGAGATTTACTGATAGCAGGCATAATACCGGCTATAATCGGTACATCAATATCAGCTACTTTGCACTTTTCCTGAAAATCATAGAAATAATTGTTATCAAAAAATAACTGTGAAAGTAATACTTCTGCACCCGAATTGACCTTTTCTTTAAGATGCTTAATGTCAGCTACTGAACTCTCAGACTCAGGGTGACCTTCAGGATAACAAGCACCTAAAAAGCAAAAATCATATTTAGACTTCATATATGCAATTAAATCTGAGGCATATTTAAAGTCATTCTTTGCTTGAATATTAGGAATTTTATCTCCTCTCAAAGCAAGAACATTCTGTATACCTGACTGTTGAAGTTGTTTTGCAATTAAGTCAATTTCATCTTTACTGCAATTTAAGCAAGTTAAATGAACAACAGGTTCAATGTTATACTTTTCTTTGATTATTCTTGCAACTTCTATGGTACTGTTACAGTTTTCACTACCACCTGTACCAAAGGTTACACTGATAAAATCAGGATTAAGTTCACACAAAATATCAAGTGTTTCATCAATACTGCTTAATTCACTGTTCTTTTCAGGTGGGACAATTTCAAAAGAAAGAGTTTTCTTTTTGTCTTTATATAGTTCAGAAACTTCCATTACTTTACTTCTTTTCTAATAATCTTTGCAGCCTCAACCATATTCTTTAGGCTCTTTTCTGTTTCAGGGATACCTCTTGTTTTCAGACCACAGTCTGGGTTTACCCATAGCTTTTCTTTATCAATCTTAGTTAGCATTAAGTTAAGTGCATTAACAATTTCTTCAACTGATGGAACTCTAGGTGAATGAATATCATATACACCCGGACCTACTTCTGTTTCAAAGTTATGTTCCTTTAATGAAGTTAAAATCTGCAAATCTGAACGAGATGCCTCAAATGTAATAACATCAGCATCCATATCATCAATAGCAGGGATAATATCTGTAAATTCACTGTAACACATATGTGTGTGAATCTGAGTATCTGCTTTAACTCCACTATGAGTTAGTCTAAATGCAGGAATTGCAAAATCCAAATATTCTTTCTGCCAATCAGACTTACGAAGTGGTAGCTTTTCTCTTAAAGCTGCCTCATCAATTTGGATAATTTTAATTCCTTTCTTTTCAAGGTCAAGAACTTCATCACGAATAGCAAGTGCAATCTGTGAGATAGAGTCTTTAATAGAAATATCTTCTCTTGGGAATGACCAATTTAGGATAGTTACAGGGCCTGTAAGCATACCTTTCATAATCTTATTTGTTAATGACTGAGCATATACTGACCAATCAACTGTAATTGGCTTTTCTCGATATACATCACCCCAGATAATTGGAGGCTTAACACATCTTGTACCGTATGACTGTACCCATGCTTTTTCTGTAAATAGGAAACCTCCAAGTGCTTCACCAAAGTACTCTACCATATCGTTTCTTTCATACTCACCATGAACAAGTACATCAAGACCGATTTCTTCCTGAAATTTAACACATTCTGCAATTTTCTTTTTATTAAAATCTACATATTCTTCCTTAGAGATTTCACCTTTTTTAAATGCTGAACGGTTAACCTTTACTTCCTTAGTCTGTGGAAATGAACCGATAGTTGTTGTTGGGAATAACGGTAGGTTAAGTTCAATCTTTTGAAGTTTCTGTCTTTCTGCTCTTGCAGGTAGTCTTGTATAGTCCTTATCTGTAACACTGGATAGTCTGTCATGTACAGCCTGATTAAAGCAATCTCTCTGTTCTGTAAATAACTTCTTATTATTCTTGTATGTTTCTTCATTTGCATAATCACTTAAGTCAGCTAATAATTTTAACTCTGATAGTTCAACTAGCTTTTCTTCTGCAAAAGAGAAATGAGAAAGGTACTTAGCATCTAGCTTTGTTTCATGCTTTAGAGTATAAGGAACATGAAGCAATGAACAAGATGTTGAAAGCACTGTGTTAATACCCTTATTCTTCAAATCATTAAGAGTTTCAAGTGTCTTTTCATAATGGTTCTTCCAGATATTTTTACCATTTACAAGACCTGCAAATAAAACCTTATCACTTGGGAAACCAAACTTATTAACTAGGTTATATGTTTCTTTACCCTCAATAAAGTCAAGACCAATACCATCAAATGGCTTGTTAATTAAATCAGCATATACATCTCTTACATCACCAAAGTATGTTTGTAGAAGGACTTTGCAATTCTGCTTAGTTGAAAGGATTTCATCATAAATCTTGTTAAATAATGCTAGGTCATCACTTGTCATATCCTTTACAAGTGATGGTTCATCAATCTGTAACCACTTAACATCATTTTCTTCACACTTAGCAACTAAATCCTTATAAGCAGTAATAACTACATCTACAAAGTCATCACAAGTTTTGTTGCCTGTAAATCTACATAGCTTTAGTAAAGTATATGGACCGATAACAACAGGTTTTGTTTCGATACCTAAAGACTTTGCTTCATTGTATTCATCAAATAGTTTGTTGCCAACTAGCTTGATTTCTGTATCATCCTCAACTTCAGGAACAATGTAGTGATAGTTAGTGTTAAACCACTTTTTCATTGCAAGTGCTTTAACATCACCTGAATTATCCTGAAAACCACGAGCCATAGCAAAGTAAGTATCAAGGTTAGAAAGGTTAAGTTCCCTATATCTATTTGGGATGATATTAAATAATACTGCTGTATCTAAAGTCATATCATAAAAAGAAAAATCATTGCTTGAAATAAAGTCAATACCGGAATTTTTCTGTGTATTCCAATGAATTTCACGCAAAGACTTTGCAGTATCCAAAAGTTCAACTGAAGTGATTTCTTTTCTGAAATACTTTTCAGAAGCAAACTTAAGTTCTCTTAATGTACCGATTCTAGGGTATCCAATAACTGATGTTTTCATAATATTCTCCAAATCAAAATTTATATTTTACCGATATTTATATCGCTTGGTGTTAATTATATAACAATTACTTTGATTTGTATAATATATATAATTATAAGTTTGCTATAGTTTTAAACTATAGCAATAATGATTTTGAACATCAGTATTAAAATAGAGTTTGTTATTATGTATTTTTTTATCATAGTGCCGTGCCTTTCTTTGGGATAAAAAGATTTTTCATATCTGTTTTTTCTAATTTTAGTAGTTGAATCTTTTTATCTATTCCACCGGCATAACCTGTTAAGCTACCATTTGTGCCAACAACTCTATGACAAGGAATAATAATTGAAATAGAATTATGACCGACTGCACCACCTACTGCTTGAGCAGATATTCTATTAGTGCCTTTTTCTTTAGCTATTATATTTGCAATTTCACCATAGGTCATAGTTTTGCCATATGGAATGGTGAGCATAGTTTCCCATACTGCTTTACGGAATGGTGTTGTTTTCATCAATAACGGTGGTGTAAAATCAGGTTCTTTACCACTAAAATAAATATCAAGCCACTGTGTCACTTCTGTAAAAATAGAAAGTGACTTTTCTATATGCTCTCCTTTTATTGAATCGGCATAGTATTTTTGTCCATCAAACCATAAACCAATGAGATAATCACCGTCACTAGCCATTGTAATTCTGCCAAGTGGTGAATTGTAATAATATGTATAAATCATTCTCCTATTACCTCCCTATAAGTTTTGTAATTATAATTATATCATTATAATCAACTATTTAAAGTGAATTATTTATATATTTCAAGCCATATTAATCTGGTATTATTAATTAATATCAAATTGGTAGTTTTAATATAACCAAATAATTTATATAATTGTGGCAACAGTTTTGAAAGGAAAGGAAAATTTGTTATGAGTAACGAAAGATTTGAATTAAACAAGAATTTAGCACAAATGTTAAAGGGTGGAGTAATTATGGATGTTACTACACCTGAACAGGCTAAGATTGCTGAAGAAGCCGGTGCTTGTGCAGTTATGGCTCTTGAAAGAATCCCTGCCGATATTAGAGCAGCCGGTGGTGTTTCTAGAATGAGCGACCCTAAGATGATTAAGGGTATTCAGGAAGCTGTTTCTATCCCTGTTATGGCTAAGTGCAGAATCGGTCACTTTGCAGAAGCACAGATTCTTGAGGCTATTGAAATTGACTACATTGATGAAAGTGAAGTTCTATCTCCTGCTGATGATGTTTATCACATTGACAAGACAAACTTTAAAGTACCATTCGTATGTGGTGCTAAGGATCTTGGTGAGGCACTAAGAAGAATTAATGAAGGTGCATCAATGATTAGAACTAAGGGTGAACCCGGTACAGGTGATGTTGTTCAGGCAGTTAAGCATATGAGAATGATGCAGTCTGAAATCAGAAGACTTGTTTCTATGAGCACAGATGAACTATATGAGGCTGCTAAGCAGTTACAAGTTCCTTACAACCTTGTTCAGTATGTACACGAAAACGGTAAGCTACCTGTTGTTAACTTTGCTGCCGGTGGTGTTGCAACTCCTGCTGATGCTGCTCTAATGATGCAGTTAGGTGCTGAAGGTGTATTCGTAGGTTCAGGTATCTTTAAGTCAGGCAACCCTAAGAAGAGAGCCAACGCTATTGTTAAGGCTGTTACTAACTACAATGATGCTAAGATGCTTGCTGAACTTTCAGAAGACCTAGGAGAAGCTATGGTTGGTATCAACGAACAGGAAATTGAAATTCTAATGGCTGAAAGAGGAAAGTAATAATGGTTGTTGCTGTTTTATCTTTGCAAGGTGCAGTAATTGAACATATCCAAATGCTAGATAAACTAGGTATTGAAACTTTTGAAATTAGAAAAAAGTCTGACCTAGATAAGCACTTTGACGGTTTGATTATTCCCGGTGGTGAAAGCACAGTACAAGGTAAATTACTTCATGAACTTGACATTTATGATACATTAAAAGAAAAGATTGAAAACGGTTTGCCTGTATTCGGTACTTGTGCCGGACTGCTACTTCTTGCTAAAAGTATTGACAATGACAATAATACTCACTTAGCTACTATGGATATTACTGCTATGAGAAATGCTTATGGCAGACAGTTAGGCAGTTTCTATACTAAAAGTTCATTTGACGATAAAGATGAAATTCCTATGACATTTATCAGAGCACCTTATATTTCAAGTGTGGGTGATAATGTTAAGGTACTTGCTACAGTTGACGGTAAAATTGTTGGTGCAAGGGAGGGCAATCAGCTTGTAACTGCTTTTCATCCTGAATTAAATGATGACTTAACAGTACATAAATATTTTGTAGATATTATAAAAGAAAATATGTGATTTTCCCTTTTTAGAAAATTTCATATTATATATTACATAACCGATGGATGTTTTCTGTTTTATTCAGAAAGCATCCATTTTTTATTACCTATTTATCCATATACACTCACAATAATAAAATCATTACATAATTTATAGTGACTAAAAATTTTAAGGTGATTGTATGTCACAAGTAATAGATTTATGTAAAGCTGAATTAAACAAAGACTATATTGTTCATAAGATAAAAAATAATAACAAGGTATATGAGAATTACGGAATATTTGAAAATGCACCTATTGTACCTTTATACAGAAGTATGGGCAAAAACATTTCTGCTTACAAAACTTATTACGGTATCTTTGCTATTAGAAATAAAACTGCTGAAAACATAAAGGTGAGAAATGTGTGATAATAATTTAGTAATATTAATCGGTAACCCTAATGTGGGTAAAAGTTCTATATTCAACAGGCTTACAGGGGACAATCAACACACAGGTAATTGGACAGGTAAAACTGTTGAATGTGCAGAAGGCAAGTTAAAATGCAACAAGGATATTTGTATTGTTGATTTACCCGGTATATACACTTTATGTGCTGCTAATGCTGAAGAAATTTGCAGTAAAAAATTTTTGTTACAACACAAAGATGCACTTGTAATAGTTGTCGTTGATGGTAATAACATCTACAAAAGCCTTACACTTATTGAGGAAGTTTCTAACATAACAAATAATGTAATTATATGTATCAATCAATATAAAAGTGCAACAAAGTCCGGCACTAAAATTAACATAGATAAGCTAAAAGAAATACTGAAAATTCCTATTGTTACTACAGAGGCTACTGACAGAAGTTCACTTGATATACTTAATAATATAATAAATATTAATATAAAAAATCATTTTCCTACACCTATAAAACATAGAAAACTTGATAAGGAAAATATTATTAAAGAAGTTGTTGATGACAGGTGCAATGACAAGCAAAGAAAGTTAGATAAAATTTTCACTTCAAAAGTTACCGGTATTCCTATAATGTTTTTGTTACTTGCAATGGTACTGTACATTACTATTATTGGCGCTAACTATCCCAGTGATTTTTTGAGTTATATATTTGCTAAAGGTGGAGAATATCTATATGAATTTTTAAACTATATTTCTTTGCCTAGTTATATAATTTCTTTAATATGTGATGGTGTATATAGAACAGTAACATGGGTAGTTGCAGTTATGTTGCCACCTATGGCTATCTTCTTCCCTATATTTTCTTTACTTGAGAATTTTGGGTATTTACCTAGAGTTGCATTTAATTTAGACAGAGTGTTTTGTAAAGCTAATTGCAGTGGAAAACAAGCATTAACTATGTGTATGGGTTTTGGCTGCAATGCTTGTGGTGTTACCGGTTGTAGGATAATTAACAACAGAGAGCAAAGGCTAAATGCTATTGTTACAAATAACTTTGTACCTTGTAACGGTAGGTTTCCTACACTTATTTCCATTATCACTATATTTATGACTTCTTACTTTAGCAGTAAATTACGGTCACTTGTATCTGCATTAATACTTACGGGATTTATTATATTAAGTATTATTGTTTCTATGGGCATTTCATTTTTACTTAGCAAAACTATACTGAAAAACGGAAACAGAGATTTTGTAATGGAAATGCCTAAATACAAGAAACCTAAAATCTTTGCTACTATTTATGAGTCAATTAAGAATAGAGCAGTTTTCGTGTTGCTTAGGGCATTAGTTGTGGCTTTACCTGCCGGTGCTATAATTTGGTTATGTGGTAATATTAAAATTAATGACTACACTATACTAAGTTATATTGTTAATTTTCTTAATCCGATTGGAAAAGTATTTGGACTTGACGGTGAAATACTTATTGCATTGTTACTGGGCTTTCCGGCTAATGAAATTGTAATTCCTATTATGTTAATGGCTTATTGTGGCAGTAGTACACTTGTTGAATGTAGTGACTTAGGAGCATTAAGTAACCTATTAGTCAGTAACGGTTGGACTATTAAAACTGCAATTTGTATGATAATTATTGTATTAATGCACTTTCCATGTTCAACAACTTGTCTTACTATTTATAAGGAAACAAAAAGTAAATTATGGACTTTGATTTCTATTTTATTACCGACTATAACAGGATTAATATTTTGTTTTCTTATAAATATAGTTATGTAAAAAAAGGTATCTCACTTACTAAAGTTTGTGAGATACCTTTTTAATTCATATTAAATTTTAAAAAGCTACTTAACACATAAATATGCAAAATATCCAGCATAACAAAGTAACATTAATATACCACAAGGTCGCCTCAATTCTTTATGTTTAATTGTACCTAACCAAAGAATTATACCTGCACCGATAGCTACACAAGTATCAATTAAGAACTTGCTTTCAAATGGCACATCACAGATAAGACCTGTAATACCGATTACAAATAATATATTAAAGATATTACTGCCTACTATGTTACCGATAGCTATACCAACATTACCTTTCTTTGCTGCTGTAATTGAAGTTACAAGTTCAGGTAGTGAAGTACCAAATGCAACAATAGTTAAGCCGATAAATCTATCACTCATACCAAAGAACTTTGCTATGTAAGATGCACCATCTACTGCAAAGTCACTGCCCTTTACTACCATAATACCACCTATAACCATAAGCAATAGACATTTCCAAACCGGAAAATCTTTTGCAGTTTCTTCTTCGGTAGGTGAACCCTTTTTAGCCATATAAAATAGATAGCCAAGAAAAGCAACAAATAAAACACATAGAATTACACTTTCAAAGAAAGTAATCTTTGAATCTGTATAACCGAATATCATCATTACAACAGTAATACCTATCATAAAGGGTATTTCATAATATAAAGTTGATTTTTGTATAGCAACACTTGTTATAACTGAAGTAATACCTAGAATAATCAAAATATTCATAATGTTACTGCCTACAACATTACCTACTGTAATTCCGGCATTACCGTTTATTGCAGCAGTAATACTAACTGCTGCCTCAGGCATACTTGTACCCATTGCTACAATGGTAAGCCCTACTATTAACTGAGGTATTCCCATTTTCTTTGCAATACTTGCAGCACCTTCTACAAACCAATCTGCACCCTTTACAAGTAACAGGAACCCAACCAGCAATAAAAGCACTTGTAATATCATCATAACTGTTCCTCTTTTCGTTCTAAATCACTACTTAATCAAGTAATATAATAACATAATCAACATGTAAAAACAATCAAAATAGTAACATAAAATTTGTAAAAATAATTGTAAAATCTTGACTATTTTTAGGTATTGTAATAAAATAAAAACAAGCAGTTAGTTATAGCTTACTAACTGCAAATATAATCACAAAAGGAGTTTTTAAAATGTTAGACATTCTAAAGAATGAAAAATTATGGTGTGCAGTTGCAGGTGCAGCAGCAATAGTTGTAGGTAAGAAAGTTCTTAAGTCTGAAAAGACAAGAAACCTAGCAGTTACAGGTCTTGCAAAAGGTATGAAGCTACAAAATGATGCAAAGGCTACATTCCAGAACATTAAGGATGAAGCTTCTGACATTTGTTATGATGCTAAAACTGAAGCAGGTATTACAGAAGAACCTGAAGTAGCAGCTGAATAATTAAGAAGTGAATATTAATGAAATTCAAAATTGTATATGATAAACCTTGTCGTATTCGTTTTAGATGTGGCAACTATGCTATACCTAAAGAATATGAGGAGAGTATTCGCTTTTATATTTCTACAAGTAGTTTTGTAAAAGAAGTTGGTGTTACAAGCATTAACGGTGGTATTCTTGTTATGTACAAGACCGGTTTCAGAGATAAGGTTGTTGAATTAGTTAAGAACCTTAATATAAACACTCTTGCTCCTATGACGGAAAAAAGAGAATATGGCATAAAAGAAATTGATAAAGAATTTAAAGACAGTTTACTTAAAATTGCTTTAAAGAGAGTATTTTTCAAAGCATTTGTGCCTAATCCTATTGCCACAGCACTAACTATTTACAACAGTGTTAAGTACATTAAAAATGGCTTAAAAGCACTTAGTGAATGTAAGCTAAATGTTGATGTACTGGACAGTGCATCTATTGTCGCTTGTTTTGCAAGAAAGAACTTTAAAACTGCAAGTACAGTTATGTTCTTATTATCAATTTCAAGCCTACTTGAAAAATATACAAGAGAAAGAACAAAGGCTGTATTGACTGACAGTCTAGTTATTAAGACTGATAAGGTTTGGCTGGTAACTTCCGGTGAAGATGTTGAGATACCTATTACTGAACTACAAGTTGGAGATGAAATCCGTATTCATACCGGTAATGTTATTCCTATTGACGGTATTGTTACTGATGGTGAAGCTACTGTTAACGAGGCATCTATTACAGGTGAATCTCTACCGGTAATGAAGGTTGCTGATACTTCTGTTTATGCAGGTACAGTTATTGAGGAAGGTTCTGTTGTTGTAAAAGTCAGAGAACTTTCTTCTAACACAAAGATTAGCAAGATTATTGAACTAATTGATAATTCAGAAAATCTAAAGGCTAGTGTACAGAGTAACGCAGAAAACTTAGCTGACAGAATTGTACCATTCAGTTTCTTAGGATTCTTCTTAACATTGATTTTCACAAGAAATGTAAACAAGGCTCTTTCACTTTTGATGGTTGACTATTCTTGTGCTATTAAGCTATCAACCCCTATTGCAGTAATTTCTGCTATTAGAGAGGCTGCAGTACACGATATTACTATTAAAGGTTGTAAATACCTTGAAGCATTCTCAAATGCTGATACTATTGTATTTGACAAGACAGGTACACTTACTAATGCTGAACCTACTCTTGAAAAGATAGTTTCATTCGGCAAATACAGTGAAGAAGAAATACTAAAAATTGCAGCTTGTCTTGAGGAACATTTCCCCCACAGTGTAGCAAATGCAGTTGTAAATGCCGCTAATGAAAGAGGTATTGCTCATTTAGAAGAGCATACTGAAGTTAACTATGTTGTAGCACATGGTATTTCTACTACACTACATGGCAAGAAAGCTATTATCGGTAGTAAACACTTTGTTGTTGAGGATGAACACATTACTGTTACTGATGAACAAGAAGAAATCATCAATGAAAAATCAGGTGCTTGTTCTGTACTTTATCTAGCTATCGGTGATGAATTAGTAGGTGTTCTTTGTATTAGTGACCCTCCTAGGGATGATGCAAAGGATGCTATTGCTGAACTAAAGTCACTAGGCATCAGTAATATTGTTATGCTAACAGGTGACAGCTATAAGGCAGCAAAAATGACTGCTGAACAACTTGGTATCACTGAATACAAATATCAGGTACTACCTGAGGACAAACATAAATACATAGAAGATTTGAAAGAAAAAGGTCACTGTGTAATTATGGTTGGTGACGGTATTAATGATACACCAGCTTTGGCTGCTGCTAATGTTTCTGTTGCTATGAATGATGCATCAGACATTGCAAGAGAAACTGCTGATATTACTATTAAAGATTCTTCACTAAATCAGCTGGCTAGAATTAGAATTTTAAGTAAAGAATTGATGGAGAGAATTCATAAAAATTACAGATTTATTTTAGGGTTTAATTCTTCCCTACTTTTACTTGGTTTTATGGGTGTTATTACTCCTTCCCTTTCAGCTTTACTTCACAATGCATCAACAATGATGATTTGTGCAAAATCTATGACTCCTTTATCCGATAAGAAAAAGAAGGATAAAGAAGTAAAGGAAATTGAAGAAACATCATCAACAGAAGAATGATGATACATAAAAACAGACATCAACTGTTAAAAAGTTGGTGTCTGTTTCTTTTATATAATTATGTATGTATTTAATTCTCTTTATATGTTTTTAATCCGATAACTTGAATTGCAAGGCATGCAACTGCAAGTATTAATAAGAAAATAAAACTATGAGTAGAACCACCGGCAGTTTTCTCAGCATAATTCATAGAATTATCCATACTTTGTGCTGATGAAACTAAAGTAGCACATACGCTTGTACCAACTGCTCCTGCAAACTGCATTAATGTATTAAAAGAAGTATTACCATATGCCTTTTGCTGAGCTGAAAAACCTGTTTTCTTCATAGTATCCTTAATGATTTTTGAGTCATACAATCATCTCTGGAATATCAACTTACCGTATGAGGGACTAGCCATTTGCCTTTCCACACATAGATGACCATTAATACTAAACCTACTATCCAAGATACCGGATACAACACATAGATACCGTCTATTGTACTAAATAAAGGTAATACTACTTGTAGCCATACTATTCTAAATAGGCACATTGAAGTTAGTAGTACAACCATTGGTGGGATACTCTTGCCTGTACCTCTAACTGTACCGGCTAAGCATTGTAAGCAACTGATTAAGATATAGAATGGACAGAAGTAATCCATAGCCAGTTTGCCATATTCTATTACATTAGGGTCATTTGTGAAAAGTCGCATTAATGGTGTTGAGAAAGTTAGAAGTAAAATACCTGTTATGATAGTATAAACTGCACCCATTGCTAAAGTAATCCACATACCCTTTTTTACCCTGTCAATTTTATTTGCACCATAATTTTGACCTACGAATGTGGTAATAGCCATACTGAAGCTTAATACCGGTAAAATATTGAAACCATCTATCTTCATATATGCACCAAAACCGGCCATTGCTGATGCACCAAACTGATTTACACTTGACTGTACAAGTACATTGGAAAGTGAAATTGTCATATTCTGAATACCGGTAGGTAAACCGATTTTGATTATTCTGCCGGCAGTAGATTTATTAAGCTTTATATCTTTTAACTTAATTTTATAAGGTTCATTTACTTTTACCAAATAACCTATTGCTAATATACAAGAAACTACTTGGCTAATATCTGTTGCAATAGCTGCACCTTCAACACCCATACCAAGAATATTGATAAACACAATATCAAGGATGATATTTATAACTGAGGCATAGCCTAAATAATAAAGTGATCGTTTTGAATTACCTGCTGCATTAAGAATACCTGATGCCATATTATATACAACATTAAATAATAAGCCACCTGAATATATCCTTAAATATGTAACTGAGTCACCTAAAACCTCTTTAGGAGTATTCATCCAAATAAGTATCTGCCTACTTAGAAAAACACCACCAATTGTTAAAACTAAACCTAGGATTATTGAAATTGCTACTGCTGTATGAACTGCATCATGGGTTCTCTTTCTATCCTCAGCACCTAAATACTGAGATACTACAACACCGGCACCTGTTGCTGCACCTTGGCTAAAGGCTATTAACAAATAAATCAGTGATGTACTGGAGCCTACTGCTGCTAAGGCATTACTGCCTACAAAGTTACCTACTATAATTGAATCAACTGTACTGTAAAGTTGTTGAAGTAAATTGCCTAAAATAAGTGGTATTGAAAAGAATAATATTTGCTTAACTATATTACCTTGTGTCATTAAATTTGTTTTTCTTTTGGCAATAGCCATTTATATCATCTTCCCTACTTTTTTCGCCATAAATATTATATAACCTAAGTTGCAAAAATTTCAAGTAGTAATATACACAAAATAAGAGCAGTAGAAACTACTGCCCTTAAGTATTAATTTGTGTCATACCTAGCCTTTAGTTTTTCCAATGCCTTTTTCTCTATTCTTGAAACATATGACCTAGATATATTCATAATTGAAGATACTTCTCTTTGAGTTAGTGGTTTACTTCCATTAAGTCCATATCTCAGATTGATAATTTGTAATTCTCTTTTAGTTAAAGTTTCAGTTAGGTACTTATTAATCTTTTGAAGATTTAGCTTTTTATCAAGGTTATCTGCAAAGTCATCATCAATAGAAAGTAAATCCATTAATTTTAGAATGTTACCGTCTTTATCAATATCAACTGCATCTTCCAGAGAAACATTTTGTGAGGACTTTTTCAGATTTCTAAAGTGCATTAGAATTTCATTTTCAATACACCTTGATGCATAACTGCTGAGCTTTATATTTTTGTCCATATCAAATGTATTTATGGCCTTTATAAGTCCTATTGTACCGATTGAAACCAAATCATCTTGGTCAACATTTACTGCATAATATTTCTTGATAATATGTGCCACTAATCGCAAATTATGTTCTACTAAAATATTTCTTGCCTTAATATCACCATTCTTTGACTTTAGTAGATATTCCTTTTCTTTATCTTCTGACAAAGGTTTAGGGAATTTTCCGTTACCACATATGTGAAGAATAAAAGTAAAAATATACTGACCTAAAAAATTTATAAATTCCAGCACAACACCACCTCCAAATTATTAGTACATTTTATTCAATGAATTTGGCATTTTGCTTGTACTTATAATTTTTATTTAAACAGAAATAGCTAACACCTAAATGGTATCAGCCTTTCTTATTACATATTGATTTTACTTTGACTGTTGCAGTACTTCACTGTAATCAATCTTAATAAGTGGTTCTTCCCCGATTTTGTTTGCTGATTGATAAGCAATATAACCTACAGTACCGACAAAATTAATTGTGTTGTCCTTATTAATTGCCATAATATCGGAAGGCTTTCTTTCTGTTAACTTTTTTCCGTCACTAAAAGTGAAACCTTCATTTTCGGCATCAATCATAAACTGATTTGCTGCTTCCTTATCCTTAAGATAAACATAGATTCTTCCTTCATTTTCTGCTAATAAGTTTTTAATTTTTTGACATAAAAAATTCTCCCTTTGAGTAATAATTCCACAAAGAGAGGTAAAAAAATAACACCCATCGTTACCGATAGATGTTGACCGGTCTAAATATATACACACCATCGGTTAAGCTTTACCACCTTGCCTTTTGGTAGGT
>OIZI01000285.1_pt1 | contig 27070 bp, 22 predicted proteins | sample 1588441 | NCBI WGS metagenome assembly OIZI01 (sample SAMN03283284) | human gut metagenome | biome: human-associated habitat; material: feces | host: Homo sapiens | place: Peru | collected 2012 | reverse complement strand
TGAAAATCCGGGGGATTGCCACACCAGTGTGCGCACTGGTTCGCAATGACAGGTTGTTTTCTAACAGCCCCAGCGGCTCAATCAAAAAGGGAATATTCCCGCACGTCTGCCCAGTTCCGGCGGATGACAATCTGGCCCGTCAAATCCGTGTTGTCATAGAGGATGGACCACTGGGTATTGCTGGTGATGGACTCCGGATTGGGCTCCTGCGAGGCCGCCTTCAAAGCCTCCCAGCCGGTTTCCTCCGTAAAGGCCCCCTTGGCATTCTCGAACACCGCTTCCATTTTGTCGTAGCGCTCTCTGCCGTGGCCGTAAATGCCGTTGCGCTGGTTGGGCAGCACTCTGTCGATATAGAGGCCGTAGAAATTGGTAATGGCGCGCATCGGCGTATCCACCAGGGGGCGGTCCGGATTGTCGCAGTCATATTCAATCACCCGTCCGTCTCCGGAGGCATCCGTAATGTAGAAGTGATAGTCCCGCCCGGAGGAAGCAAACATGTCATAGCTCCGCAGCAGTTCTACCGCCTCCTGGGTAGTCGCCGCCCGGTCCAGCACCAGCCGGATGGCCAGGGTGGTGGCAATGACCTTTTTCCCCGTATGCTGGAAGGTGGGCTCGCTGTCCAGGGTCAGCACACCGATGGATACCCCCTTTTCGTTCATGCCGTCCAGGCAGATAAAGGGGGCCGTCAGGCTCGCCAGCTTCTTTTTGAGTCCCGCGTCCGGCTGGTTCGCGGACACATTGTCCAGCGCCGCCGTGGCGACGGACCGATAGCCGTCCTTCGGCGCGCAGTAGACCAGCATGGCCGAGGTGTCGTTTTTAAAATCGTAGTTCCGGCCCATGCGGATATGGCCGTCTTCGTCCCGGATGCTGAACACGCTGCATCCAAAACTGGGTGCCTTGATGGAAACCGGCAGCAGCGGCAGCGCTTCCTTTAGGATCGCGTCAATCATGGTCTGGTTGTCCTTGATTCCGTAATCCAGAATCTTTTCCAGGCTGTAGTGATAGTGGATGTTCATCCGGTACAGGTTGTAGCCGTCTTCGTAATCCGTCAGCTTTTGGATGCTGCGCACGGTCCGGAATCTGGTAAAATAGAGCCCGGTAAAGACCAGCACCACCGCAAGCACCAGCGCGAGCAGGGTCAGCAGCGCGCTACCAATTTTCTTTTTCATCGGGGGAAGCCTCCTTTTCTGTGCCGTTCTCTGTAGAACAGGCTGTTTTCCTTTTTGGGCAAAATCCTGTGTCTTCCCAAAATTGGGGGATTTTTCTTGACCTTTTCTTGCAAAGCATATATAATAAAGCTACTTCAATATAGACAAGGAGCGTTCATCCATGGTTTATCATATGACCGTTGCGGGCCTCGAACGGGACCTGCCCATTTGTCCTGTCAGCGAAAATCTGTCCATTGCCGGTTTCGTCATCTTTGGCGACCAGGAGCTGACCGTAGCCTGTGCCCGGGAGCTGCTGAAGAAGGCCCCGGAGTATGACTACATCATCACCGCCGAGGCCAAGGGCATTCCTCTGGCCCACGAGATGGCCCGTCAGGCCGGGGATGCCAAGTACTTCGTGGCCCGGAAGGGCTCCAAGCTGTACATGCGGGATACCTTCGGTGTGGCCGTCCGCTCCATCACCACGGACCGGGAGCAGCATCTTTACCTGGATGGCAGCGATGCCAAGCTCATCAAGGGAAAGCGGATCCTGGTGCTGGACGATGTCATCTCCACCGGCGAAAGCCTGACCGCCCTGGAGGCGTTGGTTGAAAAGGCCGGCGGCATCATCTGTGGCCGCATGGCCATTCTTGCCGAGGGCGAGGCAAAGGACCGGAAGGACATCATCTACCTGGAGCCCCTGCCCCTGTTCAACCCCGACGGTACTCCCAAAGGCTAATCGGTCATTCCATTTTGAGCTGTTGTAAAAAAGGGCTTCTCCCCCGGCGGCAATCCTACCGCCGGGAGAAGAGGTTCTTTTTTTGTGACAGCTCTTTTTTTATCTCTTACTTCTTGTGGAAAACAATCGCCCGGTCGTAGATGAGCTCGTAGTAGGAGGTACCTACGTTGTTTTCATCCAGATAGGCCCGGAATGCCAGAAGCATGGGGTTCCCGTTGTCCAGGCCGTAGTACTTGCCCTGGGTGTTGCCGGTGGAGTAGGGCAGGATGGCGGTGTAGTCGTCCATTTTCGTCCGGGCGATTTTGTAGACATAGTACTGGTCCGCGTTTTCGCAGTCCTTTTCCAAGTACTCCTTGGCGCTTCCGGCGAACAGAGAATCATAGATGCTGCAGGCACCGTTCAGCATGGGCCGGCCGTAGAGCACCGCGTTGGAGTAGATTGCCTTGCCGCTGGTGGTGTGGTTCACACCGTAGACCACCACAAAATCCTCGTCGGAATCCAGGGTAAAGTCCTTGGTCATGACGTAAGCGGCATCCCGGTTGTCGCCCTGGGCGTTGGTATCGTTAAAGTAGGCGGTCAGGCCCTCGGGCACGGCGATCTTCGTGCTCAGCTCCTCGTAGGTGTAGTCCTTGCCGTACTGCTCCAGCAGTGCGGAACGGATTTCATCCAAATGCTCCGGGGCGCTGGGCACCTTGGAGAGTTCATGGACACCGGTGCCTCTGGCGGTAACCTCCGCGTTCTCATAGGGGTTGGATTCCACTTCCTCCGTGGGGGTCAGGCGATAGACGATGGCATCCTTTTCCAGCGCCTCCAGATACTTTTCGTAGGCGGCCTTGTCCTTGGGCTGGGAAACACGGCCCAGCAGGCAGAAGGTATCGTCGCCCTTGTCCAAACCCATGCGGTAGGTATCCTCCGGGATGGGCATCACGTTAATCACGCTCTCGGGGTAGCCCGCCGCCTTGAGCTGCTTAACAACCTTCTCGGTCACCGTCTGGTTGGCGGAGACCACCATCACCGCGTTGGTGCCGTAGGCGCTGCTGCCGTCATGGAGAATGTTGTTCATGTTCAGAGAATTGCCGATGGAGCCAAAAATGGGATGGTACAGCCCCGTCTGCTCATTTCCGGCGCTGAAGAAGCCACCCTCAGAGGAATAGTCCTTGCCCTCCTTCTGCGCGGTGAACATGATGTAGTTGATATAGGAATAGTAGGTACACTCCGGGGGCAGGGGCGTAATCAGGACAATTGCCTCATCGGCGCGGAGCTTATACTGCCAGCCCGAGGGCGGGAACGCGGGATTGGGGACCTTCTGGTCCGGGGCCTCGGGCAGGTCAAAGACCATGTAGCTGGAGCCCGCGTTGTTGCCAAAGCAGCTGTAGAGCTTCCCCTCCGAGGCAAGCTGCAGCGTATCCAGCTCGTAATACCTGCCCTCCTGCACGGTAAAGCCCTCTTTTTCCAGGCCGGTTTTCAGGGAATCCCCCGCTGCCGCCCTGGCAGGAAGCAGGAAGCTCCCCACCGCGCAGACACCTGCCAGCGCAAGGCAAAGGGATGTACGAAGAATGGTTTTTTTCATAGGTCATAGCCCTCCTTTTCGTTGTCCAGTTTACCACCGAAACAGCCTGTTTCCCAAATTCCGGTATGAAATGCAGCCACAGGGAACGAAATGCATTGCCTGGCATTTCGTTCCCTGTGCGTGTTTTTCGTACCGTTAAAAGAGAAAACTACCAAAAGCTGTTATATAGTGGTGATAGGAAACAAGAAGGAGGTCCCCTATGAAGAAACGAATTCTCTCCGCGCTGCTGGCCCTGACGCTGGCAGGCTCCGTCTGCGCCTGTGCCGCCAAGGACGAGCCCACCCAGCCCGCCACGGAAGCCGCCACCGCCCCCACAGAGGCAGCCGCCCCCGCCGCCGAGGCCTTTACCAAGGACAAGAAGGGCGCTACCGAGTTTACCCGCCAGATCAACGAAAACGTCTACCAGCTGCTTGATTTTAACGACAAGCAGGAGGAGGAGTTTGCCACCCGCGGCTTTATCACCGCGCCGGACAGCCTGCAGATTGCGGGCAGCAACGGAAACATCGTCTTTAACCAGGATGCCTACGATTTCGTCAGAGACACCGAGGCCCCGGACTCCGCCAACCCCAGCTTGTGGCGGAACACTCAGCTCAACGCCTACTATGGCCTGTTTGAGGTGCAGGAGGGCATCTATCAGGTTCGCGGCTACGATTTGTCCAACCTGACCTTTGTAAAATCCGACAACGGCTGGATTATCCTGGACTGCCTGGCCACCGAGAATACCGCCAGAGCCGCCCTGGAGCTGTTTGAATCCCAGATGGGCGAAGCCAACATCGTGGCGGTCATCATCAGCCACGCCCATGTGGACCACTACGGCGGCATCCGGGGCCTTATCTCCGAGGAGGATGTGGCAGACCCCAGCCTGCCTCTGGACGCTCAGATTGCCTCCGGCAAGACGGCCATCATCGTTCCCCAGGGCTTTGAGGAGGCGGTCATGTCCGAAAACGTATTTGTGGGCACCGCCATGAAGCGCCGCTCCATCTATCAGTACGGCTCCTCCCTGCAAAAGGGCCCCCAGGGCTCCCTGTCCGTAGGCATCGGCCTGGGTGTCTCCCAGGACGGCATTGGCTATATCAACCCCACCTTCGAGGTGACGGAGGCCGTTTTCGAAACCGCCATTGACGGCGTTCGGGCCATCTTCCAGCTGACCCCGGACACCGAGTCCCCCGCCGAAATGAACACCTACTTCCCGGACCAGAAGGCCCTGTGGATGGCCGAAAACTGCACCGCCTCCATGCACAACCTCTATACCCTCCGGGGCGCGCAGGTGCGGGATGCCAGTGCCTGGGCCCGCTACATTACGGAGGCCCAGACCCTGTTTGGAGAAGAGGCGGAGGTTGTGTTCCAGTCCCACAACTGGCCCCACTGGGGAAATGCGCTGATTCAGGAATACATGACCAACACCGCCGCCGTCTATAAGTCCATCCACGACCAGACCCTTCTGTACGTCAACGAGGGCTACACCTCCACCGAAATCGCGGACATGATTCAACTCCCCGAGGCGCTGGAAAAGGTCTGGTACACCCGGCAGTACTACGGCACCCTGAAGCACAACGTCAAGGCCGTCTACCAGAAGTACATGGGCTGGTACGACGCAAACCCCGTGAACCTGGACGAGCTGACCCCAACGGAATACGCCCAGAATCTGGTTCGCTACTTAGGCGACCCGGACAAGGTCCTGGAGCTGGCGCGGGAGGACTATGAAAAGGGCGAATATCAGTGGGTTGCCCAGATTACCAACGCCCTGGTCTACGCGGACCCCGAAAACACCCAGGCCCGCTACCTCTGCGCCGACGCGCTGGAGCAGCTGGGCTATCAGGCGGAGTCCGGTGCCTGGCGGAACGCCTACCTGGTCGGTGCCTTTGAGCTGCGCAACGGTACGGACCTGTATCCCCCCACGGAAATCGTGGGTGCCGGTACCACCGCCCAGAGCATGAGCGCCCAGAACACCCTGGACTACATGGGCATCATGATGGATACCGAAAAGCTTGCTGACGAATCCTTCCTGGTAAATCTGGTCCTGACGGACGACCAGAACTACCTGCTGAAAATCCATCACGGCGTACTGCTGTACTACCCCGGCCAGCAGTCCGACGAGGCGGCCTTCACCATCACCACCCGCCGGGCAGGTGTTCTGGCCATCGCCGCCAAGAACACGGACCTGATTGCAAAGCTGGTCACCGTAGAGGGCGACGAGGCTCTCTACCGGAAGCTGTGCGACAGCATGGGAAAGCTCAGCCTGTACTTTAATATCATTGAGCCGTAAGGCATGACACTTCCCCGCCCCGGGCTTCCAAAGGTCCGGGGCGGATTTTCTTAAAAGTCAGAAAGGAGGCACTATGCATATCTTCTTATTCGGCACGCCGGACCTCTGCGGCAGGACCGCTCTGCTTCTCCGGAAGCACCAGGTAGAGTCCTTTTACAATCAGGAGGCGCTGGTGGATGCCATGCAGCGTACCCTTCCCGACGCGGTGTTTTCCATTATGGACGGCGCGGCGGGCATGGAGGGGGCCATGGCCGTCCGGCGGCTTGCCCCACGGCTTCCCGTCGCCTGGTTTACGGGGGACCTGGGCTTTGCCCCCCAGGCTTTCCGGATTCAGACCAACTATTTTGGCACCCTGCCCATTACCGCGGAAAAAATTCAGGCAGCCATCGCAAAATGTCTGCCCCGGGAAGTATAAATTGAAAAAAGAGAAAAACGGTTGTATAATAGAGCAAACAGATAGACAGGAGGGAGCCGCCTTGGATGGTCCCATGTATATCGCCCTGTGCGACGACGTAGCCTCGGATGCTCAGGCCATCGCCCGGTACGTCTGTGAATATTTAGACCGGGAGGAGCTGTACGCCAAGCTGGATACATTCCCCTCCGGGGAAGCGCTTCTGGAAAGCGGACCGGAAAAATACAGCCTTGCCATTCTGGATATTTATATGGGCGGCATCAACGGGATGGAAACCGCAAGGGCCCTTTTGCGGACCAACAAGCGGCTCCAGGTCATTTTCGCCAGCAGCAGCATTGATTTCGCGGCGGAGGCCTTTTCCATCGACGCGCTGCACTATATTGTAAAGCCCGTGGACAAAGAGCAGCTGTTCCGTGCCCTGGACCGGTTTTTTGAAAGCCACTATGCCATGAAGACCGTTGCCGTCAAGGCCGGGCGGCTGGAGGAGCACATCTATTTATCCGACATTCTCTACATCGAGGCGGAGGGAAAGCGCTCCAAAATACACCTGAAGCAGGGTGTTCTGGAGGTCAGCCAGTCCCTTTCCCAGATGGCCGCCCTGCTTCCCCCCGGAGACTTCTGCAGTCCCATCCGCTGGGCGCTGGTCTCCATGCGGGAGATTTCGGCGGTGCCAGGAGCCGCCGTCAAGCTGTCCGACGGCACGGAGATTCCCGTCAGCCGGAGCAAGCGGGAGGAAATCCGGGATGCCTACGCCCGCTTCCGCTGGGACGGCATTCGCCGAAAGATGAGGGGGCGGTAGCATGGAAACAGCCCTCGCAAGCCTTTTGTGCACCCTGGCCCATATTCCCACCCTGGTCCTCCGGATTTCTCCCTTCCGCCCCATCTTAAACGCCGGGCAGAAAAAAGCGCTTTCGGCGCTCTATACCGCCGGGCTGGTTTTCAATTTTTTCCTGGTCTGGTTTTTGTTCCGGCAGGGGCAGATGGACATCGGCCTTTATAAAATCAACCTGCTGGTGTTCTGCGCCATTATGGGCATGGTCAATATTCTGGTGGTTCCCGGCTATTGGCGGGAGCACATGTTCTCCTTCGGCCTGACCGCCATGGTCTTCTGGCTGTGCTTCGGCGTTGCCGCCTTCACCGCGGGGCATTTCGGCCTGGCCTCCCAAAGTCAGATGCTCATTCTGGAAAATCTGCTGGGGCTGACGCTGTTCTCCCTCCTCTCCCCCTGGAGCCGGAGGCTGGCCAAAACCACCGTTACCCCCTTCCTGATTCAGAAAAACGAGAAATACTGGAAGACCATCTGGTTCGTGCCCATAGCCCTGTTCCTCAGCGGCATTCTCAGCCGGGGCTATCAGGGCTATTCCCACAGCGTGGGGGACCTTGTCAGCATTCTGCTGGTGAGCATCGCTGCCTACCTCATTTGCCGCCGGGTGGCCCAGGACTACGGCGCGCTCCAGGAAAAGGAGCAGCTGAATCGCCAGGTCCAGCTGCAGAAGCAGTACTATCGCGCCCTGACGGAGGCGGTGGAAAAGGAGCGGAAGCAGCGGCACAATTTTAAGCACCAGCTGGCCGCCATCCGGGGCTTCCTGGACAGCGGCAATACCGCGGCCCTGCAGGAATACTGCGACGGCATGGAAATCGGCATGGCGGACATTGCCCAGATTCCCTACACCGGCAATCCGGCGGCAGACGGGGTCCTCTACTACTACGCCGGAGAGGCAAAAAAGCAGCACATTGACTATACGGTCCGCTGCCGCCTGGACCACCTGGACATTGCGGACACGGACCTGTGCTGCCTTCTTGGCAACGCCCTGGACAATGCCGTCACCGCCTGTGCCGCTTATTCGGGTCCCCGGGAAATTGTCGTTGCCTCGGAAAAAAGTGGCGGTGCGCTGCTGCTTACGGTGGACAACAGCTTTGACGGAACCCTTTCCCTGGAAAACGGCGTTCTCCTGTCCCAAAAACGCCCCCACAGCCGGGGCATCGGCATCCCCTCTATGGAGGAGATCTGTCAAAAATACGACGGCACCTGCCGCTTCGAGGGAAAGGGCCGCCGTTTTGAGGCCAGCTTTTTCCTGCGCCTGCGGCAGTAGCCGCAAAAAATATCGCGGCGGCCCGGAGTACGTTTTCTCCGGACCGCCGTATTTTCAGGCTGATGTGTAGATGGTTCCGTCCTCGACGGTAAACCAGGCAAGCTCGGAAAGGAAGCTCTCCCCGGTCTGGTCCGTCATCTCAAAGCACAGGGCAAAGGTCCCGTCCCCCAGGTCCTGTTCGGCAAAGGCGGTGTCCTTTGTCACCGTAACGGTTTCCCCCTCATACAGTTCCGGTTCTGTATCATCCCCGGAGATGGTCATCACATAGTGCAGCAGCGTCACCCGGTCCCCCGGCTGCAGCTCCCGCAGATTCCGGTCCGCCATGCCGCTGTCCCCAATTCCCTGCCGGGCCCCCAGAATTCTGAAGGCTCCGTCACCGTACTGATAGGCCACCCGCAGCTGATATTTTTCCCCGTTCAAAAGAATGGGGATGGAATAGAGGTTGTAGTCCTCCCCCTCGTAAATCAGCTCCGTATAGCACAGGGCCCCGTCCAGACAGCCCCAGACGCCCCGGAAATTGTCCCGAAAAACGCCGTTTTCCCAATCCGCGTCAATGTCATTGTCATAGCCCAGCATCAAAATACTGTCATTTTCTTCATCGACGTAGTAGAGGTCAAAATACACCCCCTGCAAAAGCGATGCCGCGTCAGCGCCGATGTCCAGAACAGCATTGCCGTCCTCATCCACGTACAGCGGATGGTCCTCCAGCCCCTGGTCTCCGGCGGACTCCACCTGCACCGCGTTTGCCACCGTTTCTCCCACCTGGGCCATATAATCCATTCCGGCCTGACTCAGAGAACCGGACAGGGCATATTCATACAGATACCCCACCGAGGGGCTTGTCCCCAAATCCGCGTAAATATCCGCGTTTTCCCTGTCCGCGCTGTAGGGATAATAGCAGGACAGGCCCGTGGCCCCATCCCGATAGGGGCCATTCACTTTATACACGACGCACTCGTCCAGCGCCTGCAAAAGCGTCTGGGCATTGCCGTCAAAAAGCTCCAGGTTATTGCGCACAAAGTCCCCCAGGTCCACCATATCCGTATAGCCCTGGTCGTCGGTATTGCCGCCGTAGTTTTCCGCTCTTCCCGCGCCGCGGCCCAGCTTGGCGAAAAACCGTCCGTCTGCCGCCGCCTTGGTCAGCGCTTCCCGTCCCAGCGCCTCGTAGGCATCCAGCAGGGGCTGAATATTTTGCAAATCCACCACAGACAGGGTCATCTCATCTGCCTGGTCGATTTCCTCGCAGCCCGCGGCATAGCTGTCGCAAATCACCCTTCCCAGCTCTGCCCCATTCATGGTCGGCTGGCAGCCCAGCGCATAGAGCCACTGGCTGTAATTCCAGCCGCAGCCCGGCTCGGTCTCCTCGCTGGCAATCAAATATCGGGCGCAGTCCTCCAGCATATAGGCTGTATCCATCGTCGCCATCAGGCAGGCATCAAAGCCCACCACATCAAAAGGCGGGTCCTCCCGGGACAAGGTGCAGGCACTGGCAATCGCGCTGTAAATCTCCGGAAGGGACAGCGAATCATCGTCATAGGTCTCGTCAAAGGCCACCCCGGCAAGGCTGCCGCCGCCGTGGTTCCAAAAAATCAGCATGGTCCGGTCCGCCGGGTAATTTTCCCCGCAAAACCGCAGAAAGTCCTCCAACGTCTCCGGCGCGCCCATATTGGCGTTGGGCAGGGCATCCACCATTTCCAGGGTGTCCCCGGAATAGACATACCGCCCCAGCTGTCCGGCCTCCACCTCCGGATGGGCCCATTCATAGCTGCCGCCGGTCTCAATCACCACGGTCACATTCTCCGGCAGCGCAACCTGTTCCATTTCCATCAGGTCACTTGTCGCCGCCTGATACTCGCTTTCCAGGTCAGAGCCGCACAAATACCAGTAAATCGCCCAGCTCTCCCCCTGGCTGTTGTCCCCGGCCATGCTTCGGGGCGGTTCTGTTGTTTCAGCCGGTTCTTCCCATTCCTCGTCCGAGCAGCCCACCAAAAGCAGAGCCATACAAAGGGCCAGCAGAAACGCGATCCATCTCTTTGTCTTCATATCCGTCTCCTTATTTCAGTCAGATTTGCGGATGCTCCTACAAGGGAACCTCTGATTCAATCGGCAAGACCCGTCATCCAGCCGAAGACGATTGATTCAGAGGTTTCCAAACATATTCTATCGGTTTTCCATTTTCCTGTCAATCTCATTTGGAGCCGGAATCAAGGCATTCGGGAAAAACCGCAAAAAAATCCCCTGGATGAAATCATCCAAGGGATTGGCGACCCGGAACGGACTCGAACCGTCGACCTCCAGCGTGACAGGCTGGCGTGCTAACCGACTGCACCACCGGGCCAAGAACAGGACGAATTATAACAGATAAATCCCCGTTTGTAAAGCCCTTTTTTAAAAATTTTTATCTTTTTTCAAAAAAGCAAAAATATGCGGCAATTTTTTCGGAATTTTGCTTGTTTTCCTCCATTTTTCCCTTCCGTTTCCCGGAAATAGATTGCGTTTTTCCCAGAGCGGTGCTATAATGCCGGTAATGTGGTGATTTTTACCATAGAACCATTCTTCTTCGACAACGGAGGCAGATATGAAAATTATCATTGCAGGCGACGGCAAGGTCGGCTCCACGCTGACCCGGCAGCTCACCGGCGAAGGGTATGACGTGACCATCATCGACTCCAAGCTTCTCCCCCTGGAATACAGCGTGGAGCGGTACGATGTCATGTCCGTTCAGGGCAACTGCGCGTCTATGGACGTGCTGCGGCAGGCCGGGGTCCGGGAGGCGGACCTTCTGATTGCCGCCACAGGAGCGGACGAGGTAAACCTTCTGTGCTGCACCACGGCCCACGCCATGAATCCCAAGCTGCACACCATCGCCCGAATCCGCAACCCGGAATACACCGAGCAGATTTACAGAATGCGGGAGCTGTTTGGCCTGTCCATGCTCATTAACCCCGAAAACCAGGCCGCCACGGAAATCGACCGGCTGCTCAAATACCCCGGCTTCCTCCGGCGGGACACCTTTGCCAAGGGCCGGACGGAAATCGTAGAGCTCCGGGTGGATGCCAACAGCAAGCTCTGCAACGTCCGTCTGTCGGACATGCGGGAGATTGTCCGGTGCAAGGTTCTGGTCTGCGCGGTGCTGCGGGGCGGCTCCACCATCACCCCCGGCGGCGACTTTGTGCTGCGGGAGGGGGACCGGCTCTTCATCACCGCCCTCTCCGAAAACCTGACCACCCTGCTGAAAAACCTGGGCATTCTCACCCGTCAGGTCCGGCGGGTCATGCTCTGCGGCGGCGGACGGGTCAGTTACTACCTGGCCTCGAAGCTTTTAAAGGCCGGCATTGGCTGTGTCATCGTGGAAAGCGATGCCGCCCGGTGCCAGGAGCTGTGCTCCGGGCTTCCCGGGGCCGAGATTATCCACGGGGATGCCTCGGACCAGTATCTGCTTGACAGCGAGGGCCTTCCCCAGTGCGATGCCCTGATAACCCTGACGGGACTGGACGAGCTCAATATGATTGTCTCCCTCTACGGCATCTCCCAGGGCATCCCCCAGGTGATTACCAAGGTCGGCCATATGGACAGGAACAGCATTGTCTCCTCTCTGTCCCTGGGCAGTGTGGTGTGCCCCAAGGAGCTGTGCTGCAGCAACATCGTCCGCTATGTCCGGGCCATGCAGAACCAGACCGGTGCCGCCATCTCCATGCACACCATTGCCGACGGCCAGGCTGAGGCCATGGAGTTCCTGGCCGATGAGAAAACCCGCCACTGCGGCGTGCCCCTGAAGGAAATCAAGCTCAAATCCAATGTCCTGGTGGTCAGCATCAGCCACGGTGCCGCCACGGAGATTGCCAACGGCGACTCCGTGTACCATGCGGGAGATACCATCATCGTCGTCACCAATAGCGGCGTGGTTCTGCGGCAGCTCAACGACATTTTCGCGTGAGGCCCGGCTATGAACTACAAAATGATGGGGCGCTTCATCGCCCAGATTCTTCTTTTGGAGGCCGGATTCATGCTTCCGGCCGCCTGCGTCAGCTGCTGCTGCGGGGAGATGTCCGCCGTCTGGGCCTTTCTGTGGACCATGCTGCTGTTGTGCCTGATTTCCGGCGTTCTGCGGTTTTTCTGCAAGGGGGCAAAGAGCAATTTCTATGCCACCGACGGCATGGTCTGCGTGGCCCTGAGCTGGATTGTGCTGAGCCTTGCGGGGAGCCTTCCGTTTCTCATTTCCGGGGCCATCCCAAGATTCATCGATGCCCTGTTTGAAATCGTCTCCGGCTTTACCACCACCGGTGCCTCCATTCTGCCCGCGGTAGAGGGGCTGCCCAAAGGCATCCTCTACTGGCGCAGCTTCAGCCACTGGGTGGGCGGTATGGGCGTTCTGGTGTTCCTGCTTGCCATCGTCCCCAGCACCGACCGGGGCAAGGGCTTTACCATGCACCTGCTGCGGGCGGAGAGCCCGGGGCCCAGCGTGGGCAAGCTGGTGCCCAAAATGCGTAAGACCGCGGCCATCCTCTATGCCCTTTACATCATCCTGACCATTGTGGATTTCTGCCTGCTGCTTTTTGGCGGCATGCCCGCCTTTGAGGCCCTGTGCAATGCCTTTGGCACCGCCGGAACCGGCGGCTTCGGCGTGCGGAACGACTCCTTCGCCAGCTACAGCCCCTATCTGCAGAACGTGACCACCGTTTTCATGTTCCTCTTCGGTGTCAACTTCTCCTGCTACTATCTGCTGATTCTCAAGCAGTGGGGGGCGGTATTCAAGGATGAGGAGCTGCGGGCCTACTTTGGGGTGGCCCTGGCCAGCACCCTTCTGATTTTTTGGAACATCCGCGGGCTCTACGGCAGCCTCTGGGAAACCCTCCGCCACGCCGCCTTCCAGGTTTCCAGCATCATGACCACCACGGGCTTTGCCACCACGGACTTTGACCTGTGGCCCAGCTTCTCCAAAACCATCCTGCTGTGCCTGATGGTGATTGGTGCCAGCGCGGGCTCCACCGGAGGCGGCATTAAGGTCTCCCGGATGATTCTGCTGTTCAAGAGCCTCCGGCGCAGCTTCCTGCAGATGCTCCACCCCCGGCGGGTAGAGTTGGTCCGCAGCAACGGCCAGGTGGTGGACGACAAGATTGTGGAAACCACCAATGCCTACCTGATTGCCTATGTGTTTATCCTCTTTGCCAGCTTCCTGGTGCTGAGCCTGGACGGCTTCTCCACCGAGACCAACTTCTCCGCGGTGCTGTGCTGCTTCAACAACATCGGCCCCGGCCTGGAGGCCGTAGGTCCCACCTGCAATTTTTCCGACTTCAGCATTCTCAGCAAGCTCACGCTGATTGTGGATATGCTCTTAGGACGGCTGGAAATCTTCCCCATCCTGTGCCTCCTGTCCCGCCACACCTGGCACCGGACCGTCAAGTAAGCAAAAGCTGCCCTCGGTGACACAATCCCACCGAGGGCAGCTTTTTTCGTATATTTTGCTCCCGCCGGTCAGAGCTCAGATGCAGCAGAGGAAATTTCCCCGGCAGCAGAACACCTGGGCCAGATAGCACAGGCACAGACCGGCGCAGGGGCTTCCGCCCATGGTAAAGCCCCGGAAGTTCCCGGCGGACTGGCGGTAGGCGCTGTCGCCGTTCTGGATGGCGTCCAGCGCCTGCAGATACTCCCGGTTGTCCGGCTCCATGGATACTGCCCTTCGGATGTGCTCCAAAGCGGTCACCTGGTTGCCAAGCCCCTGGTTGGCCAGAGCGCTGAGATAATACCAGCGGGCATCCCGTTTGTCGCTGTTCCGCAAGGCGTTCAGGGCTTCCTCATAGCGCCCGTAGCGGATATACTGCTGGGCCGCCTGCTGGTAGCCGTCCTGGGCCTGGCGGGAATACTGCTGCTGGCCGGTATACCAGCCGCCGAAGGGATTGTACCCGCCAAAGGGGTCGTAGCTCTCGTAGGGGTTCTGTCCGCCCCCCTGGCCCGGCTGAGCGCGGTATTTCTCCGGGTTTTTAATCCGGTCGTAGGCCTCGTTGACCTCCTGCATTTTCCGGGCGGCCTCCGCGTCCCCGGGGTTTAAATCCGGGTGGTATTTCTTCGCCAGACGGCGATAGGCCTGCTTGACCTCCTCGTCGGAAGCCCCCGGCTCCAAACCGAGTACTTTATACGGATCCATCGTCGCTGCCGCCTTCCTTCTTGTATTTCTGCCGGTAGGAAACCCACACACCGCTGTAGAGAATGTTGTCCAGCAGCGCCTTGTCCTGAACCAGCGGTAGTTTTTCGTAATAATAGGTGCATCTTGCCATGGTCAGGGAGAACACCTGCTCCCAGTTCATGTTTTCCAGGGAAAGGGTTGGGTTGTAGCTGCCCTTTTTCCGGTCCTCCGGCGCATCCAGCACCGCGTCCATCAGATAGACAAATCGGCCCAGGGCGCCGCCCAGCTGCCGCAGGTCCTCTGCCCACTGGTCTTCCTTCCAGACGAACAGCTCCCCCATGAGCTCCCCAAAGAGCCCCGCGGGCCGGTCCGGATTCTGGCAGTTTTCCCTTTCAAAGCCCCGGATGCCCTCCAGGCACCGGGTTAAAACGCCGCACTGGCGGGGGTAGCGCTCCGAAATCCGCCGGTAGTCCCCCTCCATGGCCTTGGCAAGCAGCCGGGCGGAGGTCTTCCGGTCGTCATCCCAGTCGTCCATGCACTTGCAGTAGGCCAGGGCCACGTTCATATCCGCCGTATAGCGGATGATTTCGTTGTCCGTCCAGGCCCGTCTGCTGACGGGATGGGTCAGGCAGCGGCCCTTCCCCTGGGTTTCCTCCGGCTCGTAAAGGCTCAGCAGCAGCAGCGCCAAAAAGGCCATATCATACCGCAGCCCCAGCCGGGCCAGCTGGGAGCTGTTTTTCCCGATGCTCCTACAGATCCCGCAGTAAACCTGGGAATATCTGTCCTTCTGCGCCTGCGTCAGCTCCCCCACATTGGCCGTCACATACCCAAACAAAAAACCGCTCCCTTTCGCGTCCTCCGGAACGGAAAACGCAATGTCTGCTAAAAAAATACAAAATAGCTGTGAACACCCCGTAAACGATTCCCAAAATTTCTGAAAATACCCTGCCTTCCCCTCATCCGTCAGGGCTTCGCCTTGCCGGTTTCCCCAGAGGGGAAGCTCTTTTTTCCCTCCCGGAAGCGGGTTAAAAGCGTATTGAGGGCCGCGCCGTAAAACAGAATGCTGACGCAGCAGTACAGCCACAGCATACTGATGGCGATGGAATACACGGAGCCGTAAATATTGGAAATGCGGGTAAAATGGGTGACATAAATGGAGTATACCCAGGAAAACACCGTCCACCCCACCGCGGAGAACACCGCCCCGGGCAGGCTTGCCAAAAAGCCGTTGCGCCGGTTGGGAAGGACCATGTAAATGGCGGTAAAGAGGAGCATCTGCACCACCAGCAAAAACGCGCCCCGCAGGTCAATCATGTCCATCAGGAAGATAATCACCGGGTTGTCGATGCCGTAGAGCAGGTCCATCAGGGCGTTGCCGAAAACATGCAATACCAGCGTCAGCACCAGCACCAGCAAAAACAGCAGCGCGTACACCACGCTGATGCCCCGGGTATACACATAACCCCGGTCCTCCTCCACGCCGTAAACCGCGTTCAGGCCGTTTAAAACGCCGTAGACCCCCTTGCTGGAGGACCACAGCAGCGTCAGCAGGGACACCCCCGCCACCGCCGAGGAGGAATTGCGGTAGGTGCTCATCACCAGCTCCTGGATGCTCTCCGTCAGGGCCTCGGGCAGGACGTTTTCCAGCACCGCCATCAGGTCCGCCACAGTCAGGCTCGTATAGCGCAGGGAATTGAGCACCAGCAGCAGCGCCGGAAAGGCCGACAGAATCAAAAAGTAGGCCCCGTAGCCCGCCCGCAACGGGATATTGAGAGACGCGATGGCCTGACCGGCCTTTGCAGCCTTGCCGACAAAGCCGCCCTTGGGTAGCTCCTTCATGGTTGCCCTCCTTCTCATCAAAGCCTTTTTTCCCGCAGCCCGATTTGGGGGCTGCGGGAAAAAGCAATCATTCCGCGGAAATCATGTAGTAATACACAGGCTGACCGCCGGAAATCAGGTTGACCTCTGCCTCCGGGCAGATATCCGCAAACAGGTCCGCCGCCTTCTGGGCGTGCTTCTCCTTGGTATCCGCGCCATAGTAGATGGTGATAAACTCCCGTCCGTCATCCCGGACCTTCTCCGCAAGGCCCTTCAGTAGAACCGTGATGTCCTTGCTGGTGCCGAAGAGCCCCTTGCCGTCCATGGCAAGGTAATCGCCCTCATGGATGTCGTAGCCGTCAAAGTCGGAGTTCCGGGCAGCGTAGGTGATCTGCATGGTCTCCACGGAGGACAGCACCTCCGTCATGGCCTGGGTGTTCTCCTCTACGGTTCCCTCGGGATTGAAGTTCAGCATGGCGGTCACGCCCTGGGGAACGGTCTTGCTGGGGATCACCACCACATTCTTGGGGGTCAGCCCGTTCACCTGCTCGGCGGCCATGATGATGTTCTTGTTGTTGGGCAGCACGAAAACGGTCTCGGCAGGCACCTGATTCACCGCCTCCAGAATGTCCTGGGTGCTGGGGTTCATGGTCTGGCCGCCGGAGATAATCCTGTCAACGCCCAGGTTCATAAACACATCCGCAAGCCCCGCACCGGCGCAGACGGAGACCACGCCCACAGGCTTCTCCGGCTCCGCGATTTTGGGGGCCAGGTCCCGCTCGTTCATCACCTTTTCGGTGTGCTGCAGGCGCATGTTCTCCACCTTGACGGTGATGAAGTGGCCGTATTCAATGGCCTCGTGGAGGGCCTTTCCGGGGTCGTTGGTGTGGACGTGGACCTTGATAATCTCATCGTCGTCCACCATGACCAGGCTGTCGCCCAGGCTGTTGAGGAAGGCGCGCAGCTTCTCGGGGTCGTTCTTATTCTCCCGTCCGATGATAAACTCGGTGCAGTAGGTGAAGGTGATATCCTCGGTCTTAAAGTCGGAGAAGTTGGCCGCCTCCTTGGCATCGCCCGTCTCTCCGTTCTCCGGCACCACTACGTCCTGCCCCCGCAGGGCCAGCAGCATGGCTTCCAGCGCCAGGACCCAGCCCTTGCCGCCGGCATCCACCACGCCGGCCTTTTTCAGCACCGGGTTCATATTCATGGTATCGGCCAGGGCAATTTTTGCCTCCTCCAGAGCGGCCTCCAGGGCCTTCTCCACGGAGTTGTCCTCCTGGGCCTTCTCCGCCGCCTTGGCGGCGGCCAGACGGGAAACCGTCAGGATGGTGCCCTCGGCGGGCTTCATAACGGCCTTATAGGCAGCGTCCACGCCCTGCTGCAGGGCATCCGCCCAGAGGATGCCGTCGCAAACCTCGTGGCCCTTCATGGCCCGCTTCAGGCCCTTGAACAGCAGCGACAGAATCACGCCGGAGTTGCCCCGGGCCCCCCGCAGGGTGGCGGAGGCGGCAATCTTGGCAACGCCGTAGAGGTCCGGGTCCTCAGCGCCCCGCAGGTCGTTGGCGGCGGCGTGGATGGTCATCGACATATTGGTGCCCGTGTCCCCATCGGGTACAGGGAATACGTTCAGTTCGTTCAGATCCTGCTTGTGGATCTCAATAGAGGCGGCCGCGCTGAGGATCATCCGTCTCAGCTCAGCCCCGGTAATGGTCTGCAATGTGTTTACACCTCCGAAAATTATCCAATCATCATGGAATCAATATAGACATTCACGGCACGTACCTTTGTGCCGGTGCATTTGGTTACCACGTAGCGAACCTCGGAAATAATCGAGGTGCCCACAGCAGACAGGTTGACACCGTTGTCCACAATGATGTGCAAATCGATGGAAATGGAGTCGTCTTCATTGAACGTAACCCGAACGCCCTTGTCCACAGACTCCTTCCGCAGCAGGCGGTAAACCCCGTCCTTAACGCTGCGGGCGGCCATGCCCTTCACACCAAAGCAATTGGACGCGGCAGTACCCACAATGCCGGTGTAGACACCGGTGGACACATTCACGCTGCCATTTTCATTTTCGTGACGGATCATAGAAAATCCTCCTTGTTCAGAATTTACACCATGCTCTCTTCCCAGCACGCGGGCGCGGTCAGGCCCATCATCTTGACAATGGTGGGTGCCACGTTGGCAAGGCCGAAGTGGCCCTCCTTGATGGTCCATTCATGGTCCTTATCATAGATAATGAAGGGCACGGGGTTCAGAGAATGGGCGGTGCGGACAGAGGTCTTGCCCTTCTTGGTCTCGGTCATCTGGTCGGCGTTGCCGTGGTCCGCGGTGACGAGGACCGTATAGCCGTACTTGTCGGCGGCATCGATGATGGCCTTTACGCCCTTGTCCACGCACTCCATGGCGTAGACCACCGCGTCATACACGCCGGTGTGGCCCACCATGTCGCCGTTGGGGTAGTTGCAGCGCAGGAACTGGAATTTCCCGGATGCCATGTTCTCCACCATCTTCTCGGTGATCTCCTTGGACTTCATGGCAGGGGCCTGCTCGAAGGGAATCACATCGGAGGGGACCTCCTCGTATACTTCCAGATTCTCGTCCACCTTGCCGGAGCGGTTGCCGTTCCAGAAATAGGTCACATGGCCAAACTTCTGGGTCTCGGACAGGGCATACTCGTGAATGCCCGCCTGGCACAGGACCTCGGTCAGGGTATTCTTAATCACAGGGGGCTGCACCAGATAGTCCGTGGGAATCTTCAGGTCTCCGTCGTACTGCAGCATACCGGCAAAGAGCACGCCCTGATAGTCGCCCCGGTCAAACTTGTCAAAGTCCTTCCGGTCAAAGGCCAGGGAGATTTCCTGGGCGCGGTCACCCCGGAAGTTGAAGAGGATCACGCTGTCGCCGTTGGCAATCTTGGCAACGGGAGCGCCGTTCCGGGCCACCACAAAGGCGGGCAGGTCCTGGTCGATGCAGTTTTCCTCCGCCCGGTAGGTTTCAATGGCCTCCTTGGCAGAGGCAAACTGACGGCCCTGGCCCTGCACATGGGTGCGCCAGCCGGCCTCCACCATGGGCCAGTTGGCCTCGTAACGGTCCATGGTAATCTTCATACGGCCGCCGCCGGAGGCGATGGCGTAGTCACAGCCGGCGGTGTTCAGCTCGGCCAGAACCTTTTCCAGCTGGTCCACATACTCCAGCGCGGAGGTTGCGGGCACGTCACGGCCGTCCAGCAGGATGTGGCAGTAGACCTTCCTGGCCCCTTCTTTGTGTGCCTGCCGCAGCATGGCAATCAAGTGGGAGATATTGGAATGGACATTGCCGTCGGACAGCAGGCCCAGGAAGTGCAGGGCATGGCCGGACACGGCGTTGGAAAGCAGCTTTTTCCAGGTGGCGGACTCGTAGAGGGCCCCGGACTCGATGGACTCGCTGACCAGCTTCGCGCCCTGGGAATAAATCTGGCCGCAGCCCAGAGCATTGTGGCCGACCTCAGAGTTGCCCATATCGTCATCGGTGGGCAGACCGACGGCGGTGCCGTGGGCCTTCAGGTAAGTATGGGGGCAGGTAGCCAGCAGCTTATCCAGCGTAGGGGTATTGGCGTTCTTGACCGCGTCGCCGCTGCCGCCGTCGCCCTTGCCGACACCATCCATAATCACAAGTACAATCGGTTTTTCCATAAGTAGTACCTCCAATATATATTTTATTGTGGCTCGGTTCTTCTTAAAAAAGGCATTTTACCAGTTGTATTATTTTACAACAGAAACGAAAAACTTACAACTCTTTTTTTATTTTTTCCGTTCCAACCAAAAATACCTCCGGGAAGCCCCTATTTTGGGTTAAATTCCCCGGAGGTATTAAATTTCTGTGAAGCCATATTGGTCTTCATTGGCTCCCCTGAAAGGGGAGCTGTCAGCGCAGCTGACTGAGGGGTCCGGCTTGGCCTTTGGTCAAGCCTTGCGCCGTAGGCGCAAACACATGGCGTTTAGGCTCTCCGGCCCTGCTTTTCCGCCTACGGCGGAGGCTTTTCTAAAGAAAAGCCAAACCCCTCAGTCTCGGCTATCGCCGATCCAGCTCCCCTTTCAGGGGAGCCTTTGTACACTATCTGCTGTATTTACCGCCCCGCTTTTTTCCCTTTTTGGGCTTGAAGATCAGGATTCCAAAGCCTACCAGGGAAAGGGTCAGGCCGATGAGTGCCAGGCCGACCCCAGCGCCGCCGGACTGCTTGGGTGCCTCGGTGGTCTCCGTGGGGAAGGTAAAGGGGAAGGTAGTGGCCTGGGTAGTGGGGGCCGTTGTGGGTGCGGTGGTGGGGACGGTAGTAGGAGCCGTCGTTGGGGCAGTGGTCGGCGCGGTCGTCGGGGCCGTGGTCGGCGCGGTCGTCGGGGCCGTGGTTGCCTCGGTGGTGGCCTCGGTGGTTTCCTCCGTCTCCTCGGGGGTGTAGTGGTCCTTGCCGTCGGAGTCCAGGAACTCAATCCGGCCATGGAATGCCTCCTCCAGCTGGGCAATCAGGTCCACGGACCAGGGGCTCTTGGCGGGATAATAGATTTTGGTATTGGTATCCCACAGGCAGTTGAGCTTGAAGGATGGGAAGGGGCCCTCACAGTGGATGGCCGTGAGATTCTTGCAGGAATGCAGGCTGTTCTCCCCGAAAATCCGGAAGGTGGAGGGCAGATGGATGCTGGTGAGCCCATCGCAGTATTCAAAGCTGTGCTCCCCCAGGGTGTGCAGGGCAAAGCCGAAGTCCACCTCCGTAATGCCGTCGTAATCCTGGAAGGAATAGGCCCCCACGGTGGTCACGTTTCCGGACAGCACCACCTTGGTAATCCGGTCCTTATAGCTCTGCCAGGGCGCGCCGCCCTCTGCAAAATCCTCCATAGGGCCGTTGCCGGTGATGGTCAGGGTGCCCCCGTCCAGGGACCAGGTGATGCCCTCGCCGCTGGTGCCGGAGGCGGTCTCCGCCCTTGCCGCCACAGGGAGCAGCAAAAGGACAGCAAGCAGACAAGCAAAAATTCGATTCATGTATTTCATAGGACCTCCTATTTACCTCAGTTCATTGTTCCTTCCGCTCTGGCAAACAGCACCGCCACCCGTTCCCGCAGAGCCCGGGCCTCCGGGGTATCCGACTGTCCAAAGCGCTCAACCCATTCTTTCGAGGCCTCCTGGGCCTGTTTCAAAGTGGTCATGTCCAGACTCAGGTCCGCCACCCGGAAGGCCGGAAGCCCCGACTGTCGGGAGCCAAAGAAATCGCCGGGCCCCCGGAGCTTTAAGTCCTCCTCCGCGATGCGGAAGCCGTCGCCCGTGGCGCACAGGGCTTTCAGCCGCTGCAGCGTCTCCGGGGCCCGGTTGTGGGTGGTGAGGATGCAGTAGCTTTTGGCGCTGCCCCGGCCCACCCGGCCCCGCAGCTGGTGAAGCTGGCTCAGGCCGAACCGGTCCGCGTCCTCAATCACCATCAGGGTTGCGTTGGGCACATCCACGCCGACTTCAATCACCGTGGTCGCAACCAATACGTCCGCCTCGCCCCGGGCAAAGGCGGCCATGGCCTGCTCCTTTTCGGCCCCCTTCATCTGGCCGTGGAGCAGCGCCACCCGCAGGTCCGGGAATACGGTTTTCTGCAGGGTCTCGGCCCAGGCGGAGGCGGCCTTGACCCCCAGCTCCTGGTTTTCCTCCACCGCCGGACAGACCACAAAGCACTGGTGCCCCTGGGACACCTGCTTGCGGATAAAGGCGTTGATTCTCGCCCGGTAGCTCTCCCCCACCAGGAAGGTATCCACCTTCTGCCGCCCGGGAGGCAGCTCATCCAGCACGGACACCTCCAGGTCCCCGTACATGAGAAGCGCCAGGGTCCTGGGAATGGGGGTTGCGGACATCACCAGCAAATGGGGGTCCCGCCCCTTGGCGGAGAGCATGCTGCGCTGGTCCACGCCGAAGCGGTGCTGCTCGTCGGTAATCACGAGACCCAGATTTCCAAAAGCGGTGCTCTCGGAAATCAGGGCGTGGGTGCCCACGGCAATGGCCCCTTCCCCGGAGGCCAGCGCCTCCCGGGCAAGGCGTTTTTCCTTTGGAGTCCGGGAGCCGGTGAGGAGCACCACGGGGATGCCCAAGGGGGCGAACAGCTTTTGAAAGGAGGCGTAGTGCTGTTCGGCCAGGATTTCCGTCGGGGCCATCAGGGCCGTCTGGAAGCCGTTTTGGGCCGCGCAGTAGGCCGCCGCCGCGGCCACCATGGTCTTGCCGCTGCCCACATCTCCCTGCACCAGCCGGTTCATAGGCGTTCCCCGGCGGAAGTCACCAAGGATCTCTTCAATCGCCCGATTCTGGGCTCCGGTCAGTTGGAAGGGCAGGCTCTTTCTAAAGGGCCCCAGGTCCAGCTGCCCGTAGGCGGCCGTGTGCTTTGCCTCCCGGGCCGCCCGCATGAGGGAAAGACCCGCGGAGAAGACAAAGAACTCCTCAAAAATCATCCGCCGCTTGGCCTTTTCCGCCACAGCCAGGCTCTGCGGGTCATGGATGGCCGTGTAGGCGGCCTGGGCCGGGAGAATGTCGTATTCCTCCAGCAGCTCTCTGGGCAGCACCTCCGCCGGAGGGTCGCACAGGGAAAGGGCCTGGCGAACAAGCTTTGTCATGGCGGCGTTGTTGAGCCCCGCCGTCAGCGGGTAGATGGGCATAATCCGCCGGGTGGTCACCGCCGGGGCATCCACCCCCTCAAATACGGGATTGGTGATGCCATAGCCGCCGTAGTCCCCGCTGACCGTACCATAGAATATATATTCTCCGCCGTACTGCAGATTCTCCGCGGCGAACTTGGAATTAAAGAAGGTCAGCTGAATGCGTCCGGAGTGGTCCGCCACGGAAACCCGGGTCAGGTCCAGTCCCTTGCGGATGTGGGCCGTCCTGGGGGTGGACATGACCACCGCCCGGAAGCAGGCGGGCTCGTCCACCTGGAGCTGGGCGATGGGCACCATCCGGGTGCGGTCCTCATAGCCCCGGGGAAAATGGCAGATGAGATCCCCCAGAGTAAAAATATTCAGGTTTTCCAGCTGCCCCGCCCGGGCGGGGCCCACGCCCTTGAGGCTGGTCACCGGATCGGATAGCTTTGCCATAGGTCACCTCCAAAGCCATATAAAAATGAAAAAACTCCCTCCAAGCAGTGCTCGGAAGGAGATATTTTCAGAGAACTCAGGCCAGCTTGTTCAGCTTCAGGGTCATGCTGCTCTTCTTCCGGGCAGCGTTGTTCTTGTGCAGAAGACCCTTGCCAACAGCCTTGTCCACGGACTGAACAGCAACAGTGTAGGCTTCCTTGGCAGCGGCCTTGTCACCGCCTTCCACAGCAGCCTCGAACTTCTTCAGGTTGGTCTTCAGAGCGGACTTGTCAGCCTTATTCTTCTCGTAAGCAATCTTGGAAGAAATGACATCCTTCTTAGAGGACTTGATGTTGGGCATTGATTACACCTCCTCACAGCGGTATTTCATACAGTCCCGTATTATAACGGAAAATCCAATCAAAATCAACCCTTTTTTGAAAAAAATTTATTTTGGGAGTGTCTCTCTTCCCCGTCCAGCCCTTCCCGGCCCGCGGGAGTGGCTGGAAGGGCTGTCAAGGGTGAAATTTTTCACAAATTTCGCCCCCGGGTCAAATTGCTCAGAAAGGGAAAAAGTTACGAAACGGTGTCAAAAAGGAAAAGTTTTATGTTAATTCCCTGTCTTTTCTCCACAGGGCCATTGGATTGTGGAAAACTCCTGTGGACAAGTCTGTGGAGAATGTGGAAAACTTTGAGTTCTCCACATTCTTTTTCCGCCGTCCCCGGTTTTCCGCGCCTGTGAAAAAGCGTCGCCCCTCACGGGCAGGAATCCGTCACGCAGCGACATCCCCCTTTTCCCCGCCCCGCGTCTCCAAAAACCCGCAACCCCGCCGTTCCCCGGCAAAAGGTTTGGTTTTCCCCCTTTCTTTTTTTGACGGTCTCCGCCCCCGGCGGGCCGCCCCGAAAAAATTTGTGCATTCCACCAAAATTTCCCGCGTATGCCGGAGGGCGAAGCGGGAGATACTAGCCCTGCATCCATTTTTTAGGAGGGTATCCATGCAGGGCAAAGTAGATATCTGCGGCATCAGCACCTCCCGGCTCCAGGTTTTGTCCCCGGAGGAAACCAACGCGCTGCTGCAGCGCTCCCGGCAGGGGGACGAAAGCGCCCGCCAGAAGCTGATTGAGGGCAATCTGCGGCTGGTGCTATCTGTAATTCAGCGCTTTGACAAGCGGGGGGAGAGCCCCGACGACCTGTTCCAGGTGGGCTGCATCGGCCTTATGAAGGCCATCTCCAATTTTGACTCCACCAAAATGGTAAAATTTTCCACCTACGGGGTGCCCATGATCGCCGGGGAGGTCCGCCGTTACCTGCGGGACAACAGCGTCATTCGGGTCTCCCGCTCCATCCGGGACGTGGCCTACAAGGTTCTGCAGTGCAAGGAGGCCCTGACGGCCAGGCTGGGCCGGGAGCCCACCCTGGAGGAGATTTCCAAGGAGCTGGACCTGCCCCGGCAGGAGGTCAGCCAGGCACTGGACGCGGTGTGCGCGCCGGTGAGCCTCTACGACAGCGTGTATTCCGACGGCGGGGACCCTTTGACGGTGATGGACCAGGTGCAGGACACCAGGAATACCGAGCCCAACTGGATGGAGCACATCACCCTTTCCAATGCCTTCCGGCGGCTTTCGGACCGGGAGAAGGAAATTCTCAGCCTGCGCTTTTACCACTGCAAAACCCAGATGGAGGTGGCCCGGAAGCTGGGCATCTCCCAGGCCCAGGTTTCCAGACTGGAAAAGGGAGCCATCGCCGCCATGCGGAAGGCCGTCAGCGTGTCATAAATTTTCCCCGGCCCCCATAAGCTGTCCCAAATAGAATGGAGGGAGCGCCATGGGGGTCAAATTCACACAGCTGCAGTGCAAGGAGGTCATCTGCATTGCCAACGGGGAGCGGCTGGGCTTTATTTCCGATATTGTGGCCGAGGTGCCGGAGGGGATTATCGCCGCCATTGTGGTGCCGGGAAAATGCAGGTTCTGCGGCATTGCCGGGCGGAAGGACGACTATGTGATTCCCTGGTCCTGCGTCAAAAAGGTGGGGCCGGACATTGTCCTGGTGGATATCCGTCCCACAGACTGCCGGGTCCCCCGGCCCAAGCCGAAGATCCCCATCTGATTTGTGTAATTTTACAAAAGGGTCCGGGGAAAAAGCTGTGATTTTTCCAAACTTTCTTAAAAAAACTTCTTGCAAATTTCTCTTCTTTTGGGTATAATATTCCGGCGTGGGTTTGCGCCCATAGCTTCAAAACCACACACCCGGGGATCGGAGCCCCCATGTGCCTGAATTCAGGCGGGGATTTCGGGATGATCGGGGTGGAGGAAAAACAAAAGGAGAACTGTAAAAATGGCTGTCGTATCTATGAAGCAACTGCTGGAGGCAGGCGTTCACTTCGGTCACCAGACCCGTCGTTGGAACCCCAAAATGGCCCCCTACATCTACACCGAGCGCAATGGTATCTATATCATTGACCTGCAGAAGACCGTAAAGAAGCTGGAGGAGGCTTATAACTTCGTTCGTGACACCTCCGCGAGCGGCGGCAACATCCTGTTCGTCGGTACCAAGAAGCAGGCTCAGGACGCTATCAAGGAAGAGGCTGCCCGCTGCGGCGGTTACTACGTCAACGCCCGTTGGCTGGGCGGTATGCTGACCAACTTCCGCACCATGCGTACCCGTATCGACCGTCTGGCTCAGCTGAGAAAGATGGAAGAGGACGGCACCTTCGCCATGCTGCCCAAGAAGGAAGTCATCAAGCACCAGGCTGAGATCGAGAAGCTGGAGAAGTACCTGGGCGGCGTGAAGGAAATGAAGAAGCTGCCCGGCGCGCTGTTCATCGTGGACACCCGCAAGGAGCGCAACGCCATCGCCGAGGCCCATCGTCTGGGCATTCCCGTTGTGGCCATCGCCGATACCAACTGCGATCCCGACGAGATCGATTACCCCATCCCCGGCAACGATGACGCCATCCGCGCCATCAAGCTGATCGCTTCCGTCATGGCCAACGCCATGATCGAGGGCCGTCAGGGCGAGCAGATCGAGGAAGCTGCCGAGGCCAAGGACGCTGAGTAAATCTGCAAAACACCGCGCGATCTCACGGGGCAGGGAAGTGTCCCTGCCCCTTTTTTGACAAATAATTTACAGGAGGAACTAAGAATGGCTTTTACTGCTGCTGATGTGAAGACCCTGCGCGAGATGACCAGCGTGGGTATGATGGACTGCAAGAAGGCGCTGGTCGAGTGCGACGGCGATATGGATAAGGCTGTCGAGTGGCTGCGCGAGAAGGGCCTGGCCAAGGCCGCCAAGAAGGCCGGCCGCATCGCCGCCGAGGGTATGTCCTATGCCCTGACCGAGAACGGCGTGGGCGTCGTGGTGGAGGTCAACTGCGAGACCGACTTCTGCGCCAAGAGCGACCTGTTCGTGGCCTTCGTCAAGGACATCGCCAAGGTCATCGCCGAGCAGAACCCCGCCGACGTGGACGCGCTGATGAACTGCAAGTATGTGGGCAGCGAGCTGACCGTGTCCGAGACCATGCCCGAGAAGGTCATGTCCATCGGTGAGAACCTGCAGATCCGCCGCTTCGTCCGCTTTGCCGAGAATACCAGCGTGGGCTATGTCCATGCCGGCGGCAAGATCGGCGTGCTGGTGAACTTGGCCGTGGACGGCGGCATCGACGCCACCGAGATCGGCAAGAATGTGGCCATGCAGATCGCCGCGCTGAACCCCCGCTTCTGGGACAAGGCCCAGGTCACCGACGAGGTGCTGGCCGAGGAGAAGAAGATCGCTCTGGCCCTGATGGACACCGATCCCAAGATGGCCTCCAAGCCCGAGGCCGTGAAGGAAAAGA
>OIZI01000284.1_pt1 | contig 27080 bp, 20 predicted proteins | sample 1588441 | NCBI WGS metagenome assembly OIZI01 (sample SAMN03283284) | human gut metagenome | biome: human-associated habitat; material: feces | host: Homo sapiens | place: Peru | collected 2012 | reverse complement strand
CGCACCGAGATCGGCGGCAACCACACCGACCACAACCACGGCCGTGTGCTGGCGGGCAGCGTCAATCTCGACGTCATCGCCGTTGTCGCGCCGTCCGACAGTGCGCGCATCCGCGTGCAGTCAAAGGGCTATCCGATGGACACCGTGCTGCTCGATGAGCTGCAGCCCGTTGCGGCGGAACAGAACCGCTCCGCGTCCCTCATCCGCGGCATCGCCGCGCGCTTTGCGGCGCTGGGACTTGCCGTCTGCGGCTTTGACGCCTACACGACGTCCGACGTGCTCAAGGGCTCGGGACTTTCCTCGTCGGCGGCGTTTGAAGTGCTCATCGGCGTCATTCTGAGCCATCTGTGCAACGACGGCAAGGTGTCCGCCGAGGACATCGCCAAGATCGCCCAATATGCCGAAAATGTCTATTTCGGCAAGCCGAGCGGTCTGCTCGATCAGATGACTTCCTCGGTCGGCAGCATCGTCACCATCGACTTTGCCGACACCGAAAAGCCGGTGATCGAAAAGCTCGATTTCGATTTTGCCGCGACCGGCTATGCGCTGTGCATCGTGGATGTCGGCGGCAACCATGCCGACCTGACGCACGAATATGCCGCCGTGCCGGACGAGATGCACGCCGTCGCAAACGAAATGGGCGTCACGCAGCTGCGTGAGACAAGCTATGAGGCGGTGCTGAAGGTCATCCCCGCCCTGCGCGAAAAGCTGGGCGACCGCGCCGTTTTGCGTGCGCTGCACTTCTTTGCCGAAAACGAGCGCGTTGTGGGCGAGGTCGCGGCGCTGAAAGCAAACGACTTCGAGACGTTCAAAAAGCTCGTCATCGCTTCCGGCAATTCGTCGTTTGAATATCTGCAAAATGTCTATGCTTCCTGCGCCGTTGAGGATCAGGGCATGTCGCTGGCGCTGGCGCTGGCACAGCATGTGCTGGACGGCAAGGGCGCCTGGCGCGTCCACGGCGGCGGCTTCGGCGGCACAACGCAGAACTTTGTGCCCGCCGACCTTGTTCCCGCATTCCGCGAAACGGTGGAGTCCGTGTTCGGCGCGGGCAGCTGCCACATCCTGTACATCCGTCCGTTCGGCGGCGTGTGCGTTGACAAGATCTGAAAGGAGTCTTCAAAATGGCTGAACTGCGCAAGCATCCGCTCACAAACGACTGGGTCATGATCGCATCGCATCGGCAGAACCGTCCGCAGATGCCGAAGGACTATTGCCCGTTCTGTCCCGGCTCGGGCAAGGTGCCGGATCATTTCGACGTCTATGAATATGACAACGATTTCCCCGCCCTGTCGCAGAACCCGCCCGCACCCGACGCGGTGGCGGACGACTTTTTCGAGACCGCGCCCTGCTACGGCAAATGCGAGGTCATCCTCTATTCCCCCGAGCACACGGTGACGCTGCCCGAGCTGCCCACCCCGCACATCCGCAAGCTGGTCAACCTGTGGGCGCAGCGCTTTGAAACGCTGTCGGCGGACGAAAAGATCAAATATGTGTTCATTTTCGAGAACCGCGGCGACGTGGTCGGCGTCACCATGCCCCACCCGCACGGTCAGATCTATGGCTATCCGTTCTTGCCCAAAAAGCTGGAGCTTGAGGTCGAAAACGCCGAAAAGCATATGAAGGAAAAGGGCAAGTGCCTTTTCTGCGATCTGCTGGAGCATGAGGTGAAATTCGGCGAACGCGTCATTTTCAAAAATGACTATTTCACCGTGTTTCTCCCGTTCTTCACCGAATACCCCTATGGCGTGTATATCATGAGCAACAGCCACAAGTCCAACATCACACAGTTCACCGACGCCGAGCGCGACGCGCTTGCCGAAACGCTGCGCTGCACGGCGGGTATGCTGGACAGCCTGTTTGACTATAAGTTCCCGTATATGATGTGTATGTACAACGAGCCTGTCAACGGCGAAAAGGACTATGGCGACATCTTCCATTGGCACATCGCGTTCTATCCGCCGATGCGTTCCGCGACGAAGATCAAGTATAACGCGTCGAGCGAAACAGGCGCCTGGGCGCACTGCAACCCCACCTGCCCCGAGGACACTGCCAAGGAGCTGCGCGCGGCATATGAGAAATTTATGCAGAAATAAGTTTACGTACTGTATAAAACCTATGTGATTATACAGAAAATGTGCTGTGACCTTTCGGTCACAGCGCATTTTTGCGTTTTTATTTGTTTTCGCAGGCGGTCAGCGTGTTTTTCAGCAGCATCGCGATCGTCATCGGCCCGACGCCGCCGGGAACGGGCGTGATCGCCGACGCGATCGGCTCGACAGCGGCGAAATCCACATCGCCGCAGAGCTTACCGTTTTCGTCGCGGTCCATGCCGACATCGACAACCACCGCGCCCTTTTTCACCATGTCCGCCGTGATGAAATGCGGCACGCCGACGGCGGCAACGAGGATGTCCGCCTCACGTGTGATCGCAGCAAGGTCGCGGGTGTGGGAATGACAGACGGTGACCGTGCCGTTTTTCTGCAGCAGCAGCAGCGCCATCGGCTTGCCGACGATGTTGCTCCTGCCCACCACGACGCAGCGCTTGCCGTCGATGTCGATGTGATAGCGGGAGAGAAGCTCCATGATGCCCGCAGGCGTGCAGGGCAAAAATGTCGGCGTGCCGAGCAGGATGTTGCCCGCGTTGACCGCATGGAACGCGTCGACATCCTTTTTCGGGTCGATGGCGGCAATGACCGCGCGGTCGGACAGGTGCGGCGGCAGCGGCAGCTGGCACAAAATGCCGTCGATGTCCGCGCGCGCATTGAGCGCTTTCACCGTGTCGATGAGCACGTCCTGCGACACGTCGGCGGGCAGCGTGATCTCCTCGGAATAAAACCCGACGGCGGCGCACGCCTTTTTCTTGTTGTTCACATAGATGCGGGAAGCGGGATCGTCGCCGACCAAAATGACCGCCAGCCCGGGCTTTATGCCGCGCGCCGTCACCTCGTCGGCGATCTCCTGCCGCAAAGCGGCAGCCGTCGCCTTTCCGTCAAGCAGGATCGCCATTGTCCGTCTCCCCCTCAGATTGTGTCGGTTCTTCCGCCGCCTGTTCGTCGGGCGTTTGCCCGTCGGGCACTTGCTCGTCGGACGCTTGCTCGTCGGACGCTTGTTCTGCGGCGAACAGATCCTTCGGCAGCGCGTTGTGCCGATTGCGCAAAAGGACATAGGCGACGCCGCCCGCCAGCATGCACACCGCCGCCAACAGCTGCGACACGCGCACCTGCCCGAGCATCAGGCTGTCGGTGCGCAGTCCCTCGATCCACACGCGTCCCAGCCCGTACCACACGACATAGGCGCAGAAGATCTGCCCCTTGAACGTATATTTCTTTTTCGCCAACAGGTGCAGCAGCACAATGCCGATAAGGCACCACAGCGATTCATAGAAAAATGTCGGGTGCACCGGCAGCGTCGTGTCATAGCCGCTGCCGTTCGTGCCGGCGCGGATGATGGAGCCGGTCATGCCCCACGGCAGCGTCGTGTTGCCGCCGAACGCTTCCTGGTTGAAGAAGTTGCCCCAGCGACCGAGACACTGCCCGATGAGAAAGCCGATGGACGCGAGGTCAAACATCGCCAGTGTGTTCACCTTGCGCACGCGGCACATCCAGATGCCGGTCACAAACGCGCCGATGAGCGCGCCGTAGATGGCGATGCCGCCGTCCCAAACGCGAAAGACCTTCAACGGCTCTTTCCAGAACGTCTCGATGCCGTCATAAAACAGTATGTAATAGATGCGCGCCGACAGCACCGAAAAAACGGCGCTCACCAGCACCACATCGATCATGGGATCGAGCGCCACACCGAAGCGCGGAGCAAACTTCACCGCATACAAAACGGCAAGCAAAAATCCCAGCGCGATCATCACGCCATACCAGCGGATGGAAAGATGCAGCCCGAAAATCGAAAACTCCGCCAAAACGGGGTCTATGTGAAACACCCAGCCGAGCTTCGGGAATTCGATCGTTTCCAAAAAATCACTCTCCCTTTGGCAGCACCAGCGACACTGCCATATTCTCGGTGCGCAGCTTTTCGTGCAGCACCGTATACACCGATTGTACATCAAGAGCGGCAACGCTGTCAATGAGGGCAAACGGTTTTCTGCCGCAAAAACAGTCGTCGACCAAAAAATCGGCACAGCTCTCGACGCTGTTGAGCGCCGTGATCAGCTGACCGTAGAGCGCGCGCTTTTCCTCCGCAAACCGCTTTTCGTCGATGCCGTCTTTCCGCATGCGTTCGATCTCGGCGACAAGCGCCGCCGCGACGGCGTCCGCATCGCGCGATTCGCCGGAAAACAGAAATGCACCGAACCCGACACCCTCGAAATAGCCGCTGCCGAACGTCTCGTTGATGAGCCCTTTTGCCATCAGATCGGCATACAGCGGCGACGCGTGCCCGCAAAGCAGCTCCAAAAACACCTGCGCCGCCATCAGCTCCTCGCCCGTGTGCACCCTGTCCCCCGCGACCGGCTCCTTGAAGCCGATGTGGAAAACGGGAGCGGAAACCTCCATGTGCGCCACCCGCCGATGCTCCGAAACGGTCGGCGGCTCCTGCGGCAGCTGCCTTGTGAGCGAAAAGGGCGGCGCCGCTTTCAGCGTGCGGTCTGCCGCTTTCGCCACCTCATCGGGGTCGACATCGCCGCACACCGCCAGCGTCATGTTGTGCAGGTTATAAAAGGTGTGATAGCAGTCATACAAAAGCCCCGGCGTGATCGCGGCGATCGACTGCTCCGTTCCCGCAATGTCGATGCGCACGGGATGCACCGCATACAGCATTTCCAACGCATTGAACATCGCAAGTCTGTCGGGATCGTCTGCACACATGCGGATCTCCTGCCCGATGATGCCCCGCTCCTTTTCCACGTTTTCCTCCGTGAAATAGGGGTTTTGCACCAGGTTCAGCAGAATTTCCAGCGATCTCTCAAAATTTTCGGTGCAGGAAAACAGATAGGCTGTCTGCTGAAAGCTCGTATAGGCGTTGGCGTTCGCGCCCGTTTTGGCATATTGCAAAAAGGCATCGCCGTCCTCGCTTTCAAACAGCTTGTGCTCTAAATAGTGCGCGATGCCCGCAGGCACGGTGCGCATTTTTCCGTCGACGGCAAACGCAGTGTCGACCGAGCCGTAGCGCACGGCGACGGTGGCATAGGCAGAGCGATAGCCCTCCTTTTTGAAAATATAGATCGGCAGCCCGCTTTCGTGCACACCGTACAGCACCTGTTCCCCGGTGCAGGGAACGGAAAATGTCTCAAATTTCATGCAGTCTCCTCCGGCAGCAGGGTGAACACGCCGCAAAGGCGCACGGTGTTTGCCATGGCGACCACCTGCTCTCTCGTCACTTTTTCGATGTCACGAATCGCCTCGGCGGGCGTGACAAACGGGGGATACAGCGCCTGTGCGCGATACCACGAGAAAAGGCTTGACTGCAGATCCTCGTTTTCTCTGAGCGAGCCGACAAGCCGACGGCGCGCAGCTTCCAGCATATCGTCGGAAAAATCCCCCGCCTGCATACGGGCAAGCTGCCGCAGAATTTCCTTCTCGGCACGCCCGACGTCGGCGGCGTCCACGCCGCTGTGCACGGTGATCATGCCCTTCACGCGGTTGAGTGTCGCCGAACAATAATAGCAAAGGCTCATTTCCTCGCGCACATGGCGGAAAAGGAGACTGTGCTCACACCCGCCGAACAGCGTCGCCGTGAGCCGCGCCGCAGCGATGTCCGCCTTGTGCGGCTCGTGTGCGCCGACGGAAAAGCCCATGACAAGCTTTGCCTGCTCCACCGCCATGCGCTCCTCGCCCCTCCGCACGGCATCGACGGCAAGCGGCACGGTCGAAAGCACGCACGGCTGCCGTTTGACATGCAAAAACCGCTTTTGGAGCAGCGCCGCAACGCCGGTGCCGTCATCGGCAGCGGTATAGAAAAACTGGATGTGCGCCGAACGCAGCGCATCGTGCCAGGCGTCGGTCGCCGTTTTTCTCGTCAGCGCCGCCGCCTTTTCGGCATCACCGAAAAAGGGCACGCCGAAGCCCTCGCCGTTCCCGAGGAGCGCGGACAACCGATGGCGGGCATAGACGCCCTTGTCGTTGACCTCGGCGGCAATGCGCTCGCAAAGGCAGCGCTTTTCCTGCAAAAAGTCCGTCTCGTCAAAAAGACCGTCGGCGGCAAGATGCGGGCAAAGCAGCAGATCGGCAAGCAGCTCGCCGCACGCGCCGACCGCATCCTCACCGTCAAGGCAAAAGCGGTTGTCGATGCAGGACACCGTCAGCGTCAGCATCTGACAGTCGCCCACCGACGCCACGCTGCTCGACAGCCCCGCGCCGTACAGGGCGCAAAGGCGGCGGGAAAGCTGCGTCATGTCGGGATAGGCTTCGCTGGCATGGCTCAAAAGCTCAGGCAGCAGCGCATATGTCGTCGCCGTTTCGGCAGACAGCGGCAAGAACAGCGTCACGCTCAGCCGCGCCGTGTGAAACCGCGCGTCGCGGATGGTCAAAAGCTCCGTCCCCTCGGCAAGGGGTATCCTCTCTAAAATCATACACGTCTCCCAGGTGGTCAAAAAGCTGCGGCGCCGCCGCAGCTTTTTTCTTGATAATTATTTGCCGTATACATAGTCGTTCGATTTATAATATGCACTGCCGCGCACATTTTTATTCCGCACATCGGTCATGACCAGTCCCAAAACATGCCCGTCCACACGCTCCACCGCTTCCAGCGCCGCCTGCAGGTCGTCTCTTGTCGTGGAATTCTGACGCACCAGCATGAGCATACCGCCCACCTCGGGCAGCAGCATCAGCGCGTCCGCGACCACGTTGACCGGCGGCGTGTCGATGAGGATATAGTCATATTCCTTTTCCGCTTTCTGCAGCAGCTGCCGCATCCGCTGCGAGCCGAGCAGCTCCTGCGGATTGGGCGGCATCGGACCGCCGGACAAAAAGTCGAGATTCGGCGCGACGTTGCGGGACACCGCTTCCTCAAAGGTCGTCATGCCGCAAAGCAGACGCGACAGTCCGTCGGTCGCGCTGACGCGGAAAATGCGTTTCAGACTCGGCTTGCGCATGTCGGCATCAATGAGCAGCACCTTGAAATTCGTCTGCGCCATCACGATGGCGAGATTTGCCGCCGTTGTGGATTTTCCTGCGTTCGGCTCGGGACTGCACAGCACAACGGATTTGTGCTCGGCAGTCGCCAGCGAAAACAGCAGGTTGGTGCGCAGCGTCTTATAGGCTTCCACGATCTGAAACGGACGGCTCACCTTTTTGACAGAAGCGCCCACCGCTTTGGTTTCCTGTTGAGACAACGTGATCTCCCCCGTTTCTTACTTCATGGACGGAATTTCGCCGAGAATCGGCAGATCCGTCATGCGCTGTATTTCTTCCTTGCTCTTCACGGTGGTGTCGCAAAGATAGACGACGAACACGACCGCCGCCGCCAAAAGCAGCCCGAAAGCACCGCCGAGCAGCCCGTTTTTCAGCGCGTTCGGTCCGGTCTTCACCGCCGTCGGCACCTCGCCGAGCGTGTGCACCGCACCCGCACCGACGATGTCGCTGAGCATTTCCGGTGCAACGTCGCACAGCGCCTGACAGATCGCCTGCGACAAAATGGCGTCGTTTGTGGTCGCCGAAACGGTGATGATGGCGGTGTCCTCGGTGGTCTCGATCTTCAGCGCGTTATAGATGTCCAAAACCGAAGCGGACACCGTCATGCGCTTTGCCATTTTTTGCAGCGTTTCGGGGTCCTGCAGAATGATGACATAGCTGTTTGTGAGCATCTGGGCGGCATAGAGATTGTTGATGGTCGCGATGCCGTCCTTGGTGTCCTCGGTGTTTTTCACATAAAGGCTGACCGACGAGGTGTACCGATCGTCCACCAGCAGCACCGTATACATCGACAAAAGCAGCGCCCCGACCACAAGACCGATCAAAAGCCACTTGAGCCTTCTTATAAACAAATTGACAATATCGCCAAGCGTGATATTCTGCACAACCATACCCCCAGTCTGCTACCCTTTAGTATACACATTAAAAGAGCGCCTGTCAATGAAAAAAGGGCGGGATGCGTCCCGCCCTTTTCGAATGAATTTTTCAGATGGAGATCTCGTGCGCCATTCTGTAGAGATCGACGTCGAGGAGCTTTTTCATCGCCAGCGCTTCTTCGATGTCAAAATCCACGATGCGGTCGCTCTGGATGGCGACGACGCGGTTGCTCTTGCCCGCTTCCAGCAGCTGCACCGCCTCATAGCCCATGCGGCTTGCCAGCACGCGGTCGCGCAGTGTCGGCGAACCGCCGCGCTGCACATGACCGAGAATGGTCGCACGCGTCTCGATGCCGGACGTTTTCTCGATCTTCTCGGCAAGCTCGGTCACATGACCGACGCCCTCGGCAACCACGATGATGAAATGCTTTTTGCCGGTCGCCGCCGTCGCACGGATGCGATCCATGACGTCCTTTTCGAAATCATAGGGGATCTCCGGCACCAGAATGCTCGTCGCGCCGACGGCGATGCCGACGTTGAGCGCGATGTAGCCCGCGTGTCTGCCCATGACCTCAACGACCGAGCAGCGGTCGTGCGACTGGGACGTGTCGCGCAGCTTATCCACCAGTTCCATCGCCGTGTTCATCGCGGTGTCATAGCCGATGGTCTGCTCGCAGCAGGCGATGTCGTTGTCGATCGTGCCGGGAATGCCGATGCAGGAAATGCCGTGACGGGACAGATCCTGCGCGCCGCGGAACGAGCCGTCGCCGCCGATGACAACGACACCCTCGATGCCGTGCTCACGGCAGGTCTTGACCGCTTTCTGAACGCCCTCTTCGGTGCGGAATTCGGGGCTGCGCGCGGTATACAGCACCGTGCCGCCGCGATGGATAATGTCGGAAACGCTGCGCAGCGACATCTCCTCAAGATCGCCGTTGATAAGTCCGTTATAGCCACGGTACACACCGTAGACCCCGATGCCCTTATACAGTGCCGCACGCACAACGGCACGCACCGCAGCGTTCATGCCCGGCGCGTCGCCGCCGGATGTCAAAACTGCAATTTTTTTCATGGTATTCTTCCCCTTTGCAGATAATATTATTTAGGTACTATCATCCTAATCATGGATATTATACGCAATCACGTCGAAAATAGCAAGACGATTTTTTGCTTTTTTCATGGATTTATCGTGCATAGACCACATTTTCTTCGCCGAGCAGCCGCGAAAGCTCGGAAAGCAAAACGGGATTGGTCATCACGCGGTGCTCCCTTGCCAGCCGCACCAGCTTCCCCGTGTCCGCAAACCGCACATACACCTCGTCGCTGCCGTCGAACACCGCCAAAAGCCGCATCACCTGGCGATAGTCCTCGGTGTCCGCACCCGCAATGCGCAGGTAAAGTCCCGGCGGCACATTTGACGCCGTTTTCACCGCCGTCTGCGGCGATGCTTGCGGCGGCTGCTTTTGCGGCACCTTTTCGGTGAGCGGCACCGCCCGCTCGCACAAAAGCTGCGGCGGCTCCTCCTCGCGCAGATCCAGCCTGCCGGTCAGCAGCACCGGCGCATCCGGCTGCAGCACCGTGCCGTATTGCGCGAGCGTTTTCGGAAAAATGACGACCTCGATGCCGCCGAACAGATCCTCGATGCGGCAATATGCCATCTTCGCGCCCGCCTTTGTGTGCTGCTCGCGAAAAGCGGTCACACTGCCCGCCACCGTTAAAGTCACGCCGTCCTTAAAGGCTCCGTCGTGCTCCTCGGCGCTTTGCAGGATGCGATCGACGCGCGTCACCCGCCGATCCTTATACCATGCGGCAAACGGGGTCATCGGGTGTCCCGACAGATACAGCCCCGTCACTTCCTTTTCCATTTTCAGAAGCTCCGCCGTCGGCAGCTCGTCCACACGGGGCAGCTTCAGCTCACTTTCCGGCGCGTCGCCGCCGCCGAAAAAGTCCATCTGTCCTTCCACCTGCCGCCGCACGCTGTCCTCTAACTGGGAGACAAGCGCGGGCGCGATCTGCAGCATCTGCCGCCGATTGGCACAAAGCCCGTCGAGCGCGCCGCAGCGGATGAGACTGTCCAGCGACGGACGGTTGAATTCGCGGTGCGCCGTCATGCGGGTGCAGAAATCGAAAAAGTCGACAAACAGCCCGCCCGTCTCCCGCTCGGCGATCAGCTCCTGCACAAACGCCCTGCCGATGTTTTTGACCGCCAAAAGCCCGAAGCGGATGTGATCCCCGACAGCGGCAAACTGCGCCACGCTTTCGTTGACGTGCGGCGGCAGCACGCGGATGCCCATGCGGGTGCATTCGTGGATATAGGCGATCTCCTTGTCGCTGCCGAGCACGCTGCTCATGAGCGCCGCCATGTATGCCTTCGGATACAGCGCTTTGAGATATGCCGTCTGATATGCCACCAGCGCATATGCCGCCGCGTGGCTCTTGTTGAACGCATAGGACGCAAACGCGGTCATTTCGTCGAAAAGGGCGTTGGCGGTCGCAGCATCGATGCCGCGCCGCACGCACCCCTCCACCGTCACCGTGCCGTCCTCTTCGGTCAACCCGTTTATGAAGACCGCGCGTTCCTTTTCCATCACGTCGTGCTTTTTCTTCGCCATCGCACGGCGCACCACATCGGCTCTGCCGAACGAATAGCCCGCAAGCGAACGGAAAATTTCCATCACCTGCTCCTGATACACCACACACCCGCAGGTCACCGACAGAATCGGTTTCAAGAGCGGATGCACATAGCGCACCGTTTCGGGGTGCTTGCGGTTGTGGAGATATTTCGGGATGGAGTCCATCGGACCGGGGCGATAGAGCGAAATGACGGCAATGAGATCCTCAAAAGCCGTCGGCTGCATGTTCACGAGCAGGCGTTTGAGTCCCGCCGACTCCATTTGGAACACGCCCTCGCTGTTGCCCGCCGCCAGCATGGCATAGACCCGCTTTTCGTCAAGCGGGATGTCCGCCACCGCAAAGGCGGGGTCTTTCTTTTGAATTTCCTTTTCGGCAGCGGCGATCACGGTCAGGTTGCGCAGCCCCAAAAAGTCCATTTTGAGGATGCCCAGTTCCTCCAGATTGTGCATGGGATACTGCGTCGCCACCGCGTCGCGGTTGAGACACAGCGGCACAAAATCGCTCACGGGGCGCGGCGCGATCACAACGCCCGCCGCATGGGTGGACGCGTTGCGCGGCATGCCCTCAAGCCGTTTGGCAAGCGCCAGCATCTTGGCAACACGCTCGTCCTCCTCAGCGGCGTCACGCAGCTTTTGTGAGCCGTCGATCGCTTCCTGCAGGCTTGCCCCGAACGGGATGAGCTTTGCCACGCGGTCGGCAACGGAAAGCGGCAGCGCCATCACGCGCGCCACATCCCGCACCGCCGCCTTTGCCGCCATCGTGCCGAAGGTGACGATCTGCGCGACGCGGTCGGCGCCGTATTTTCCGATGACATAATCAATGACCTGCTGGCGCTTTTCGGTGCAGAAATCCACGTCGAAGTCCGGCATACTCACCCGCTCGGGGTTGAGAAACCGCTCGAAAAGCAGATTATATTGCAGCGGGTCAACGGCGGTGATGCCGATGCAATAGGCACAAAGGCTTCCCGCACCCGAGCCACGCCCGGGGCCGACGGGGATATCATGCGTCTTAGCATAGTTCACATAGTCCGCGACGATGAGATAATAGTCGGCATAGCCCATTTTGCGAATGACCGACAGCTCATATTCCATGCGCGCGACCGCCGTTTCGGACGGCGCATCGCCATAGCGCTTTTGCAGTCCCGCGCGGCAGAGCGTTTCAAGATAGGCGTTGCTGTCCCCGCCGGGCGCGTCAAAGGCGGGCAGCTTCAGCTCCCCGAAATGCAGCTCCACGCGGCAGCGGTCGGCGATGCGCGCCGTGTTTTCGATCGCCTGCGGCACGGCGGCAAAGAGCGCTTTCATCTCGTCCTCGCTCTTCAGATAAAACTCCTCGGTCGGGAAGCACAGCGGGGACGGCTCGGCAAGCGTCGTCGCCGTCTGGATGCATAAAAGTGCCTTTTGCACCGCCGCATCCTCGCGCCGCAGATAGTGCACATCGTTCGTGGCGACAAGCCCGATGTCCAGCTCCTTTGCCAGGCGGACAAGCCCCGCGTTGACGCTTTGCTGCTCGGCGATGCCGTGATCCTGCAATTCGAGGAAGAAATTGTCCCTGCCGAACACGCCGACATAATATGCCGCCAGCTTTCGCGCCGTGTCATATGCCCCCTCGCGCAGCGCGCGCGGAATTTCGCCCGCGAGACACGCCGACAGCGCAATGAGGCCCTCATGATATTGTTCAAGCAGCGCATGATCCACACGCGGCTTGCTGTAGAACCCCTCGGTGTAGGCGAGGGACACCAGCTTGATGAGGTTATAATAGCCCGTTTCGTTTTCGCACAGCAGCACAAGGTGGCGGTTGTCGTTGTCGATGCCGTGCTCCTTGTCCCGCCGTCCGCGCGGCGCAACATAGACCTCGCAGCCGATGATCGGCTGCACGCCCGCCTTTTTCGCCGCCTTATAAAAATCGACCGCGCCGTACATCACGCCGTGGTCGGTGATTGCCAAAGCCGCTTGCCCGAGCGCGCGGGCGCGCTGCACCAGCTCCCCCAAACGGCACGCGCCGTCCAGGAGACTGTATTCACTGTGAACATGCAAATGCACAAATGCCATGCCGTCACCCCTTGTCCGTTGCCGCGGCGGCATCCAGCAGCCGCTGCAGCCGATGATTGACGCCGCTTCTCGTCAGCGGCGGATCGCAAAGTGCACCGAGCTCCCGCAGCGACAGATCGGGATTTTCCACCCGCAGCGCCGCCAGCTTTTGCAGGCTTTCGGGCAGCGTGTCCAAAACGCCCGTCTCGGAAAGCCGCCGCACCGCCTGCACCTGTGCCATCGCCGCCGCGACCGTTTTGCCGATGTTGGCGGTCTCACAGTTGGCGGCGCGGTTGACGTCGTTGCGGATGCTTTTGAGCACCTTGACGCCGAGCATTTCGAGCGACGCGCTCTGTGCGCCCATCAGCGTCAGGCAGTCAGCGATCTGCTCGCTCTCCTTGAGATAGATGACGTGTGTCCCCTTGCGGCAGACATATTTTGCGGAAAATTCCAACTCCCGCAGCAGCGCCAGCAGATCGCGGCTGAGATTATAATAGGGCATGCTGAATTCCAAATGATAGTCGCTTTCGGGATTGCTCACCGCGCCGCACACCAAAAATGCCCCGCGCAACAGCGCGGGGGCGCAGCCGTCGCAGTCGAGGTTTGCGCGGTTTAAGCGCACCGACGGTTCTCCCACCGCATGCCCATACCGTTCGAGCACCCGCCGCCGTTCCCACGGCTCGCGCACCGACACGGTATAGAAAGCGCCGCGCCGTTTGCTTTCGACAACGGCGGGCGGCGCGACGGAGCAGCAGGCGGCGACCAGCTCACTGTAGGTCGCCGCCACCGCCGCGTGCTCGGTCTGCAGCGAAATGTCCGCCCCGCAAAACGCGTGGGCAAATTCCAGCATGCCGTAGCACTGTGCCGCCAGACAGCAGCCCCTTTGCGGGCGGATCGCCGCCAATTCGGTTTTTACGTCCGCCGTGAAGGACATGCCGTCTCCCTCTCTCTCACTCTAAGATAAAGCTCACACCGTTGAGGGTGGCGGAGTCGCCGCCGACAAACGCGGTGAACTTGCCCGCCTCGCTTTCAAAATTGCCCTCATAGGTATAAAACCGCAGCATTTCCTCGCTGACCGTGAAGCTGACCGTTTGCTTTTCGCCCTTTTTGAGCGCGATGCGCTTGAAGTCCTTCAGCTCGCGCACGGGGCGGGACACGCGGTATGCCGTTTCGTCGCGGATATACAGCTGCACCACCTCTTCGCCGTCAAAGTCGCCGGTGTTTTCCACCGTGACCGACACGGTGAGCGGCTTTTCAGCCGTCATCGTCTCCGCCGACGCCGTCACCTCGGAATAGGCGAAGGTCGTATAGGACAGACCGTAGCCGAAACGGTATTTCGGAGAGTTGGGCAGGTCGATATAGCGGCTCGAAAAGCCCTGCTGCGGGCCTTTGGACGGATGTCCCGTCGGATACATGTCATAGTGCACGGGGCACTGCCCGGCATGATAGGGGAAGCTCATCGCGAGCTTTGCCGAGAAATTCGTCTTGCCGGTCAGAAGGTTGGCAAGACCGATGCTGCCTGCGTCCGCCGGCATGAAGCCGAACACGATCGCGCGCGACAGGTCGTCTGCCTCGCGCACATCCAGTGCTCTGCCGGAGAACAGCACAAGCACGATGTTGTCGTTCACCGCGTGCACGCGGCGCAAAAGGTCCATCTGCGGCGCGGGGATCGAAATTTCCGCGCGGGACGCCGATTCGCCGGACTGCTGCATGTGCTCGCCCAGCATCATCACGACCACATCCGCCGCCTTTGCGGCAGCAAGTGCTTCCGCTATGTAGCGTTCCGGCGCGGCAAAAACGTCCGCCGCCTTTTCCTCATCCGACAAAAGGAAGCTGTCCTTTTCCAGCATGCCGCAGCCCTCAGCGGTCACGACGGGGGTTTTGAGCAGTCTTTCGAGCGCCTCACCCGGCAGGATGCAGCGGTCGGCGGTGCGCGATTTTTTGTTCCATGTGCCGACGGCGCGCGGCTTCACGGCATACGGGCCGATGAGCGCCACCTTTTTGTCGGCGGAAAGCGGCAGGATGCCGTCGTTTTTGAGCAGCAGCGTGGTCTTTTCGACCGCCTCGGTCGCCAGCTCCCACTTCTTGTCCGCGTCGACGGGTCTGCCCTGCAGAAAACGATAGGGGTCCCCGAGCAGCCCTTTCTTGTTTTTCAGGCGCAGCACCCGCATCACCGCATCCTTGAACAGCGCGGGATCGAGCGTGCCGTCCTTTAACATCTGCGGCACATTGACGGTATAGATATAGTCCATCATGCAGATGTCGATCGCCGCTTCGAGACCGACGCGCGCCAGCTCCTTTTCGTTGTTGACCGCGCGGTGGTTCTTGCACTGCAACAGCGAGCACCAGTCGGTGATGTTGACGCCGTCAAAGCCCCATTCGTCGCGGAGAATACCGCGCAAAAGGCGGGTGTCAAGGTTGGTGGGGATGCCGCCGATGGTGTTAAACGAGCTCATGATCATGTCGCAGCCCGCATCGACCGCCGCTTTATAGGCGGGCAAAAACGTCTCCCGCAGCGTGCGCTCGGACAGCTCGACGTTGTTATAGTCCCTGCCGCCCTCGGCATAGCCGTATGCCGCAAAGTGCTTGACGCAGGCGGAAAGGCTGTCGGTGTCGGCGGTGTTGTCGCCCTGATAGCCCTCGACCATCGCCTTTGCCATGCGGCAGGCAAGCGTCACATCTTCGCCGTAGGACTCATACGACCGCCCCCAGCGGGCATCGCGCGAGATATCCACCATCGGCGAGAACGTCACGTTGAGACCGTAGGCGGTGGCGCTGTCCGCCGTGGAGCGCGCCGTGCGCTTCACAAGGTCGGGATCGAACGAGCAGGCAAGTGCCAGCGGGGTCGGCAGCGCGACCGTATAGCCGGAAATGACGTCCGCCATGAACAGAAGCGGCACCTTGCTGTGGCGCATATGTTCTTCCTGAATGGAACGCAGATCCTCGACCGCCGTGTTGCAGTTGCAGATGAGCGAGCCGACATGATAGACGTCCTCAGAGGAAAATTTCCAGCCGGTGGCTTCGCCGGTGATCATGCCGTCCTGCCCGAAATAGCTGCTCGAAAGCTGCAAAAGCTGCCCCAGCTTGTCCTCCTCGGACAGGCTGTCATAAAAAGCTTCCAGTTGTTTTTCCGTTAACATACTTAAATTCCCCTCACAGTTTCTTTATGTCGCGGTGCTCCACCATCACTCTTGCGCCGTTTTCTCTGAGATGCGCGGCAAGCTCCTCGGTGAAGGTGACCGAACGGTGTTTGCCGCCCGTGCAGCCGATGGCAATGACCAGCTGGCTCTTGCCCTCGTTGCGGTAAAGCGGCAGCATATAGTCAAGAAGCGCAAAAAGGCGTTTCTCAAACTCTCTCGATTCGGGGCAGTCCAGCACAAAATCCCGCACCGCCTGCTCCAGCCCCGTGTGGGCGCGCAGCGTGTCCACATAAAAGGGGTTCGGGAAGCAGCGCACGTCGAGGACAAGATCCGCCTCGTGCGGCGTGCCGTATTTGAAGCCGAAGGACATGCACTGCACCGTCATCGCGTTTTCCGGCACATCCATGAACAGCTGCACGATGCGCTCCCGCAACTGCGCCGACGTCAGGCGCGAGGTGTCGATGAGATAGTCCGCCGCCTGCTTGATGTGCTCCAAAAGGCGTCTTTCGCGCTTGATCGCCTCGGTGACCGAGGTGTCGCCGAGCTCGGTGAGCGGGTGCCGCCGCCGCGTTTCCTTATACCGCCGCATCAGCACCTCGTCCTCGCAATCGAGGAACATCACCTTATAGGGGATCTGCTGCTCCCGCATGGCGCGCAGACAGTCGTCGAACTGACCGAGCGCCGCCGTGCCGCGCGAGTCGGCAACAAGCGCCACCCGCCGCGTCTCCCCCTCCTGCGCCTGCAGGAAAAGCTGCGCAAACTGCGCCAGCAAAACGGCGGGCAGATTGTCCACGCAATAATATCCGATGTCCTCCAAAGCGGCGATCGCTCTGGATTTTCCCGCACCGGACATGCCGGTGACGATCAAAAATTCCATAGTGTTCTCCTATATCCTATCTACTGAAACTCGCCGACAAAGCGCACCTCGGGGACAAGCGTCACGCCCGTCTTTTCCCGCACGCGTTCGATGACCGCGTCCGAAAGACGGCGCACATCCGCCGCCGTGGCATTGCCCGTGTTCACGACAAAGCCCGCGTGCTTTTCGCTGACCGCCGCGCCGCCGACGGAAAAGCCCTTGAGACCGCACTGTTCAATGAGCGCACCCGCAAAGTGTCCCGCAGGGCGCTTGAAAAAGCTGCCCGCGCTCGGAAACTGCAGCGGCTGCTTTTCCCGCCGCTTGGCGATAAGCTCCTGCATCGTCGCGGCGATTTTTTTCCCGTCGCCCGCTTTGAGCCGCAGGTGCAGCGCGGTGACAACGCCGCCGCTCTCCATGAGCGCGCTTTTGCGATAGCCGAGCGCAAGCGCATTCGCGTCGACCGTGTGCAATTCTCCGTCGGCTTCGAGCACCTCTGCCGCCGTCAGCACCTGCGCCATCTCGCCGCCGTATGCCCCCGCGTTCATGAACGCCGCGCCGCCCGCCGTGCCGGGGATGCCGAAGGCAAATTCCAGCCCCGTCAGCGCCAGATCCTTTGCAAAGGTGCAAAGTCTCGTGAGCGGCACGCCCGCGCCGCAGATGATGTCCGCGCCGTCCGCGGCGATCTCTGCCGTTTTCGGATCAAAGCGCCAAACAACGCCCCGCACCCCGCCGTCGCCGACAAGCAGGTTCGAGCCGTTGCCGACAAGCAGCGTCGGCACATCCGCCGCGCGGCAGGCGGCAAGCAGTGCCGCCGCCCCTCTGCCGTCCGGCACGGTGACGAGAAGATCCGCCGGTCCGCCGATCCGAAAGGTCGTCAAAGCGGCAAGCGGCGCGTTTTCCGCCGCCTGCCATCCGTTTTCCCGCGCAAGCGCGGCGATCTCCGCAAGACGCAAGGCGTTCGCTCCTTTTTCCAAAAGTTTTACTCCACCAGTCCGGCGGCACCGATGATGCCCGCATCGTTGCCGAGCGCCGCGACGCAGAGCTTCGTTTTCTTCTCGCTGTATTTTCCGAACTGCTCCGCGTCAATATACTTTCTCAGCGGCGCCATGAGGGTCTCGCCCTCCTTGCAGATACCGCCGCCGACGCAAAGCACCTCCGGCTGGAAAATGTTGATCATGTTGATGAGACCGACGGCGATGTAGTAGATATATTTGTCCACCACCGCTTTGCCTGCGGCATCACCCGCGCGCATCGCCTCAAACGACGTTCTGCCGTCGACCTTGTCAAGGCTGCCCGCTATGTCCCACATTTTGCTGTCCTTGTGTTCTTCCATCGCGCGGCGGGTCTGACGGATGAGACCGGTCGCGGAAGCATAGGCTTCCCAGCAGCCGCGTCTGCCGCAGGAGCACGGCTCGCCGTCCACCACGATAACGGTGTGGCCCAGCTCCGTTCCCGCGAAGTTCGAACCGGCAAACACCTTGCCGTCGATGATCACGCCGCCGCCGACACCCGTGCCGAGCGTGATGCACACGCAGTTGTTCACGTCCTTTGCCGCGCCCGCGATAAATTCGCCGAGCGCCGCCGCGTTGGCGTCGTTTTCGATATACACCTTTTTGCCGAGCATCTCGGACAGCATGGCGCAGATCGGGAGATTTTCAAAGCCCAGGTTGGCGGCGCGCTCCACCATTCCGGTGTCCTTGTTGCACACGCCGGGGCTGCCGACGCCGACACCCTGCACCTCATCCATGGAGATGCCCGCTTTTTTCACCGCCTCGCGCGTCATGCGCGCCATATCCGCAACGATCTCTTCCGACGGACGGGGACAGGCGGTCTTGCACTTTGCAAACGCCACGATCTCATGGCGCTCGTTGACAACACCTGCCACAATGTTGGTGCCGCCGAGATCAATACCTACTCTGTACATACTATATGCCTCCTGAAAAATTTTATCAATATTTGTACCATTCCTCCTGCGTCTTGGGAGACGCGGGCGGAAGGTCATCAGCCATGCCGAGATTGCGCATCAGCTCATATGCCGCGTTATAGCCCATCTTTTTCTGACGGTTGTTCATGGCAGCGACCTCGATGATGATGGCGAGGTTTCTGCCCGGACGCACCGGAATGGTGAGCAGCGGCAGCTTGATGCCGAGAATGTCCATATATTCGTTGTCAAGTCCCATGCGGTCATAGACCTTGTCCTGATCCCAGGGCTCCAGACGGATCACCATGTCGATCTTCTCGGTGATCTTCACGGCGCCCATACCGAAGATCTGACGGGCGTTGACAATGCCGACGCCGCGCAGCTCGATGAAGTGGCGGATGTTTTCCGGCGCGCTGCCGACGAGCGTTTTTGCCGACACGCGGCGGATCTCCACCGCATCGTCCGCAATGAGCCGATGGCCGCGCTTGACAAGCTCGATGGCAGTCTCGCTCTTGCCGACGCCGCTGTCGCCGACAAGCAGCACGCCCTCGCCGTAGACCTCCACGAAAACGCCGTGATTGGTGATGCGGGACGCCAGCTGCACATTGAGATAGCCGATGAGCGCCGCCATGAAGCCCGACGTGGTGTCGCCGCTGCGCAGAAGCGGCACGCCGTCCCGCGCACAAAAGCCCGCAAGTTCGGACGGCGGCTCCATGCCGCGGGAAATGACGATCGCCGCCGGGCGGTGCGCCGTGAGCTCCGAAAGCCGCTCGGTGCGCGTTTCTTCGGAAAGGTCTTCCAGAAATCCGAGCTCACTCTTGCCCAAGACCTGGATGCGTTCGCTGTCGAAATATTCAAAAAATCCGGCAAGCGCCAGTCCGGGACGGTTGGTGTCGCTGCTCACAACGGCGCGCAGCCCCTTTTCGTCCGGCATATACAGCACTTCCAGCGACAGCTCGTCGATGATCTTTGCCAGCTCCACAGAATATTGTTTTGCCATACGCCGCTCCTTTGCATATATATTCAGTTGTATTTTACCGCATTTATCCGCGTTTTGGAACCCCTTTTTGGGATTTTTTTACGAAATTTTTTCGACGCGCGCATTGTGCTTGACTTCGCTTGCAGATGTGGTAGTATAAAGAGGTTAAAAGGCGGAAAAGAGAAATGTGCGATATGAACGGAAAGCGTCTGCGGCCTGCGCGTTCTGATGATCTGCACCGTGTTTCGGTGGTATCGGCGGCTTGCCGTTTTGTATCTTTCGTTCCCGCTGTCCCGGGCGCTCGTGATCGTCATATTCCTTGTCGCCTACCGTATCCATTACCGACAGCTGACAAAGCCGACACCCGCCGTCGTTTCGTGAGTGCATCGAAAAAGTTTCGAGTTTTTTGTTCCCCTTGACTTCCTCTGTGAATGTGTTAGTATATATAGGCTGACTTAAAAAGACTGATTAAAGGAGAGTGTGCATATGGCGGAAAAGCGCGTGCGTGCGCCGATCGACATGGTGAACGGCAAGGTGCTGCCGCAGCTTTTGCGGTTTGCCGTGCCGATGATGCTAACCGGCGTGCTGCAGCTTTTGTATAACGCGGCGGATCTGATCGTCGTCGGTAAATTCACCGGCGATGCCGCTGCCGCCTCGCTTGCCGCCGTCGGTGCGACCGGCTCGCTCGTCACGCTCATCCTCAACATTTTCATCGGACTGTCCACGGGTGCCAACGTCGTGATCGCGCGCGCCATCGGTGCGGGCGACAACAAGCAGGCGGGCACCGCGACCCACACGGCGATCACCGTTTCCGTTATCTGCGGTCTTGCGGTCGGCGTCGTCAGCGCCGTCTGTGCACACCTTTTTGTGCAGTGGATGGACACACCGTCGGATGCGCTCGACGGCGCGACGCTCTACTTCCGCATTGTCGCCCTCGGCTTCCCGGCAAGCCTTGTCTATAACTTCGGCGCAGCGGTGTTGCGCTCGGTGGGCGACACCAAGCGTCCCCTATACTTCCTCATCGTGTCCGGCATGGTGAACGTGGTGCTCAACCTCATCCTGGTGATCGTGTTCCGTCTCGGCGTGGCGGGCGTTGCGATCGCGACCTCTGTGTCGCAATATCTCTCCGCCTTTTTGGTGATCATGGCGCTGCGCGCCATGCACAACCCCTGCCGCCTGCATCTGCACAATCTCGGTATCGACAAAAACGATCTTGCGCAGATCATCAAGATCGGCGTTCCCGCCAGCATCCAAAGCGCCTGCTTCAACATCGCGAATGTCATGATCCAGTCGTCCATCAACTCGTTCGGCACGATCGCGGTCGCGGGCAACACCGCCGCCATCAACCTTGAGGGCTTTGTCTATGCGCCGATGGACGCGGTGGCGCAGTCGGTTCTGACCTTTGCCGGTCAGAACATGGGCGCCAAAACCTATGACCGCATCCCGAAAATTCTCAAAAGCGGCATCCTGCTGGTGATCCTGATCGCGGGCGCGATGGGCATTTCCTGTTGCCTGTTCGGCAACCCGCTTTTGTCCATCTACACCGACGACGCCAAAGCGATCGAATACGGCGTCGAGCGCCTTTGGTATATCTGCGCACCGTATTTCCTGTGCGGCATGATGAACTGCTATTCCAACACCCTGCGCGCCATGGGGCACTCCACCATGCCGATGTTCACCTGCGTCGGCGGCGTGTGCGGTCTGCGTATTCTGATCATCCTGACGGTGTTCCGCTGGTATCACCATCTGAACATCCTGTATGCCTGCTTCCCCATCTCGTGGGTGATCGTCATTGCGATCCTGTGGGTCGCCTATCATGTTCTCTACCGCCGCCTGCTCGAAAGAAGCAAAGCCGAAGCGGCAGCCCCCGCCGTTTCCTAAAAGTTCCGCTATGCATAACGCCCTGTCTGCTGTGCGCAGACAGGGCGTTTTTGAAATGTCATAAATTTTCAGCATATTTTCTATTGAAATGTCAGAAAATATATGGTAAAATACTGTTGAAAAGTCAGTGCGAGGTGTGCCATGCTTTACAGAAAAATCGAAAACGTGATTTCTTCGCATCTGAAAGCAGATGCCAAAAGGATCCTGCTGGTTGACGGGGCAAGACAGGTCGGTAAAACCTATATCATCCGCCATGTGGGCAAAAGCCTTTTTGCAAACTTTATTGAAATCAACATGGTGGAAGACGCCCTGGGCGACAGCTTGTTCGCAAACGTGAAAACGGTTGAGGATTTTTATCTTCAGGTCAGCATGCTGCATGGGGATAAAATGAAAGATAAGAAAAACACCCTCATATTTCTCGATGAAATTCAGGAGTATCCCCATCTGTTGACGCTGCTCAAATTTCTGTCTGACGACGGCAGATTTACCTATATTGCCAGCGGCTCTCTGCTCGGTGTCACTTTGTCCGCAACCACCTCAATCCCCATGGGCAGCATCCGTAAAATCCGCATGTTCCCTTTGGATTTTGAGGAGTTTCTGTATGCAAACGGCATGAATGAAACCGCCGTTTCTTTCCTGCATGACAAATACAGGCGGCTGGAATCTCCCGATGAAGCCACACACGCCAAAATGACAGATCTGTTTCGCAAATATCTGCTCGTCGGCGGAATGCCCGACGCCGTAAACGCCTATCTTGCCGACAAGAATATCGCCCTTGTCCGTGAAATTCAGAATGAGATCCATGAATATTATGCCGCAGATGCAACCAAGTATGATACCGAGCGAAAGCTGAAGATCCGCAGGATCTATGATCTTATTCCCCCTAACATGGAAAACAAAAAGAAACGTGTCGTGGCGCAGGAGATCGAAAACAAACGAGGCAAGACCTTTCAGGATTACACAGATGAATTTGAGTATCTCGTCAGCGCCGGGATTGCCCTGCAGGTGCAGGCAATTTCCAACCCCGTCTTTCCGCTGACAGAGTCCGTCGGCAAGAATCTTCTGAAGCTGTATCTGAACGATGTAGGCATTTTAACAAACATTCTGTACGGTAATAACATTCGTGCGATCCTTGACGACACAAAAAGCGTCAGCCTGGGTGCGGTCTATGAAACCGTTGTTGCCGGTGAGTTGGTCGCACATGGGCATAAGCTGTTCTATTATGACAACCGTTCCAAGGGTGAGGTCGATTATCTTATCGACGATTACGACAGCCTATCCGCCGTGCCGATCGAGGTGAAGTCAGGAAAGGACTACACCGTACACAGCGCCCTGAACACTTTTGTCGGCAATGAGGATTACCACATCAAAAAAGCACTTGTGGTTTCCAATGAACGCACGGTGAAAACGGTGGGAAAAATCATCTATCTGCCGATATATTATGTGATGTTCCTATAGCCAAAGTGCCCGTCATGAAATGACGGGCACTTTTCTTATGACAGACTCACAAGATACCCTTCCACATCTTCGAACAGGTCAAGCGGGGTATCCTTTCTGAGATACAGCGGATGGTGCGGGTGTCCCTTTGCCTTGGAGCGCGCGCCGGCGGTATACCACACAGCGCCGTAGTGCTCGCCGCACAGCAGCATGTCCCGCACGCAGTCGGGCAGATAGCGCCGCTTTTCGATCACCGCGCCCCACGCCGCCCACACAGCGGGGTGCGCGCCCGCATGGGACAGCACCCAGTCAAAGGCGCACATGTTTTCCCTGTGCAGGCGCTCGTCGCGCTCTTTGTCCATGTCGTCGGGCGACGTGGCGCGCTGGGCATAGACATTGAACATGATGAAGCTGTCAAACCCGTTGTGATGCGCGATGCGCTCGACGCTTTTGAGCGTGTTGTCCAGGTCGTCGGGCGCAGCGGTGGACGGATTGACGCCGATGGTGATGAGCGGTTTTTTGCCCTTTGTCCCGAGGATATACCGATATTCCTCATAGGTGTGGGGCACATACAGCCACTTTTCATGATCATACGGTACTGCCGCCGTCTCGGCGGCGGCAAGGGCGGCAGAGAAAGACAAGATGTCCTGCGCCGCCATCGGGGTTTTCGGAATATGCATCGTGATCGCTCCTTTTTTTCATTCTACCTTTTTTCGCGCCGCTTGTCAATTTCCCGCCCATTCTTGACTTTACAGGCAAAAAATGGTAGCATACCCTTTAGAAATGAGAGGGAGGCAAACACCATGTTTCACTATGGAAAGCTGACGGATTTTTCCGTTTCGGGCAACACCGTTTCTTTGCGCTTTGCGCACTTTGAGGGCAAGGTCACGGTGCTGACCCCGGAAATTTTCAACATCTTTGCACCGCATTACACAGAGGAGCACTTCTCCAAAGCCATCGAGGGCGACAAGGCGACCGCCTGCCCCTTCACGGCGGAGAAGCTTGCCGACGGCGGCGTGTCGGTCAAGACAGACCGACTGGAAGCGCGCATTTATGACGATTTCAAGGTCGACTTCTACCGCGCCGACGGAACGCTTCTTTGCGCCGACTGCCGTGACGAGAAAAAGAGCGGCGGCAAAAAGCTGACCGCAGAAGAGATCGCCCAGCTGCAGTCCGAGGGACATCAGATCGTCGACGGCGAGGATCTCGGCGACGGCGGCATCGAGGTCATGAAGCAGCTTGACGGCGACGAAGCGTTCTATGGGCTCGGCGACAAAACGGGCTTTCTCAACAAGCGCAGCTATGAATATGACATGTGGAACACCGACAACCCCCGCACGCACACCGATGCCTGGCGTGCGCTGTACAAAACGATCCCCTTTTTCATCACGCTGAAAAAGGGTGCGGTGTTCGGCATTTTCTTTGACAACACGTTCAAGTCCACCTTCAACATGGCAAAGGAAAACGGCGACCGCTATGGCTTCACCGCCAAGGACGGCAACCTTGACTACTATTTCCTCGGCGGCGACACCATGCCCGCCGTCGTGAAGAATTATACCTATCTCACCGGCACCACGCCGCTGCCGCAGCTGTGGACGCTCGGCTATCAGCAGTCGCGCTACGGCTATGATCCCGACAGCGACTTTTTGGAAGTGGCGGGAAAGCTGCGCAAAAACCGCATTCCCTGCGACGTGCTGCACTTTGACATTCACTACATGGAAGGCTACCGTGTTTTCACCTGGAGCAAAACGGCGCACCCCGACCCCAAAAAGCTGCTCGACACCCTTGCAGACGACGGCTTCAAGACCGTCACCATCGTCGATCCCGGCGTCAAGATGGAGCGCGGCTACAAGGTCTATGACGAGGGCTTTGCAAACGACTTCTTTGCCAGGGATCACGAGAGCGGCAATGTCTATATCAACCGCGTGTGGCCCGGCAAGACCGCCTATCCCGATTTCGGCAAGCCCGCCGTGCGCAAATGGTGGGGTGAGAACCACAAAGCCCTCACCGACGTCGGTGTCGCGGGCATCTGGAACGACATGAACGAACCCGCGAGCTTCGACGGCGAGCTGCCGCCGGACGTGGAATTCACCGACGAGGCGCGCCCCATCACCCATGCCGAGGCGCACAATTTCTATGGCCACAACATGTCCAAGGCGACCTATGAGGGGCTGAAAGCGCTCACCGGCAAGCGCCCGTTTGTCATCACCCGCGCCTGCTATGCGGGCACGCAGAAATACAGCACCGTTTGGACGGGCGACAACCAAAGCCTGTGGGCACACCTGCAAATGGCGATCCCGCAGCTGTGCAACCTCGGACTGTCCGGCATCGCCTTTGCGGGCACGGACGTCGGCGGCTTCGGCTGCAACACGACGCCCGAGCTGCTCACCCGCTGGACCCAGGTCGGCGCGTTCTCCCCGCTTTTCCGCAACCATTCGAGTCTCGGCACGCTGCGGCAGGAGCCGTATGTGTTCGGCGATCCGTATATGTCGATCTGCCGTGAATACATCGCGCTGCGCTATTCCCTGCTGCCGTATTTCTATGATTGCTTCAAAGCCTGTGAGGAAACGGGGCTGCCGGTCATGCGCCCGCTGGTGCTGCAATATGAGAACGACGAAAACGTGCGCGACATGAACGACCAGTTCATGATCGGCAACGACATCCTCGTGTCCCCCGTGGTGACACAGGGGGCGACGAAGAAGCTTGTCTATCTCCCCGCAGGCGACTGGTTCGATTTCCACACCGGCGAAAAGCTCGCGGGCGGGCGCTATATCGTCAAGGACGCGCCCCTTTCCGTCTGCCCCATCTTCGTGCGGGACGGCGCGATCCTGCCGCGCTTTGCGCCGCAGCAGTTCGTCGGCGAGATCGACAACGACAAAACGCTGTACCTCACCGTCTACGGCGACAACGGCAGCTATGTCCACTATCAGGACAACGGCACCGACTTTGCCTATCGCGACGGCGCGTATAACACCTATGAGATCGTCAACAAAAACGGCAAGGTCGAAACGACCCTGCTGCACGCCGGCTTCGAAAAGGTGTACGAGAACATCGAAATCGAAACCGTCCGCTGAATACAAAATGAAAACAGGGAGACACATTTGTGTCTCCCTGTTTTCTGTTCAGCCAATTTCAAAGGAAAAGGGCGGCAGATGGTTTTCCTGTTGGAAAGCCGCCTTTCTTTCGAGAATTTCGTGCAGCTTTGACAGCGCTTCCCCGTATTCCTGCGGCACGGTGCTCTCGCCCTTTATGATCACCCTATCCGCATCGCACGCGCTCCAAAGCAGATCCCAAAACCCGCTCCAATTTCCGCCGTACCACTGCGGAAACCCAAACGCGGCGCGGATGCGGTCGTGCATTTCGGACAGATATTTACAACCTGTCAGATCCAGTTTCACACTTTTCATGCTTTCACCGCGCGGGCTCTTCGGTATATTCCGTGAGCGTCGGGCTTTTCAGGATGCCGAAGCGCTTTAGCTGATATTCATAGCTCCAATTGTCACCCTCGGTGCGATAGGAAGAAGGGCCGAACCAGTGGTGCGAGGTATTCACGAGATGCACCTGCCCAAAGCTGTTCATGCGGTTGCCGAACAGCGTCAGCGTCAGCGTGTGCGCACCCTTTTTGAGCGGCAGCGCACAGGTGTAGGGCGGCAGGGCGATGCTGCCGACCCGCTCTCCGTCAACGGACACGCCGATGAGCGCGCCGCGATAGAGCGATGCGTGCACCGCAAGCTTTGCGTCCTCGTGCATCGTCACGGGAATGTGATAGTCGATGTTCGCACCGTAAAACGGCAGTCCCTGCGTCGTCACATCGGCAAACGCCAGCTTTTCGGGCAGCGGCGTCACAGTCTTTTGCGTCCCCGCGACCCGCACGCCGAACGCGCCCAGCACATAGCACCATTCCACGTTGGTGCGCTTGCCGTAGGGCAGGTGCAGCGTGATGCGGTTTTCGCCCTTTTCGATCGGCGGCAGGGCGACCGTCTTGATGGAGCGGTCGGTGAAATAGCCCGTGACAACGGACGGCACCGGCTTGCCGTTCATCTCGATTTTTACGCTTTCGGCATCCTCAAGCGCCAGCTGCGCCCCCGCAAAGTCGATCTCGCTGTCAAAAGCAAGGTGCAGGTGCAGCGTGTGCTGCGGCGTTTCTTTGGGCAGCGTATACGGCTGCGCCAGCGCGCCGTCACGGCGGGACAGGCTGTCGTCTTCTATGATGGCGAAGAGGTCCTCGGCGGCGGCACGATCGAAAAG
>OIZI01000282.1_pt1 | contig 27220 bp, 25 predicted proteins | sample 1588441 | NCBI WGS metagenome assembly OIZI01 (sample SAMN03283284) | human gut metagenome | biome: human-associated habitat; material: feces | host: Homo sapiens | place: Peru | collected 2012 | reverse complement strand
ACCATCATTGATGAGAGTTTATCAGTACCTTGCAAACTCTAATATCAGTCTGACACATATCGACCTTATATAGCGTCTGCTGATTAAAACATGAGCAGATAAGATCATGACAAGTTTATTCAGAAGTTTTACTACTCAATATAAGTAGAACTTAAAAAATTACTCGTAACTATGCACTAAGATCCTTTTTAATTTATCTTTTGGAAGTAAATTATGATTATCACACAAACTCCTTTTAGAATGTCCTTCTTTGGAGGTGGAACTGATTTAGAAAGTTACTTTAAAGAAAATAGAGGAGCAGTTATATCAACTACTTTTGATAAGTATTGTTATGTAAATGTAAGGCATTTACCACGTTTCTTTGATTATTCAACTGAGCTTTCTTATTCAAAGACTGAAAGAGTTACTTCTATTGATGATATTCAGCATCCAGCAATCAGAAATGCCATGAAAATGCTGAAGATGGAAGAAATAAGATTGACCTATGAAGCAGATCTTCCTGCTCGCTCCGGTTTGGGTACATCTAGTTCTTTTGCAGTAGGTATGCTTAATGCCTTTTACGCATTAAAAGGAATCTATGCCGATAAGAAAAAATTAGCTGATGAAGCAATTTATTTAGAACGAGTTCTTTGCAATGAAACTGGAGGATGGCAAGATCAAATTGCAGCTTCTTTTGGTGGGTTTAATCGTATAGATTTTTCTGAAGACGATTATGAAGTTACACCTTTGATCATCAGCCCTAAAAGAAAGCGAAATCTTAATGACAACTTGATGATGTTTTTCACTGGTTTTACAAGATTTTCTTCGGATGTTCAAAAAGCAAACGCTTTGAATAAAAAAGGCAATGTAAAGCAGTTGCAAGAGATGTTTTCATTAGTATCAGAAGCTCAATCTGTATTAACTGATAACAATAGAGATCTTAATGATTTTGGTAAGTTGCTTGATGTAACGTGGAAATTGAAGAGATCAACTGGCAGTGCTGTAACTACGAGTAGTATCGATACTTTATATGAAAAAGGCATTAAAGCTGGCGCATTAGGTGGAAAACTTCTTGGTGCAGGCGGTGGTGGATTCCTTGTATTTTATGTCCCAAAGGAGAATCAATCGGCTGTAAAAGAAGCAATGAAAGACTTGCTTTACATTCCGTTTGAATTTGAAAATGGTGGTACCAGAGTCATTTATTTTGCACCTGAAGATTACGAACCAAAGGAATAGCATGAAAGTAGTTATTATGGCTGGTGGTAGGGGCACTAGAATATCATCGATAGCCCCAAATATTCCTAAACCAATGATCAAAATCGATGGGATTCCTGTTTTAGAAAGAGAAATAAATAGTTTAAAGGAGCAAGGCTTTAATGACATTATCATCACTGTGAGCTATTTAGGTGATCAAATAATTAATTATTTCGGAGATGGCTCTGGAATATCGCCTTCAACAGGAAAAGTGTTTGGTGTAAATATAGAGTACTTTTTTGAAAAAGAACCTCTTGGTAATGCTGGAGCGTTATTTAAACTTAGAGATAAGTTATCAGGGGATTTCCTCTTGTTAAACGCCGACTCAGTTTTTGATGTTGATTTCAACAGATTTGTTGATTTTCATAAAAAACATCATGGCTTGGTTACTTTATTTACTCATCCAAATAGTCATCCATATGACAGTGGTTTGATCATTTCTGATAAGAAATTAAGCGTTGTTCAGTGGCTGACAAAAGAAGATCAAAGACCAGAATATTACAAAAATAGAGTAAATGCAGGCCTTCATGTTCTAAATTCAAAGATCCTTGACCAAAGTGGCATTGATTCTGAGCATGTTGGTAAAGCTGATGGCAATGGAAAGGTGTTTAAAGTTGATTTAGATAGACAACTTTTAAAGCCGTTATCAGGAACTAAAAAAATGTTCTGCTACGATAGTCCTGAATATGTTAAGGATATGGGAACACCTGATAGATTTTATTCTGTATGTGAAGACTATAAATCAGGAAAAGTATCACAAAGAAATCTAAGAAATAAACAGAAAGCAATATTCTTAGATCGTGATGGTACTATAAACAAGTACAAAGGGTTTTTAACTGATATTTCACAATTTGAGCTTTTGCCAAAAGTAAGTGAAGCAATTAAAAAAATAAATGACTCAGGTTATTTAGCAGTCGTAATCACAAATCAACCTGTTGTAGCTCGTGGTGAGGTTACTTTTGAACAATTAGATGCAATCCATAATAAAATGGAAACACTATTAGGTAATGATGGTGCATATCTAGATGGTTTATATTTCTGTCCACATCATCCTGACAAAGGTTTTGAAGGTGAAGTCCCTGAATTAAAATTTGATTGCAATTGCAGAAAACCAAAGACTGGTTTATTTGATAAAGCTCATAAGGATTTTAATATCGATTTAAGTCAATCCTGGATGATTGGTGATGGTAAGGTTGACGTCGAATCCGGTAATACCGCAGGTTGCAAAACAATATTATTATCAGAAAAGAATGATAATTTTGGTCAAATCTATACAACTAAATCTCTTTTTGATGCAGTTAACCTGATTTTGTCTGAGAATAATAAATGAGTGTTTTATTAAAAATATCAATAGGCTGTATAATCATTCTCAGTAGTAGACCGTTTTATAGAATTAGCAGATCATAATATATATCCTAATTCTATTAGCTCACAAGCAAAGATATAAAGGGTACAGTTTTTTTTTTACCGCAGAGGTAAAGACTGTGTTGTTCATTCCAAAGGGAAAATAGAGGAAAATTGTACAATTTTTCAAAATATTACTATCGAAAGTAAATGGTCAAATTGCAAAAGTAAATAGAGAATTTCCAATAATTGAGAATATTGTAATGCTATTAGCAGAAGCTTTTATTTTGAAAAGATTAAAATATGTGGCTATGCGAGTATTGTAGTAAATTCTGTTGTAATCTAAAATTCAGCTGTTCTTAGTGTCCCAGCAAAGGAATAAAAGAATAAAATGGTTAGTGTTAAACAATGTGTTATGGATGAGTTGGATATTCTTGTTCAAAGATATCCTGTACTTAATGTTGTAAAAGAAGATATTTTAAACTCATTCCTTATTCTAAGAAATTCTTATAGTAAGCAAGGTAAACTTCTTATTGCAGGTAATGGTGGCTCTGCAGCTGACTCTGAACATATTGTAGGCGAGTTGATGAAAGGTTTTAAATTGGCTAGAAAGCTTGGGAATGAACTTTCTGACAAGTTAAAAGCTACTGATTCTGAATTAGGCTCTATTTTAGCTAACAGTTTACAGGGGGCAATGCCTGCAATTGCTTTGGATGGACATCCAGCATTATCAACAGCATTTATTAACGATTGTGATCCTCTTTTAGGCTTTGCTCAGCAGGTTAATGGTTACGGTGTTGTAAATGACGTTTTTTTTGGCATCTCAACAAGTGGAAATAGCAAGAACATTTTGTATGCTGCTGTAACTGCTAAAGCAAAAGGTCTAAAAGTAATCGGTCTAACAGGTCAAAAACAAAATAAACTAGAAAAGTATTGTGATTCTTGTATTAAGGTTCCAGAAACAGAAACTTATAAAATTCAGGAGTTACATTTACCTGTTTACCACTGTTTGTGTCTAATGTTAGAAAAAGAGTTTTTTAATGAATAATTTTGTTAAACAACAATTCCTTAATACATATGTAAACAATCTTTCAATGAAAGATTGTCTTGAAGCTATTGATTCTCTTGTTTCGCAAGATAAGAAATCCTACATTGTTGCTGTTAATGTCGATGTAATCGTGAAGATTGAAGATGATCCTTATCTTAAGAAGATCGTTGATAATGCTGACTTAGTTCTTGTTGATGGAAAACCACTACAGTGGATAGCTAAATATCAAGGCAATCCTATAAAAGAAAAAATATCAGGTTCAGACTTAGTTCCGTTGTTATTAAAACAGGCTTCAGATAAAGGACAATCCGTTTTTATCATTGGAGGTAAAGATGGAATTGCTCAAAAAGCAAAATCAAATATCGAAAAATCTAATCCTCAAATAAAAATCGTTGGAACTTATGCTCCTCCATTTGGTTTTGAAAAAGACCAAAATGAGATAGATAAAATAAACTCAATGATTTCTGGTTGTCATACAGATATAGTTATTGCTTGCTTTGGGTGTCCTAAGCAGGAAAAGTGGATATACGAAAATTACCTTAAATATGAAGCTAAATTATCAGTCTGTGCTGGTGCCACTGTAGATTTTTTAGCTGGCAACGTAAAAAGAGCTCCGAAGTGGATAAGCAATATTGGATTTGAGTGGTTTTATAGATTTTTACAAGAACCTAAAAGACTGTTTAGAAGATATTTTGTTGATGATGTCAGAATTTTAAAACTAGTTCGTAAATATAGAAAAAAATAAAAGTTAAGTTGAGTGTAACAAAATTGAATCTTAAGAATCAGAATATCCTATTTATTGTGAGAACTATGGGGGTAGGTGGTACAGAAAATGTTGTACTGCAACTTTGCCAAGTTTTCCATAATCTTGTTAATAAGATTGTAGTGTGTTCTACTGGTGGCGTCTTAGAAAATGAACTTAATAGAATGGGAATACAGCACTATAAAATTAAAGATATATCTTCGAAAAATCCTTTAGATTTTATATCCTCTTGTTTTGAGATTAGAGAGATTATTAAGAAAGAAAAAATCACTGTTGTTCATTCTCACCATAGAATGGCTGCTTTAATGGCAGAAATTGTATCACCAAGTTCTGTAATAAAAGTAACTAACGCTCATAATACGTTCTATGATAAAAGATTCTTAACAAGATTTGCGTACAAACACACACATATTGTCGCTGTTGGCAAAAAAGTAAAACAAAATCTTATAGATTATTTTGGATTACCAGAAAAACAAATTTCCGTAATTTATAACGCAGTAAAGCCTTTTGACAAAAAAATAGATGTTTTAGATGTTTTAAAAAATGAAAAACAGCAAGGCAATGTTGTTATTGGAAATATCGGAAGGTTGGCTCCACAGAAAGGTATGGAGTATTTTATTGAGGCAGCAAAATTAGTTTTAAAAAAACTTCCAAATGCAAGATTTTTTATAGTAGGAGATGGTCCTCTAAAATATAAATTGCAGCAGATGATAAGACAATATCATCTTGAAAAATTTGTCCATATGCTTGGATATAGATCAGATATTCAAAATGTAATGAGTCAATGTGACTTTATTGTTTTAAGCTCATTATGGGAAGGTTTGCCTTTAACTCCAATTGAAGCTTTTTCAGTGTCAAAAACACTGGTTGCTACATCAGTTGATGGAACTCCTGAAATTGTAAAAAATAATATAAATGGTCTGCTGGTTGAACCAAATAATGTAGAGCAACTTGCAGATAAAATTTGTTATTTAATAGAGAACAAAGATTATAGAAAGAAATTAGAATTGAGTGCTAAATCTACATTTGATGAACAATTCTCGTTTGCTAAATTAAACGAAAATTACGTCCAATATTATATTTCTTTGCCCATAACAATTCCTTAAGTTAGGAGTAATAAATGCCTTATTCAAAACAACATACAAAAGTTTAGGTAATAGAATGCCACGACTCATGAAGTATGTTTATTATACAATTATTCATATTTGTTAATATGATTTGGAACAAAATTCCAAGCCGTCATTTAAGGAAGGTAGCTAATATTTTATTAGGCTCCAATAAGCAAAGGCTCCTTTCCTTGCAGACGTGTTGGAGTCTTTTACCTTTGGAATTAAAACTATCGGATAATGTTGCATTTGGTTGGTTTTGCCGAATTAGACTCAGTGGACGGAATAACGTTTGATCATGATACCAATATATCCAGTCATGTAAAAATGATAACAGCAAGCCATGATATTGATGATCCTCAATTTACTGCAAATTTCAAAACTTAAAAAGTAGGACATCATTGTTGGTAAGGTTCAAGGGCCATAATTCTTCAAGGAGTTAGTATTGGAGATGGTGCTGTAATTGATGCTGGAGCTGTAGTTACAAAGGATGTTCCTTCTTATGAAGACTGGGGGACTACTAGGTTCATTAGGAAACGAATTCATGAATTATGCTATAAAAACGGTAGAACTCCGATGTTCCATTAGTGAATCATATTAAATGCGTATACTTAATATTTTGTGAATTTATGAACTTTTTATTATTAAAACTCATCAGAAAGACAATTTTGTTAATACGATCAATTCTAAACTATCTAAGTTTAAAACTTAGGTATGGTAGTTCTGCAAAAGTTGATTTAATTAATTCTATAAAAAATAAAGTAAATGTTGATTTAGAAAAAGACAGCAAACTTACTGTAGGACGTTTCCTTATGGTAGATGGACCTCTCTATATAAAGTGCGAACGAGAAGCTAGCCTAACGATAGGAAACAGAGTTTTTTTTAATCATAATTGCTCTATTACAGCTCATTCGTCAATTTCTATTGGAGATGGTTGCAATATTGCTAACAATGTTGTGATTGTAGACCATAATCATAGAATTGACTCAAAAGGAATAAAAGAAGGCTACACCTTCAAAGATGTATATATTGGTAAAAATGTTTGGATAGGTGCAAATTCAACAGTTCTTCAAGGAGTTACCATCGGAGATGGTGCTGTAATTGCTGCAGGAGCTGTAGTTACAAAGGACGTTCCTTCTTATGAAGTCTGGGGAGGGGTACCAGCTAGGTTTATAAAAAAATGTAACGATAATTAACTCAAGTTTTGCGATTTGAATTTAGCTAAAAACGCTTATAGATGCGATCTAACACCACATTTGTAGTTTGAAAATCGATTTCTTTAACTACTCTGAAGCTGAGCTGGTTATGTAATTATGAAAAAGCTTGAGCCATCGCTTTTGATAAATTAAATCTGTTTGTTCAAAAGATTGCTTAGACTTAAAAAGAGTTTTATTAAGAGCAGGCTTCTCAAAAAGGTCAGGAGTATCTGTCTAAGCTCTACTTATGGTTCTTATAAGCTCTATCTTTACAGGAGCTAAATCACTCCATGACAAATTTACTCTTGCCTCAGTTGAATATCCTGAATGTAGTTACTACGCTCTGATGCGATTTGTATCAGACAGCAGATACAACTGGTCAAATCTACTTAAACTTATTGCTAAGGTAGCAAGCTCAATAATAGTAAAACTCAACAATAAAGATCATATCTATACACTCTGTATCGATGACACTATTATTGAAAGAGCAAGAGGTAAACATATTGAAGGTTTATCTAGAACCTTTGACCATGTAAGAGGTAAATGCGTTAAAGCTTTTGCCAACTTTAGTCTGGCTGATCGTTAACCAACCTAAAACTTCTGCAAAAATTGCTTGAGGTCTTAGGGATGTCTTTTAAATGAAAAAGTTGAGAGAGTAATATGAAACTATCAATATTAGTACTTTCTTATAATCAAGAAAGTTACATCGAACGAACTATAGAATCAATAGCTTCTCAGATTTTAGATATTAATAATACCGAAATCGTTGTTGCAGATGATTGTTCAATGGATAATACACAAAGTGTTATCATGAGCATGACTAAAAAATATCTTTTTGTTAAACCAATTTTCAATAAAAAAAATTTAGGTGTTGTTGAAAACTACTTCAACGCAATCAGTCATTGTTCTGGTGATTTTTTTATGGTTTGCGGTGGCGATGATTATTTTTTACCAGGTAAGATTAGAACAGAATTAGATTTTATGGAAAATAACCTTGATGTTGCGTTATGCTGTTCAGGAATAAAAGAAGTTGATTCAAAAGGACGCCTAATTAGAAGAGTTTTAAGAGGTTTTCATTTTATAAATTTTGATAATTTGATATTAAAAAACGAGATAGCAGCTTCTTCAATATGCTTAAGAATGTCAATTTTAAAAGAGTATATTTCTTCAATCAACCCCAAAAGCAGAAGATGGCTTATGGAAGATTATCCTTTGTTACTCTGGATATCATCACTTCGTTACAAAATTGCTTACATTCCTAAAATACTAGTAGCGTATACAGTTCAGGAAGGAACTGTGTCAAGACCTAATAATATTGAAAAAAAAATAGAATTTGAAAAGTCTATATACGATATTAGATGTTTTTTCTGTAAAAAAAGTCAAAAGCGAAAAGTTGACGCTATGTACATAAAAGGCCTTGCAAAAATTTATCTGAGAGCAAGGGATGTACCTAATTATAGAAAGTGGGCTGTGAAAGATCATTCATTTATAGGAATTTTCAATTTTATATTATCTTTTTTTCCTTTTTATTTTTGCTTTTATGATAGATTAAGAATTATGAAAAAATATTTAGTGAATTTTTCTGCTAAATTTGTAACGAATAAGTACCGTTAGTAGACACAATAGTTTGTGACGTGAAATTTAGCAATTGATCTTTAATAAGAGATCAGTATAGGAGTTACAAACTATGAGAACTAAGACAAGCTATAGCCTAGAAGAAAAGCAACAATTGGTTAATGAGTTTGCCAAGAGTGGCTTAACCAAATGGGAGTTCATAAGATTACATCCAGAGTATAAGAGAACCACAATTTATAGCTGGTTACAGAAATACTTTCATAGCACCAATGAGGTAAAAGATTCAACAGAGGCATCAGAGAGTACAGAAAAGCCAAAAGACAGTATAGGCAAGTTCAAAATGGTGTTAGAAACCGCTAAAATGACAGAAATTGAAGTAGGTGCCTACTGTAGAAGCAATGGTATTTACGCCAGTGAATTGAATACATGGAAAGTAAACTGTATGAACGCCAATAACAGCTAGAAAGAATCTCTTGAGAATGAGTTAAAAAGACTGAGTGCAGAGAATAATCAGTTAAAGGAGAAAGATAGCAAGCAGAGTGCAGAATTAAAGAGCAAGGACAAAGAGCTTGATAGGATGAAGGACGCCCTAGCTGAATATGCAGTAAAGGAGGCATTCCTAAAAAAAGCTCAAGCCTTCTTCGGCAAAAACAACGAGGAAAAATAACCTCAGCTGAAGATAAGGCAAAGATATTTACAGTTTATAGATGAAAACCACCAGGCGGTTACTATTGGTATTGTGGTTCTCAGCTGTGGTCAATTTGAAGTAAACAGGAGCTGTATCCTTAGCATCAAGTACATGGCTGAAATCTTAGGTATAGGACAGAATACTTATACAAATTGGAAGAAGAGCTTGCAAGACAAGAGAAAAGGCTCATCACAACCAAATAACGCCAAATACACTGATGAAGAGCGACAGCAGGCGTTAGAGGCGCTGTTGCTAAATCCTGATATGTCACCATCAGAGTTGCAGCTAAATACCTTGATGAGCATGGAGTTTACTTAGGCTCGGTAAATGGCTATATAGATTACTTGAAGAAGTTAAGTGTAACAACAAAAGAGGAACAGATAAGAACTCAAACAAGGACGATTCAGTAGAGCGTAGAACACTTGTAGCAACAGCTCCAAAGCAAGTATTGGTATGGGTCATTACCTACCTGTATAAGACCAATCCTCAGGGAGAATACTATTACCTTTACGCTGTCATGGACTTGTACAGCAGAAAGATGATCCACTGGGAGGTTCATGATATACAGTCAGCTGAGATAGCAGCTAAATTCATTGAGAAAGCTGTTGAAAAGGTAGGCTTTATAAAGGGTGATAACACTCTTATAAGAGCTGAAGGACGCAATACAGATATCTTTTGTAAGGTTCTTGAGTTGCACAGTGACAATGGTGCTCCTATGAGAGGTTCAACCATGGTTGCTAAGTGCCTGGAGCTTGGTGTTTCATGTACCTATAACAGACCAAGACACAGCAATGATAATGCTCATATGGAAGCAAGCTTCAGATTAGTTAAACACGGTCATGAGATTGCTATTTCTCAAAGCTTTGACACCTTATCTCATGCAAGAGCCTGGGGTGATAAATACTATAACTGGTATAACAACATTCACCGTCACAGTGGCATCTGCTATATCACTCCATCTGCTTGCTTTGATGGTAAAGGTGGTGAAATAATGAGCAGAAGGAACAAGATCATTGAGAAGTTCTTTGATAGTCATCAGAAGCAGAAGGCTTTGGTTGAAACAACAGGCAAATTCAAACGATGGCAAATGCCTAAGAATGCTGTGGTGATGCCGTTTTACAGCAAACGTTCTAAGATAAAGAACAAGATCAGAGCTTCTAAAATGGACAGCAGTGAATTCGCAAAGGTTGGTAAGGAAGAGATGTTAAAAGCAGGGTAAAGAAAAAGTTTTCCTTTTCTCTCCCCCCCCCTCCTTTTCTTAAAAAAATGTGAGGATATTCACAAATACGAAGGTAATGTCACAAACTAACTGTACAATAAACGCTCTGAAGTCTAGAAAGTTTGATCCATGGAATAAGCTTAATTTAAGATCTGAAAATCTTATTTCAAAATATTTACAGATTTATTAAATTGGAATGATAGGATGAAAATACCATTTGTAACATTTAAGCCGTTAGAGGCCGAATTAGATAAAGAAATTCGAGATGCTTTTGATCGTGTATATACTCGTTCATGGTATATTGAAGGTGTTGAAGATGAGAAATTCGAGAAGGTTTTTGCAGAATATTGTAATAGTAAATATTGTGTTGGTGTAGGAAATGGATTGGATGCACTTTTTTTGGCACTTAAAGCGTTAAATGTTAAAGACGGGGATGAAGTAATTGTTCCTTCTAACACATATATAGCAACAGCGCTAGCTGTTACATATGTTGGGGCAACTCCTGTATTTGTAGAGCCTGACATTAGAACTTTTAATATAGATCCAGCTAAGATTGAGAAAGCAATAACAGAAAAGACAAAGGCTATCATGCCTGTCCATCTATATGGTCAGGCTTGTGATATGGAACCGATTATGAAAATTGCGAAGAAGTATAACCTTTTGGTGGTTGAAGATTGCGCACAGGCTCATGGTGCTACATATAAAGGAAAAGTCGTCGGTTCCTTTGGTGATGTCGCCGGATTTTCTTTCTATCCTGGTAAGAATCTCGGTGCGCTAGGGGATGCTGGTGCTATTGTGACTAATAATGAAGAATTAGCTAAGAAAGTCAGAGCATTAGGAAACTATGGTTCTGATTATAAATACCATCATGTATATCAAGGAAACAACTCTAGACTTGATGAACTTCAGGCTGCTTTCCTTGCAGCGAAACTTCCTCTTCTTGAGAGAGTAAATGATAACAGAAGGTCAATTGCTGATAAATATTTAGCAGGAATTAATAATCCAAAAGTAATTCTGCCTTTCGTTCCTGACTATGCTGTTCCTGTTTGGCATATTTTTGGTATCAGATGCAAGAGGAGAACCGAACTTGAAAATTTCTTAAACGATGCCGGTATTGGTACAAATAAGCATTATCCGATTCCAATGCATTTACAGGATTGTTATAAATACCTTGGTTTTAAAGAGGGTGACTTTCCAATTGCAGAGGAGATTTCTTCTTCTGAACTGAGTATTCCAATGTATTACGGTATGACGGATGATGAAGTACAGTATGTAATAGATAAGGTGAATGAGTTCTAATGAGGCTTAGAAATTTAGAGTTAAAGGATGCTCCGTTTATGCTAGAGTGGATGCATGATGAAAGCGTGGTAGAAAATCTGCGAGGCAGATTTACTGAAAAAAAAATAGAAGACTGTGAAGATTTTATAAATGCAGCTAAGAATAAAGAAAACGACATTCATCTTGCAATAGTATCTGATGAAGATGAATACATGGGAACTGTATCTTTAAAGAGTGTTAAAGATGGAAGCGCTGAGTTTGGAATAGCTGTGAGAAAATCAGCCATGGGTAGAGGTTATTCATGGTGGGGTATGGAAGAAATAATCAGACTGGCGTTTGAAAAATATTCCCTTGAAAGTGTCTATTGGTGTGTTTCAAGATCCAATGATAGAGCAGTTAGATTTTATGAAAAACACAACTTTCATGAGGCAGTTGACATTCCTGAGGAGATACTTAAACGTTATGATGGAATGACAGACCTGAAATGGTATTCTGTTCTTAAAGGCGATGTGCTTGATGATAGGACAGAAGTTGCTGGATGCAAGATAGTTCACATTAAAACCATACCAACGGTAGGCGCAGGAGAACTTTCTTTTTTTGAGGCAACACATGATGTTCCTTTTTATGTTAAGAGGGTGTACTACATTTCAAAGGTTCCAGAAGGAACTCGAAGAGGATTCCATGCTCATAAGAAATTAAAACAATTGTTATTCTGTCCTTATGGCAGAATACAGTTAGTTCTTGAGAATAAAAATGGTAGAGAAGAGATTGAACTGTCAGATCCGTCCATCGGTGTTGTGATTGAAGAGCCAACATGGAGGGAAATGTTATGGCTACAAAAGGACTCTGTTCTATGTGTTGCTGCATCTGATTTCTACAAAGTTGAAGATTACATAAGGGACTATAAAGAGTTTAAGGAGTCAATCTGTTGTGAATAATACCAGACTAGATGTTTTAGTTACTTTTTATAATCAAGAAAAATATGTAGACAGAGCTCTCGAGTCGATATTTTCACAACAGTGTAATTTCAACTTTAATGTTCTTATCGGCGATGATGGATCAACAGATTCAACACTTTTAAAAATTGATGAATGGACTCGAAAGTATCCTGGAAGAGTATTTGTCTACTCAATGAATCGTGAACCAAGTAAAAAATACATTGGTGGATTTAGGGCATCTCAAAATAGGTTAAATCTTTTAAAATATGTCACATCTGAATATTTCATATATTTAGATGGTGATGATTATTTCACAGATATAGATAAGTTTCAGATTCAGATAGATATCCTTGATAATCCTAAGAACTATGACTGTGTTGCTTGCTCTCACGATATTTGGGCTGTATACCCAAATGGGAAGAAGGAACTATATAATAAAGCTACTTTTGTGCAAGGCAAGGTAAGCATAGAGCAATACTGGTTTAGAGACTATTTTCACACTGATACAACAGTAGTTAGAAGTAGTGTTATCCCTTATATTCATAGCGAACTGTTGATTAATAATTTTAACGACAATCTTATCACCTATGATATTTTTCAAAATGGTAAATTTTATTATCTAAAGAAGGTAATGGCGGCTTATGACCAAAATGGAGAAGGTATATGGACAGGGGAAAAGCAACTAATAAACAACCTTCGTAACATGTTTTTATATGATCTGTGTTTAATTATTAATCCAAGACTAAAACGGCAAAATATAACTCGGTTTTATCCAACATGGAAATGGTTTTATAAAAACAGAAACAACATAGATAAAAGTAGTGTTGAAATATTAGTTAAAGAAGCTGAGGAACGCAATCTGATTTACTCGTTAAAGTGGCTTGATTTTCCTAAAAATAGAAGGAGTCTTTTGAAAGAGTGTTATAAGATTTTTGCTATAGCAATATTTAATAAATATCGTTATAGAGCAAAAAATATAATCAAAATCATCTTTCACTTTATAAAGAAAGTGGTAAAAAAAGAGGAAAGATTGATTAAAGATTATTCGTTTCAAAATCTATATAGGAAAAATCCCGTATATGGAGACATTACAAAAGCAGATGACAAACTTCTAAAAAAATGTGCCAATCACGCTAATGAATTAGGTATTTCTATAGCACAAGTTTTTGATAACAAATCGGGAATCATCACAATCATTTCTGACGACGGTGAATATGTCACAAGTACGAAACTCTGGCAACTTTCAAAAGAACATAACATACCAATGACTGTTGCGGGCAATATTAAAAACGTTGTAGCTAATATAGATCACTGGAAAACATTAATTGGAGAAGGAAACATAGAATTAGTCAACCATTCATATAACCATTATTGCATGGATGATGGTTGGAAATATGCTTCTGATGAAGGACGTTTTATTCATGAAATAGTTCATGCAGAAATTTTATTAAGGAATCAACTTGGTATTAAAGATAAGATTTTTGTTTGCCCTGAGAATGCAATTAACAATTTAGGCTATAAAGTGATAACTGATGATGGTATGGTTGCTGTTCGTAGAGGGGAAAGAGGCGTTAATTCACTGAATCCTACCGATGGTACTAACCCTGGAGATTGGTATAATCTTAAGTGCTATGGCATTATGGATCAGCCTAAATCTCTAATGTCAAGAGAGAAAATGCGATCTCAATGGCTTAAAAATTCAATTGGAAATTGGCTTATTGAGATGTGGCATAATGTTGATGTTGATGGTTTCCAGTCTATTTCATATAGAGAAGCTCAGAAGCATTTAGAAGAGATTCTAAATTTTGCTAATAGTAATAATCTATGGATTGCGAAGTTTACTGATGCAGTTAAATATTTGAGAACTAAAGAAAATACAGTCATTTATAGCTGGAAAGAAGAACATAAATATTATGTTGCCTTGATTTGCAAATTTGAAGGGCTAGAACTCACACAAGAAATGACAATAAATTGTTTGCTCGAAGGAGTTCAATTAACATACAACATCCTTCCGAACAAATTGTATTGTATTGAAAACAGGCGGATAGTGATGGTTGATAATAACTATTCAGGAAAGGAGGTTTAACTTATATGAAAATAGCAGTAGCTGGAACTGGATATGTTGGATTGTCTTTAGCTGTTTTATTGTCTCGGTATAATGATGTAATTGCAGTAGATCTCATAGAGGAAAAAGTTGAGAAGATAAATAAGAAGATTAGCCCGATTAAAGATGAGTATATAGAGAAATATTTAAAGGAAAAAGAGCTGAAGTTGACTGCAACCACAAATGGTAAAAAAGCCTATAAGGATGCCGACTTTGTGATTATCGCAGCTCCGACTAATTATGATAGTAATAAAAACTTTTTCGATTGCTCGGCTGTAGAATCAGTAATAGAAATGGTTCTTAGTGTAAACAAGAATGCGATGATAGTGATCAAATCTACGATTCCTGTAGGGTATACGGAAAATGTGAGAAAGAGATACAACTCAAAGAATATTATTTTTTCTCCAGAATTTCTTAGAGAATCAAAGGCCCTTTATGATAATCTTTATCCTAGTCGAATTATCGTATCTTGTGATGAAGAATGTAGAGAAACATCGGAGACTTTTGCTGGGTTATTAGCAGAAGGCGCTGAGAAGGAAAATATTGAAGTTCTTTACATGGGATTTACAGAAGCAGAAGCAGTGAAACTTTTTGCTAATACATATTTAGCCCTTAGAGTTTCGTACTTTAACGAGTTGGATACATATGCTGCAATGAAAGGCTTAGACACTAAAGCCATCATTAGAGGGGTATGTTTAGACCCTAGAATCGGTAGTCACTATAATAACCCAAGCTTTGGATACGGTGGGTATTGCTTACCAAAAGATACAAAGCAGTTGCTTGCAAATTATCAAAACGTACCACAGAACATGATGACTGCGATTGTTGAAAGTAATAGAACTCGTAAGGATTTTATTGCAGATCAGATCCTGCTTATGGCTGGTGGCAATTCCTACAGCGGTGGATATGTAGGTGAGAAGGAAGTTGTTATTGGTGTGTACCGATTGACTATGAAGTCTAATAGTGACAATTTCCGCCAGTCTGCAATACAAGGTGTCATGAAGCGTATCAAAGCTAAGGGGGCAACAGTTGTGATTTATGAGCCGACATTAGAGAGTGGTAGCACGTTCTTTGGAAGTAAGGTTATAGGGGATTTTGAAGAGTTTAAAAAAATGAGTAAGGTGATTATCGCTAATAGATACGATAAGTCTTTGAATGATGTGATCGAGAAAGTTTATACGAGAGATATTTTTAATACAGACTAACTCTGCTTTGCATTTGGAATTTAATTCAAAATGCAGATAATAATGCGGTATAACACTGCATTTGCTTTTTTAAATATGATTTTTGGTAACTATTCAGACCCCCAAAGGCTCATGAACTAATTTTAACAATACTCAGCCTTTTACAGACTGAGAGTTATTTAGAAAATTACATTGTGAACAAGCTCACAAAGACGGTTTTAATTGCTTTTTTCTAAAGGTTGTTCAAAAGTCAGCTATAAACGCATATAAAGCGATTATAGAGGGACACTTTTATGGGACTTTGTTTTGTTATTTTATCTTGTCATCAATCTGTTGCGATCTTAAAAGACCGTTACAGATTGTTTTGAGATGCTTCATCAAGTTGAAACTGAGTAATCACTAATGCTAAAAAAGGCTGCTGTTATAATAACAGCAGTAGAAAAGCGAAGGTGATTAAATGGATTTCAACGAGTTAAAACAAGATGCCGTGAAACTCTGTAAAGAGCTAAAAGATAAAGCTCCTGCAGATTTATCTTTACTAGTGCTCTCGTTGTCAACCATTATCAATATGATGATAACCATGTTCTCAGGTGTTATGAAGCAGAATGAAACTTCGTTAGAACAAAATCGAAAGTTGAATTTAACAATTGAATCTCTGCAAGAGGAAATTAAAGAGCTTAAACGCCAGTTAGGACAGAACTCAAATAACAGCTCAAAACCACCATCAAGTGATGGCTATAAGAAAAGTCCAAAAAAGAGAAGTTTAAGAAAGACATCAGGACTAAAAGGACATAAAGGCGCCCATTTGTCAGTACCACATGCTCCTGATGAGGTTAAGAATCATATACCAGAGAAGTGTAAGTGTTGCAGTAATCTAACAAGCTGTTTAGCATCTGATAATGTATTTAAATGTGACAGTTCTCGATATGTAATAGAAGCCAAAATTACTACCCACGTAGTAGAGCATCAATTGATAATAGCTAATAACTGTCCATGTGGAGAAAAGTCTTTAACAGGAGAATTTCCTAAAGATGTAAAGGCTTATGTGCAGTACGGTGACAGTCTTACAGTTCTGTCTGGATTATTAAGTACCTACGGAGCAGTAAGTTTAAACAGAATCCTTGTATTGTTAAGTAGCTTTCTTTATATCAGTATTACACCTGGCACAATCTGTAGCATGGTTAAACGCCGTGCTCAAAAGGTAGGTCCAGTAATGGAAAAAGAACTGTTAATCAAAGCTGATGTATGTCACTTTGATGAAACGGGGCTTAGAGCTTTAGGTAAACTTTTCTGGGTACATAATTCCTCTAACAGCTAGCTTACTTATCAAACTGTGAATAGTAAACGAGGCTCTGAAGGTATGGATGATATCGGAGTTCTTACCAACTTCACTGGTATTGCATGCCATAACGGTTGGACGTCATATCAAAACTATGAAGATATCAAGCATGCTCTATGTTGCGCCCATTTACTAAGAGAGCTTAATGCCGTTAAAGAGAATGAAGAACAGCATAAAAGGGCTGATAAATTCTCAGCACTACTGTTAGATATAAAATCAGCAAAAGAAACTGCTATCAGTAATGGTATCAAAGTGGTTACTAAAGAGCAGTTAGATGCATTTAGTAAGAAATATGAAGAGATCATGAGTCTGGCAGATAATGAAAGTCCTCCTCCAAATTTTGAAAATAAAACGAGAGGTAGAAGAAAACTTGGTAAGACTAGGGCTCTAATTGAACAATTGAAAAAAATTCAAGGAAGATGTGTGTAGATTTGTACATAACTTTGCTGTGCCTTTTGATAACAATCAAGTAGAGCGTGATGTTCGTAATGTAAAAACAAAGGTAAAAGTTTCCGGATGTTTCCGGAGCTTAGAAGGTGCTCAGAACTACGTTAAGCTCATGTCATTCATTAGTACCGGTAAAAAACATGGTATAAGTGCATTTGAAGCATTAACTTCAGCTTTTTCTGGTAATGCCGACATTATCCTAGGTGAGGGGCTGAATAGTTACCTAGAAGTTTTGAACTATCTTCGATATAGACAATATGAAGTGACCTCCGCGAATGTAAATTCGTGGATTTACCGTGTAAACTGTAGATGTTAAAAATTTAACAGAAATGGATTTACCGCATACATTAGGAAGGTCACTTATGAATAAGATAATCTATATTGGAATGGATGTCCATAGCACAAATTTCACATTATGCAGTTTTTAGCCTGGATATGGTATTGATGCTGATAAGATCTTTGGACAAACACAGATTAAAGAAGACATATTTAACAGTACTGAAAAATATATCAATAAGCTCAAGAGCATGAGACCAGATGTTGATGTGATCTGTGGCTATGAGGCAGGGTGCTTAGGATATAACCTGCATCGAAAGCTAAAAGCCAAGGAAATTGAGAGTGTGATCTTAGCACCTACCACTATGGCGGTATCAAGGAACTGTAGTAAGAAAAAGAATGACTATAGAGATGCTATAACCATTGCTAAATGTTTAGCTAGCTCAGCATATAAGGCTGTATATATACCTGATGATAAAGACGAAGATGTAAGAGATTTCATCAGGATGAGAGATGATCATAAAACAGCTTTAAAGCAGATTAAACAGCAACTAAATGCTTTCTGCTTACGTCATGGACATCACTATGATAAAACCAAATGGACAGGACTCCATCTAAACTGGTTAAGAAAGCTTGAATTGAGTAAGCTCCAACGAGAGACAGTAGAAGAGTATCTTGTAACCTATGAGACACTTACAAGCAAGATAACAGCACTGGATATCCGTATAGAAGACATAGCCTCTGAAGAAAGATATGCTGAAAAGGTTAATAAGCTCAAGTGCATCAAGGGAATAAAGACTCATACAGCTTTATCCTTTGTCTGTGAAATAGGAGACTTTAACCGATTCAAATCGGCAGACAAGTTTGCAGGCTTTATAGGACTTGTACCAGGAGAATGCTCAAGTGGTAATACTGAAAGAATGTTAGGTATTACAAAAGCAGGAAACAGGCATTTAAGACGACTGGTAGTAGAAATATCTAATACATACAGACGAGGCACTGTAGGTCGTAAATCGGCAGCCTTAAAGGAACGTCAGAAGGATATGCCTAAGGATGTAGTTGCGTATGCTGATAAGGCTACTAATCGTTGCCAAAGAAAGTACCTGCGTATGATGTTCAAAGGAAAGAATTCAAATCAGGCGGTAGCTGCTGTAGCTAGAGAGCTATGTTGCTTTATCTGGGGAATGATGACCGGTCATCATTCAAGAACAGCTCAGGCAGAAGCTTCAGTATACCGTTCTGAGTTAGATTAGAGTTTAATTAAGGAAAAGAAGTAGGCTCAAGTATTTTAAAGTGATTTAGGTAAGACGTTTTTTATCAAGAAGGTTTGAACTATCTACGACAAAGCTATGATGGCACGTTAAACGTGATCCTCGCTTATAGACAGTAGAGTTCGCGGCGAAACCATTGACCTGGGGTAACCAATCCTCGTATAACAGAGTGGCCAATGCCGTATCTTATACTGAGAAGAGCGTCTTATCTAAATCACTAAAAAGGTACTTGACAAAGGTCACTTCATAACAGCTTTGATGGCACATTAAACGTGCTCCTTGCGAAAAGACTGTAGATTTCATGGCAAAAACATTGATATGTGGTAACCAATCCTCGTACATAGGGTGGAAAATGCCGTATCTTAAACAGAGAATTGTGTCTTATTCAAATCACTAAAAAAGTCACTTGACAAAGCAAAATGAAAACGATTAAATCGAACGTTTACAAAATGACTTGGTCTAAAGAAGACAACACGATGTCGTATTAGTCTGAAGATAAAATTGGAATCTGTTGACATTAAAAAGCGCTAGTCTATTCCTCATTAATGTTTGAAATAGTGGTGTTTTGAACCTGCTTTATTTTTAGCTTAAAATATTTACATGAAACTTACTGAAAAAATGCCTGTTTGAATATGGGTGAATTCTGATTTATGACTAAAATTGGTATTATTACAATTCCCAGAGCCGATAATTACGGTTCTGTGTTACAAGCTTATGCAATACAGCAATTTATTAACGAGATAGAACCTAATAACGAACTAATAGATTATATCCCACCTTTTCTTATTGGAAGGTATAAAATTGTGAACCTACAAAAGGACAATTTATTTGTTTTTGCAAAGTCTCTTATTAGAAACTGTTTAATTTTCAGAAAAAATTTATTGAAGAAAGAAAAATTCAATGAATTTAGAAAATTAATGAATTTTCCAAATCAAACAGTCTATTCTTCAGATCAAATAGGACAATATGATTTTTATATAACTGGTAGCGATCAGATTTGGAATACTCGTATAACAAATTCAAATTCTGTTTTTTTCCTGGATTTTGTTACTAGACCTGACAGAAAAATTGCCTTTGCAGCTAGTATGGGGTACGACAACAGAACAACAGATGAAGTCGCTTTTTACAAAAAAATGTTAAGTTCAATAAGATGGATTGGAGTAAGAGAAATTACTGATGTTGAGTTTGCTAAACAGTGTAATCCGAATGGAAAGGTTGATTATATTATAGATCCAACACTACTATTGCCAGAAAGCAAATGGTATGAACTAATTGACAAAAGATTGATTAATGAAGATTACATATTGGTTTATTCTTTTGGCAATAATGCTAAGGTGAATTCGATAGCAACACGATTGTCAAAACAGTATAACTTGCCTGTTTATATCATCGCTAACGAGTGGAAAAAAAAAGATTCTAATGGTTTTATTAATATTTCCGGAATAGGCCCTAAAGATTTTATTAATTTAGTCGCTAACTCAATTCACGTTGTTACTAACTCATTTCATGGAACTGCTTTTTCAGTTATTTTTAGAAAACAGTTTACCGTAGTTCCTTACAAAGGAACTGAAAATCGGATGTTGTCTTTGCTTAAAATTTTAAATATAGAAACATGTCATTGCGAAAACAATTTTAAAATGATTGATTATTCTGGTCTAAATGATATTTTGCAAAAAGAGAGAATCAAGGCTAAGAATTTTCTTCTAAATGCGATAGGAGTTGTTTAAAAATGATTCTTCATTTGATTGCGTACGATAAATTTACTGAAGATTTTATTAAAAGGACTAATTATTTGTTTGATGAGTCAGAGCACTTATTTTTTGTTTTTGGAAAAAAATCTGATGATAATATAAAAAGTATTAATGCTAATGTTAATAATGTTGTGTACAGAGAAAAATTTACAAATAGATTTAGTTGTGGTTTGTTTTTGCTTAGAAAAATATTGGTTGCAAATAAGGTGATAATTCATGCACTGTTTTTTTCAGACTTATATTTGAGACTATTGCTACTACTTCAACCAATTGCTGGAAATAAGTATTTTTGGAATATATGGGGATATGATTTATACAATGCATATTGGGAGCGTGAAAAGACACCTAAAAGAGAAAAACTGAGAATTCGATTTATAAGAAAATTGAAAGCTGTTGGCTATATTCCGAAAGATTATGAGTTTTTGTGTAAACATTATAAGACTGTTGCCAAGTTTTATTTAGCGTCTTACTCATATGATTTTTTTACCCCAGAAACAGATGTATCTGAAGAAGATAAACAAACGATAAACATTTTGTTGGGAAATTCTGCAACAGAAGAGTGTCAATATGAAAAGTCGATAGATATATTAGAAAAATATTTAGATAAACCTATAAAAGTTAAATGTGTTTTATCGTATCCTAAGGAAAATCAAAAGTATAGAGAAAAAATTATTGAGTATGGACATAAAAAACTTGGTGATAGATTTATTCCATTAGTTGGTTTCATGACTTATGAAAAGTATATGAAATTGCTTTCTGGAATTGATATAGCAATTTTTAATCACAACAGACAACAAGCATTAGGAAATATTGCAAGTTTGTTATATTTAGGGAAAAGGGTCTATATTAACCCTGAAAATGGTTGTAAGGATTACTTTGAACATATGGGAGCAAAAGTTTTTTCTACTGATAATTTAACAGAAGCTGATATTTGCAAATCTGATTGTATAGAACTTAAATATCTTAATAGAAAGGCAATCGATGAATTTTTCTCTGACGAACAATTTAAAAAAAGATGGAAAAAAATTTTTGATAATAAGTACTAAATATGAATACTATTAAAAGATTTATCAAGTTTTCTCTTGGTCCAATTTTAGGAGCAATAGTTAGTGCTGTTTCTGTACCGATATGTACACATTATTTATTACCTAACGAGTATGGCAAAACTAGTATGTTCAATTTGCTATATACGTTTTTGCTTATGGTTGCATATTTGGGGTTTGATCAAGCTTTTATGAGAGAGTATCACGAATATGATAATAAAAGTAAAGTTCTTTTTAATTCCATGATTATTCCAAGCTTTATTACAATTATTCTTATTCTACTCGTAGCACCTTTTGCTTTAAGTATTTCTTATTTCTTATTTGAATCGGATCAGCATGTGGATGTTGTCTATTTGCTTCTTTCTCTTTTACCTTTTTTGTTAGTTGAACAGTTTATACTTGCAAATCTTTGTATGGAAGAAAGAGCTCTAGAATATTCATTCTTCTCTTTAATAGTAAAATTTGTGGCTTTTGCTTGCACATTGTTCTTTTTGTTCATAATACGTCAAGATTTTTTAGCTATTATATATAGTGCAATTATTTCTAATTATGTTGGAAGTGTTATATTAATACTTCTATATCATAAGAAGCTAAAGTTTAAAAAAGAGTACTTTGATTTGAACTTAGTAAGAAGAATGTCAAGCTATGCTTTACCATTATTTCCCGCTTCTGTTATTGGAATTATATTTAATGGTGAAGATAAGATTTTTATAAAATATTTCTCTAACTACAATGAATTAGGATATTATCAAGTGTCCATGACATTTGCGAATATGTTGATGATATTGCAACAAGCTTTCTCCACATTTTGGACTCCAACTGTTTTTCGATGGATATCCGAAAATGTAGAAAATAAGAAATATGAGTTTGTTCAACAGCTAGCAAGCTTATTTGCGAGTGTTTGTTTTATTGGAGTTTTATTATTTAAAAATTTTATTCCCATATTATTAGGCGAAAAATATGAGAACATAAAGTATATTTTACCTTTTTTACTCTTTTATCCGATTATGTCTATTTTAGTCATCACAACTTCAACTGGTATTGACTTAGTTAGAAAATCAAAATATTCACTTTACTATTTGATTGCAGCTTCAATATTAAATTTCGTTCTTAATTTATTGTTTGTGCCTATATTTGGTTCATCAGGTGCTGCTATTGCAACAGGATTATCTTATGTTTTTTATTTTTGGATTAAAACTATAAAATCAAGAAAGTTATGGTTTGATTTTGATTGTTCACATTTTATAAAAATGACGATTCTTTTGATGATCGCTGCTTTAGTAAATTCCATCCCATCTTTAGCCCAGTCTTTTGTTTATTTGATAGATGCAATAATTATTTTTTTAGGATTAAATCTGTATAAGGGGGTAATTATTGATTTTTGTTTTTTAATTAAAGAAGAAATAAGAAGAGAAAGAAAAGAAAAATGTTAAATACTGAGCTAACTGATTGCACTGGGTGCACTTTATGTGAGTGTGTGTGTCCGGTTAAAGCTATTCAAATTAAAGAGAAATTTTGCGGTTACTGTTATCCTGAAGTAGATATTCATAAATGTATAGATTGTAATGTATGCAATAAATTCTGCCCTACTCAAAAAATTACCTTAAACGAGGATACTAAAAGAGTTTTTGCAGGTTATACGAATAATAAAGATGAATTACTCAAAAGAACTTCTGGAGGTGTTGCAACTGAACTTGCAACCTTATATTTAGAATCCGGAGGGATCGTCTATGGTGTTGCATACTCTGATAATTTTAAAAATGCAAAACATATAAGAGTGGATAAAGTAGAAAATTTAAATAAAATACTAGGAACGAAATATGTTCAAGCTGATATGCAAAACATATTTGTGCAAATAAAAAAAGATATTGATATTGGGTATAACGTGTTATTTGTTGGACTGCCTTGCGAGGTTGCCGCTGTTAAAAATTATCTAAAGAATAAAATTAAAAATGTTTTTTTTTGCGAATTAGTATGTCATGGTCCTGCCTCAAAAAAAACTTTGAGGGAATATGTTGAATTTTTGGAAAAAATAAACCACTCAACCCTTACAGACCTAAATGTGAGGTACAAAAAATTTGGATGGAAAACGCCATATTTGAAAGCTCTATTTTCTAATGGCAAAATTTACAGTGAGAAGTTCTACAGTACAGAATATGGAGAAGCTTTCTACCTTCAAGGAAGAGAATCTTGTTATAATTGTAAATTTAAAGGTAGAAATTCGCAAGCAGATATTACAGTAGGGGATTTTTGGGGAGTTAAAGAGAGTGATGAAATTTATAATCCGAATGGAGTGTCTATATGTCTATGTCATACTAATCGTTCTATAGATATACTGCAAAAATTAAAAAATTTTGAAATACTAGAAGTAACATATGAAAGTGCTTTAAATAAAAATGAAGATATAATCAAATCTCGGAAGAAACATAATAAAACACAAATTTTTGCAGATATTTATAATAAAGAAGGTTTGATAAAATCATTGACAATGATAAAAAAAAGAAAAGAAAAATTTAAATATTTTCTTAAATTTGTCTATAAAAGAGCATTTTATGATTTTTATAAAATATATAATAAAAAAAATTAATAATTTAAATGAATTTGGATTTTATATTTTTTTTATTCAAATTTTACATAAATTTCTTTATGGAAGAAACTTAAATTCTCGAGTTGTACAGTTTCTTTCAGAAGAGAGGTTAAAGAATTACCTTGATAAATATTGTTATGTTTTGTTTAATAACGAAAGTAAGTTAAAAAAACAAAAAGTTGCCCCTAAGGAAGATATAATATGGACAATGTGGTTGCAAGGTGAAAATAATGCACCAATATTAATTAGAAAATGTATCGATTCGATCCGAGAAAAATGTAATGATAAAAAGGTTGTTGTTCTTGATGAAAACAATATATGTGATTTTATAGATGTTCCTAATTATATTAAAGAAAAATATAACAGAGGATATATAACTAGGACTCATTTTTCAGATATTATTCGTCTTTTAGTGTTATATAAATACGGTGGATGCTGGATAGATTCAACTGTTTTTTTGTCTAATCCTACTAATGATTTGGAATTAAGTATAAAAAAAATATTGGAATTACCTTTTTTTATGGTAAAAGCTCCTTTGACACTAAATCAATTTCGAATATCAAGTTCTTGGATAATTAGATCTTATTGTAACGATCCAATAATTACAAGTGTTTGTAATTTATTACTTGAATATTGGAAAAATGAAAGGTATATGAGAGCTTATTTTTTAATTCATCTTTGTTTTGCTAAAGTAGTTGAAAAAAATAAAAGTCTAAAACAAGAATGGGACGCAATACCTTATTTTGATGATAGTGCTTCAAATTATTTAAGAACTTGTTTTGGGGACGAATATTCTTTTACTAAATGGAAAAATATAAAAAACATGACATCTATACATAAACTTAATTGGAAACTGTGTAAGGAGGGAGGATGTTGTTGGGGAGGTAAAGGCTCTTTTTGTGATAAATTTTTAAAAGGAGAATTAAAATAATTTTTGGTTGAATAAAAATGTGAAAAGTTGTTGATATTGTGGAAACAGAATGAAATGACAGAGAAATGAGTCTCTCATCTTTTATAATGTAGATGTTGAACATTTTCTCCTTTATAAAAGGAGTTTCAAAATGTTATCAATTACAGTAAAGGACATTAAACTATTTTATCTGAGATCTTTAGCAAAAACGACGAAGATCTTTTTGTAAATTAATGGTTAATTTTAAAAGCTCAAATTAATTATTAATCGTTAGAATTAACAGATTTGAGCAAAGCTCTTTAAAAATTTGGTATACAAAACAATAAGATAATTTTTAGTCAGTGGCTAAAAAAGTCGGATTCTTTTTTTTGGGGCCAAAAAATTTGACAATTGAGCAAAAAGTCCAGTTTTACTATTAATTAGATGATTTTAAAATAAAAAATATGATTATCCTTGTTATAATAGAAACAATCAAAAATCCAATAACAACAAGGAAATCCCAAGTCAAAAATATCTATATTCCAAGCATCTTTGTTAACGGTTCGTTCATTCACCCCTATCTTATCTAAAGATAACTTAAAGCAGTATGCACGTGATTGTGGAGCTTTAAAGAGAGAACGTAAGTTCTCTATCTCAGACTACATTTTGACTGCACCTCATATTGTCTATGATGGCACGTTAAACGTGATCCTCGCTAATAGACAGTAGAGTTTGTGGCGAAACCATTGACCTGGGGTAACTAATCCTCGTATAACAGAGTGGCTAATGCCGTATCTTATACTTAGAAGAGCGTCTTATCTAAATCACTAAAAAGGTACTTGACAAAGGTTAATTCATAACAATTTAAAGGTATAGTTTTCAGGATGGTTCTGAGGTAGCAACCAACAGTAGTTCCTATAATGGAAAGATAACACCTCAGATCAAGTTGCACGCAACACTAGATTTAGGCTCTCTGGCAATGAGAAAGAGCAAGATCATCTCAGGTGTTAAATCTGAGAGAGCTTGTATAAGTGTTTCTCAGCTAGCTAACTACTTGTTAATAGCTGATGCAGGATATCCTGCATTAAAGCTCTTTAGAAGCATAGAGTATTACCATGGTTATTATTTAATTAAGCTTACACAGCATCTACACTAGCTGTAACCGAAGCTTATAAAATTGAAGATGATGGTACTGTAACTAAACAAGACGTAATAGAAAAAGGAAAAGTTCACCGATACGGTGATCATGTATGTTCAGATAAGTTTAAAGACGGCTGCACCCACGATTTTAAAGTTGCCACATCTAAGGTTAAAGCTTTAGATGACATCAGCAGATACGATTTCAGGGTAGTGAAGGTTTATTTACCTGATAATGCATCAGCTCAGGAATTACAAGGTTCAGGAGTTGATACCTATGTTGAAAAAGGCAAGACTATAAGTAAAAGATTTGTCTTACTTGCCACCAACATTCCTGCTGATGTTGCTGACGCAGACCAGATTGCACAGCTTATAGAGCAAGATGGCGCATCGAAATTGGTTTTAGAATTCATAAAAGATTCTGTGGTCTTAAGAAGACCTTAACTAAGAATAAGAACTTGGCTAAAGCTTTAGCAGTAATGTCAAAGATTGTGTACACTTTGAAACTACTATTAGCTCAAGGCATGGAGCGCATTACAAGTAAAGTTCTGTCTCCTAAAAAGGCAGCTAATTATGGCTCCATTGTTTTAAATGAAATAATGTTATTGTTGTCGCATTACGACAAACAAATGTTGACGATCGTAATAGCACGATTTTGTGAAAAAGTTATTTTTTATAACTGACATTGAGCAGTAAAAATTAGGAATATATTCTGACTTATTTAATTGTTTGATTTTCAATCGCTTTAAAAAAAAAACGTAATTAATGTATCAATTATTTTAAATAAATCAAAATGTTAATTAT
>OIZI01000280.1_pt1 | contig 27271 bp, 19 predicted proteins | sample 1588441 | NCBI WGS metagenome assembly OIZI01 (sample SAMN03283284) | human gut metagenome | biome: human-associated habitat; material: feces | host: Homo sapiens | place: Peru | collected 2012 | reverse complement strand
CGGCGGGGAACAGTCGCAAGGATTTCTTGGAGCGGCGCATTTCCGGTGCGCTGGAAGATCTCATGGACAAGCGTCAGACGCATGTGGCGCAGCCGGGAGGTCAGAACCGCCTGCAGCCCGTCGAAGCGGTTGAACGGTATGCGGCAGTGGCAGCGCCGATTTTGGCAAACGGCGACATGACGGGCGCTGTTTGCATGGTGCAGCCGGAGACCGGCGCTGTGCCGTCCGAGGGCGATATCAAGCTGGCGCAGGTTGCCGCCGCTTTTCTCGGAAAACAGCTGGAAGAATGAAAAAGGTTCGCAGACTTTTGTCTGCGAACCTTTTTTGTTTGTGAGGGCTATTCTGCCGTATATGCCGCCAGCAGGGCGAGTGCGTTTTCCTGCATGGTCCTTACCGACGTGTCGGCGTCGTCGGGCAGGGTGCGAACGGCGAAATACAGGCTTTCCGGCAGCTGCGCGGATGCGGCATCCGCGTGCTTGCTCTTCTCCCAAAGCCGATAGCCGACGGACTCATCCGATGCAGCATTTGCGCCGAACGGCACAAACAGTGCCGCCGTTGTTTCGGCGTTCTTTTCGGCGAGAGCGGTCAGCCAAACGTATTTTTCCGGTTCGAAAGCAAAGAGCATCACATCGCGGGCGGCAAGGTGTGCCTGCAGCATCTGCGTATTCACCATGCGCAGACGGGGGTCGGCGCTGCTGTTCAGAAAACAGTTTGTGATCTGCACCTTTATGACGCCGTCATTGTTGACGTCCTCACCGCATGCGGCGAGGGCATTTTCAAAGTATTGCAGGGCTTCGGCACCGTATTGCTTTTCGGTGACGAGCAGCAGCGTATAGTCCGGCTCGACGCGCGTGACCGCCTGCCCGATCATCACTGCCAAAACGGCGACGACGGCGATCGCCGCCAGGACGACCCACTTATAATGATAGAAAAAATTTTGCAAACGTGCCTTGAATGTTTTCGGCTTTTCGGGCTTCGGATCGGGGCGCAGCTCCTCCTCGGAAACACCCGCAAGATACATCTCCCGTGCCACGGCCTCACCCGCCTTTCCTGCTTTTATTTGTTATCAGCATACCATATCGCAGCGCCAAAGTCCAGCGTTTGGCGGTTTTTCCTGTATTTTCATTTTGTCGGGGCTTGTGCTGCGGGAAGTGGTTTCCGATTTGTGGTTTTGCGGCTTTGGTGAGCACTGCATTTTTGCATGGTGTCGCTGTTGCCGACGGGAACGCTGTTTTTTGCCGCACTGTTTGGAGATCGTCACCACCGTTTTCCCATACGCCGATTTTATCGATTTGCCGATTTAGACATAAAACTGCCGATTTATGATATTCTCCTGACGGCATTTCTGAATTACAATAAACATGAAATATTCGTCGGAAGCAATAATAATCGGAGGTATTGTTGGATGTTTTTTGAGAATCCTGCAGTGAAATTTGCGTTTGATCCCGCTTGCGGGCGGTTTTCCGTGTATGATAAGCGCAGAAAGCGGTTTGCGGTCAGGGGTGCGGCATTTTCCGTTAACGGTCATTTTTCCACCGATTGTTCTTCGTTTTCCGTCAGTCGGTTTCCGTTTGTGGATGCGCTCGGCGCGGGACAGTCTGTGCAGATCGTCGGCAGCGATGGGGCGGGGGGTGCCGTTTTGCTGCGTGTGCAGCTTTATGAGGAGCGCGGCTGTGTGGTTCTGCGCTGCGGCTATCGCAATGCCGGGGAGGAAAGCATCCGTATCTGTGAGATGTTTCCGCTGCTGACAGACGGTCTGAACGACAGTCATGTTTCGCTCGGCGGCGATCCGCACTGTCATCACCGTGTGCTGACGGGAGAGGGCGGATTCTCTTATCCGCGGCTGCTCGACAAGGTGGATGCCACATCGCTGAATGTCATGACGGTCGTGCGTATGGAGCGCCCCGACTGTGCCGCCGCTGTGCTGGCGGGACTGACCACATTCGAATTTCAGACCGAGATCTCCGTGCATGTTGCGGAAAACAGCGCACCGTGCGGTTTCGCTGCACAGATCCGTCAGTTTGACGCGACCGGAAAACTTGTGGACGCCGGCTGCGATTTTTGGGGTGATGCGGCATATCTCGACATTTCCGAGCCTGACCCGTATGCGGCACTTGAAAGCTATGCCGCCTGTGTGGCAAAGGCGATGGATGTGCAGCTGAATAACTATAACGACTATATCTCCGTTTGTCTGTGGTATGTGTTTGCTTTCAGCTGCGGTGATCGCTCCGCCAACACAAGCTGCGGCGCGCTGCAGGAAGCGCAGGCAATGATCGACTCCGGTATCACCAAATATGCGCCGCCGCTGGTGCGGCTGGTGCCGGATGAATATGTCAATCCCAACGAGCAGCTTTGGTGGGATGAGGAGCACTGGCGGCGGTATGTTCATCTCACAGAGCCGCTGGAGACCCTGAAAAAGTGGATCGATGCCATGCATGCCATCGGCGCCGAGGGCGGGCTGTATATGCAGCCGACCTTCCGCTCGGACGACTATTGTCATGCGCATCCGGAGCACATGCTGTTCAACAAAGAGGAAAACGCGGCAGATTACACCGATCCGGCATTTTTGCAGCACATGCGTGAGGTGTATGCGACCATCCGCGATGCCGGCGTGATCGCCATGTTCTATGACTATACCATGCTGGTGCGGGGCGACATCCGCGCGGACATCAACGCACTTTTGGAAAAGGGCGGCTTTGACGATCCGTATGCGACATCGGTGTCGGCATATCGCAATATTTTCAAGATCGCAAAGGACGTGGTCGGCCGTCGGTTCATGATCACCGAGAACACGTGGAACTATTCCGGACAGGAGCTTGCGACCGGTGTCATAGACGCCCAGCGCTCCAAAATGGACAATGTGGGCATGAATCCGGAAGTCGTGAAAAGCGGCGTGCGGCAGTGGTATCGCAACAAGGTCACAAAGCTCATCGATCCGGATGTAAAAAACTTTACCACCGCCGACGCGGACATCCGTCGCAAGGAAATTTCGCTGATGGGACTGTTGTTCGGCAAGACCATGCTCGGCTCATCCATCAGCCGCTATCATGCCGCAGATATTCGGGACATCGGACGCATTCTGCCGATGCCGCTCGACGGAAAAACGGCGCGCCCTGTTGATCTGTTTCTTTCGCCGTCGGACGGCAACGCGCGGGTGTATGATTATCCGCTCGACGACGGCGCGCATATTCTTGCCCTTTTGAATGAAACGCACAGTCAGCTGACGTTGTCTGTGGAGCTCGGCGAAAAGCCGGTGTTCGGAGGGCTGTCGCTTGATGCCGGCACACAGTATGATCTTTGGGATTTCTGGAACGAGCGCTATCTGGGACGCGTCGGCGGCGATGCCGTTGTGCGGCAGACGCTGCGCAAAAACGAATGTCGCCTCGTGACGGTGCGCCCTGTGCGGGAAAAGCTGCAGCTGCTTTCCACCAACCGCCATATTCTGCAGGGTGTTGTGGAGAGCACCTTGCTGGAAGCGACCGCCGACACCCTGACGATGCGGTTTTCCGTGGTGGCAAACGACCCGTTTCGCGCGGTCGTTGCGCTGCCGCAAAAGGACATGCAGATCCTGCATGTGCAGGTGTGGGAAAGCGGCGTGATCTGCCGTGCAGAAAAAGATCCGTTCTCACCCATTGTATACATTGAGTTGAACAGTGATAAAAATATACAAACAGTTGTTAGATTGGTGCTTGGCAGTGCCGCACATACGGCGGCGAAACCGCCCCGCAAGGTGACGGGACTCACCGCTGCAGCGGATGTGTCACAGGGCGTTGTGCATGTGCGCTGGGATGCCGCACCCGATGTGCGATATGCGCTGTTCAAAAACGGTGAGCTGCTTTTGCACACGACGGAAACGGTGTATGCGGATGCATCCGTTGAGGAAAACGCAACCTATACCTATGCCGTGATTGCGGAAAACGCCGACGGCGTGCAGGCAGCCCCCGAAACGGTGACCGTTTCGACGGGCAGGTTCATTCCCTCTCTCACCTATGGTCCGAGAACGGGAGAAAATGTGCCGCTCGGCAGGGACGGCTGTGTACTTTTCAATCATGCCGCATGCGGCAGCGATGAAAAAACGCTGCCGTCGTATCTTGACGAGATTACGGTCATCGACCGCAAGGATCACCGCTTCAACGCAAAGCCCGGTGATCCCCGCGCCCTTGTCGGCAAGGACGGCAGCGCAGCGCTGGGGGCGGTGTGCAACGATAAGATGCTGGAGCTTTCGCTGCGGTTTCGCGACGATGCCGCGCATGAGATCACGCTGTATTGCGTGGACTTCGAGCGCTCCGGACGGACAATGGACATCGAGGTCACGGACGCCGACGGCGGGATATGCATTCCCGCACGGAATATTCCCGAATACGGCGAGGGTGTGTTCATTCGCTTCCCGGTGACGGGGACGGTCAGAATTCGGTTGACAAATCACGCGGTCAACGCCGTTGTGAACGCTGTGTTTTTTGATTGAGGTGAGAAAGGCGGAAACGGTACGAAAAATACCCGGCACGAAAAAAACGGTGCTGGGCGAGGGAATCTGGTGGGATGAACGCCGCCGAGTTTTCCACTATGTCGACATTCTGTCCTGCGCGGTCTGTACGGTCGATCCCGCCACGGGACACTTTTCCGAGATCACGCTGCCCGACACGGTCGGCTGCATTGTGCCGGAGGCGGACGGCGCGATCGCCGTGCCGCTGCGGGACGGGCTGTATCGCTGTTTTCCCGAAAGCGGCAGGGTCGAAAAACGGTTTTCCTGGTCCATTCCGTCTGCGGTGCGTTTCAACGACGGGAAGTGCGACAGAAACGGACGTTTGTGGATCGGCACGATGTATCTTGATCAGTCATCGCCGCAAGCCCATGGCGGGGGCGCTTTATATCGTTTTACGCCGCAGACGGGACTTGTGCGGGTTCTGGAGCACATGACTATTCCCAACGGCATTGCGTTCAATGCCGACGACACGGTGATGTATCATATCGACACCGCCGAGCAGTGTGTGACGGCATATGACTATGACCTTGCCGACGGTACGCTTTCCGCACCCCGCGTTGCGGTGCGGATACCCAAAGAGGACGGCGCACCGGACGGCATGACGATCGACAGCGACGGCAACCTGTTCATCGCCCTGTGGGGCGGGCATCGGGTGGTGTGCTGCGATCCCGCAAGCGGTGAAAGACGGGAAAGCTACTCTTTTCCGGATGCACGGGTCTCCTGCTGCGCCTTCGGCGGTGAGGATCACCGCACGCTGGCAGTCACCACCGCCGCCGACGAAAACGGCGCGGGCGGATATATCTATTCCGTTTTGACAGAACACACGGGCGCTGCCCCGTATACCATACAGACATAAGGAAGGGAGCCTTGTTTATGAACAGACGGGTCGCACTGATCACGGGTGCCGCGAAGGGCATCGGCCGTCGGATCGCTTTGTCGATGGCGGAGGAGGGATATGACGTGATCGTCAACTATCATTCTTCCCCCGAGGAGGCGGAAAAGGTGTGTGCTGCCGCAAGGAGCTGTGGCGTCCGCGCCATGGCGGTGTATGCGGATATGGGCAATGTCAAAAGCATTGAGAACATGTTTGCGGAGATTGACAAGGCATTTCCCGGGATCGATGTGCTGGTGAACAATGCGGGGATCAGCAGCGAGGTGTATTTCCTCGATGCGACCGAAGAGGATTTTGACAACATGACCGCCATCGACTGGAAAGGGCTGTATTTCTGTTCGCAGTTTGCCGCAAAGCGCATGATCAAAAAAAATATAAAGGGCGTCATCATCAACATGGCGTCCAATCAGGTAGACGGCTGCTGGCCGCGCGCCACCATCTATGCGCCGACAAAGGCGGCGGTGGCAAAATTCACAAAAAACGCCGGCATGGAGCTGATCCTGCACGGTATCCGCATGGTGGCGATCGCGCCCGGCTATACCGACGTGGGCTGGGCACCGGGGGATATCCGGCTGGAAGCGGCGGCACGGCTGCCGATGCGCCGCTTTGCCACAACGGAGGAGATCGCACAGGGTGTCATCTATTTGGCTTCCGAAAAAGCCGATTACATGGTCGGCAGCATGCTGACGATCGACGGCGGCGCGACCCTGCCGGTCGTTGCCGCGAATGACTTTGTGGATTGAGAGGCGGAGCGCATGGCTGACTATTATAACCCGCTTTTACGGGGAGACACGGGCGCTTTGAAACGGGCACTGTATAAATCCGTGGGGTTCACGGACGAGGCGCTTCGCCGCCCGCTGATCGCTCTTGTGAACACTTATACCACCGCGTCGCCGGGACACTGTATGTTCGATACGCTGTGTCATCAGGTGGAACGCGGCGTCGAGGCGGCGGGCGGTACGGCGATGGTGTTCGGCACGATCGCTCCCTGCGACGGAATTGCCGAGGGACATGAGGGGATGCGCTATATCCTGCCGTCCCGCGATCTAATCACATCATCGGTGGAATGTATGGTGCGCGCACACCGCTTTGACGGCATGGTGCTGATGGGCTCCTGCGACAAGATCGTTCCCGGTCTGCTGATGGCGGCGGCGCGACTGGACATTCCCGCAATTTTTGTGAACGGCGGTCCGATGCTGCCTGCCGACTATTGCGGCAAGCATTATGACGGCAACATCGTCACCGAAGCCATCGGCTGGAAGCAACGCGGCAACATTACAGAAGAGGAATTTCGCCGCATCGAGGATCTGGCGGAGCCGTGTGTCGGTTCCTGTGCCATGCTCGGCACTGCCAACACCATGGGATGCCTGGCGGAAGCGATGGGGATGGCACTGCCGGGCAGTGCCACGGTGCCCGCCGTGTATGCCGCGCGGGGCCGCATAGCCTACAAGACCGGCGAGGCGATCGTGTCACTGGTGAAAAAAGGCATCACGGCACGCCGCATCATCACACACGCGGCGATCGAAAACGCCGTTTCGGTGCTGATGGGCATCGGCGGCTCCACCAACGGTATCCTGCATTTGCAGGCGATCCATCGGGAAGCCGGACTCGGCGATCTGCCGCTTTCCGTGTTTGACGATTTCAGCAGAAAAACGCCGCAGGTGGCGTCTGTTTATCCTGCTTCGCCCTATGACATGGCGGATTTTCACGAGGCGGGCGGCGTGCCTGCAGTCATGCTGGAATTGCAGGCATATCTGCACAGGGACGCGCTGACCGTCACCGGAAAGACCGTGGGCGAAAACCTTGGAGCGTTTTCACCCACCGCACGCCGCGAGATCATCCGCACGGCGGCAGAGCCGTTTTCTGAAGAGGGCGGCGTCGCCGTTTTGCGGGGCAATCTGGCGCCGCTCGGTTCGGTGATCAAGCCGGCGGCGGTGCCCGCACACCTGTATCATTTCGAGGGAAAAGCGCAGGTGTTCCAAAGCGAGCAGGAGTCCATTCGGGCGATCCTTGACGGAAAGGTGCAGCCCGGGACGGCGGTCGTTCTGCGCTATGAGGGGCCGAAGGGCGGACCGGGCATGCCGGAAATGTACCGCCCCATGAAATCCCTTGAGGGCATGGCGCTTTCCGACAGCTGTGCCATCGTCACGGACGGGCGGTTCTCCGGCTCGAACCGCGGCTGCTTTGTGGGACACATTTCGCCGGAGGCATATGAGGGCAGCCCGCTGGCGCTGGTGAGAGACGGCGACACCATTCGCATTGACATTCCCGCGCGCAGCATTGAGCTTTTGGTTTCGGATGCGGAATTGGAGCGGCGGCGCAGGGAATGGGTCTGTCCGCAGAAGGACATCCCCGCAGGATATCTGCAGACCTACCGCAGGACGAGCAAATCGGCGGCAGAGGGTGCCGTGGTGGAATAAGGAGAGATGTGTGATGGCGATAGAATGGAGAAACGACAACGAGCTGTTTGACCTGATGAAGCAGCATTTATATTCTGCGGTCATCGGCGACATTCTGGATCAGATGGGCTATGTGCATCAGTTCCTGCCGCAGCGTATTCAGCCGCTGCGGGAGGAAATGGTTGTGGCGGGACGCGCCATGCCGGTGCTCGAAGCGGACACGATAGGCGGCACGCCGTCCGGCAACAGCCCGCTTTTGGAACGGTCGTTCGGACTGATGCTGGAGGCGCTGGACAATCTGAAAGAAAATGAGGTATACATATGCAGCGGTTCTTCCCCGCGGTATGCGCTGGTGGGGGAGCTGATGTGCACCCGCATGCAGATCCTCAAGGCGGCAGGTGCCGTGGTGAACGGATTTCATCGGGACACAAAGGGCATTTTGGCACTGGGCTTCCCCTGCTTTTCCTATGGTCGCTATGCGCAGGATCAGGCGCCGCGCGGCAAGGTGATCGACTACCGTGTTCCCATTGAAATAGAGGGGGTGGTGATCCGTCCCGGCGACATTGTCTTCGGCGATATGGACGGTGTGCTCATCATCCCGAAGGAGATCGAAAAAGAGGTGATCCGACGCGCCTATGAAAAGGCGACGGGGGAAAAGACGGTGGCAGAAGCCATCCGTTCCGGAATGCCCGCACGCGCTTCATTTGACCGTTTCGGCATCATGTGATGTACCCCCGACAAAGGCGACGATTGCTTTGTCTGCAGATACTACCCGAAAACACCGAAAGGATTAGGAGGAAAACAAAATGAAAAAGCTGATTTCCCTGTTTCTGGTCTGTCTTTTGATGCTCTCCTGCGTCACGCTTGCCCATGCCGCATCCGAGCCGGAAGAAAAATTCCCCAACGCCAGCTATGACGCGGTGAAGACCGCTTCCGCCCCCAAGATCGACGGCGTGATGGACGATGCCTATAAGGCAGCCCCCGTTGTCAAGATCGACAAGAAGATCATGGTGGATCTGCTGTATGACGAGTCCGAGATCGCCACCGGCGAAATGCGGATCTTGTGGGACGCAAACAACCTGTATGTGTTTGCCACCATCCATGACGCCACCTGGGCGGCACCGTATAAGGACACGGGCTGGTTCAACAACTGCGACTCTCTGTGGTTTGCCACCGGCGCCAACGCCGACCTCACGCGCGTCAACTGCTATGCGGTCGCCCGCGCCGGAAAGGCATATAAGAACTTCTATGAGGAAGCGGGCGCGCCGGCGATCGAGTTCGCTTCGAAGAACCTGTATAAGGGCAAGGAGGTTGCCATGACCACCTACGGCAATGCCGAGGGAAGCTATCCCGCCAACTGCCCCAAGCCGACCGGCGCAGTGGACAGCTATGTGCTGGAGATCAAGATCCCCTATGCAGGCAATACCGCCGGGCGAAAGGTGTATTTCGGCGCTTTCCTGTGTGACGACACCGATTTCAACGAGAAGATCCTCACCCAGAACATCGCGGATTCCTTCAACCTGGTGGACGGTCGTTCCCGCACCTCCGAAGCTGTGTCGACCGTGAAGGACAACGGCATCTGGCAGGTCACCGGCAACGACGGCTCCGATCTGGACATGAAGGAGCACTTCGACATCCTGACCCTGAAGGACAAGGCGGGCACACCCGCCGCCACGACAAAAGCGCCCGCAAATAACAATAATAACAATAACAAGCCCGTAGCCAAGACGACTGCCAAAAACACCCCGAACGCCAACATAACGACTGTCGGCGGCGACGAGACCGGCGAGACAACGGTGCCGGAGACCGACATGACGACCGATCCGTCCGAAACGGGCGAGACCACCGCGCCGGATGTCGACACCGACACGGATGCCGCGCCGAAAAAGAGCCACGCGGGAACGATCATTCTTATCATCGCGATCGTGGTCGTGCTCGGCGGCGGTGGCGCGGGCGCCTATTTCCTGTTGAAGGCGAAGAAGATGTGATTTTCCTCAAAACAATGTCCCGACCGCTTTGGGTAGGGCGGAAAGGGCTTTGTCAGCAACACTTCGGTATCACTCTGCACTATTCCGATGCATTGTCAGCAAACACAAAACGGAACAAATCTTGTTAGGAGGAACAACCATGAAAAAAGTACTCACTGCGGTTTTGGCTTTGGCACTGGTACTCTCCTGTTCGGCGCTCACGGCGCTTGCGGATGAAACGCCGGTAGTGCCGGGCGCTTACACTGCAACCAAAACGGATGCAACCATCACGATCGACGGCGTAATGGACGAGGCGTATAAGGACGCCGAGGTCATCAAGCTCGAAACAAAGCTCACCGACACTGACAAATCGCTTGCCACGGGCGAGATGCGCCTTTTGTGGGCGGCTGATGCGGTGTATGCATATGTCACCGTGCACGATGCAACCTATGCGCCCGCCTATGCGGACGTGACCTGGTGGGACAACAACGATTCGCTCTGGATCGCCATGGGCTCAAACGACGCGATCTCGGCGACCTATTGCTATGCGATCGGTCGTTCGGGCTCTGTCTACAGAGATCTTTCCCATCAGAGAGGCGAGCTGCCGCAGCTGGAGTTCGCGGTCGTCAACGTCAAGGACGGCAAGCCTGTGCAGATGGGAACATACGGCAATGCTGCCGGTTACTATCCCGAAAATTGCCAAAAGCCCGAGGGGGATGTGGACGGCTATGTCGTCGAGCTGAAACTCCCGGTCGGCGGCACGGATAACGGCAAGGGCAGCTTCGGCGCGTTCATTTGCGATGACATCGACTTTGCAGGCACCGATGTGGTCAACCTGACCGAGGGTCGCGTCGGCACCTCGCCCGTCGTTTCCCGCGGCGACAATGGCATCTGGCAGTATACCGGCATCGACGGTTCGGACTTTGATGCAAAGACCGTTTTCGATGTTCTGACCTTCAAGGCGCCTTCTTCCGGCGGCAACACCGGTGATGGCGGTAACACCGGCACGGGTGACAACACGGGTGCGGGTGACAATACCGGCACAGGTGACAACACCGGCTCCGGCGACAACACCGGCTCCGGCGACAACTCCGGTGCGAATAACACGCCTGCCGGCGGTAACGAAGACGGCGGCAATCAGAACGGCGGCACCGGCGAAAATCCCGAGACGGGCGTTGCACTGCCGATGCTGGCTGTGGTGATGACCGCACTGTCCGGCGCGGGCGTGATGCTGTCGAAGAAAAAGTGATCGGGCGGACTGCCGATCGCGAATTGGAATAGTGTAACGGCACGGAGCGCATAGCGGATATGCGCTCCGTGTATTTTTTTGGCAGCATTTTCCACAAAAAATCCGATTGACGGCTGCCGAAATGATATCCTATAATTTGGATAGGACCCCTGTTTTGCCGATTGTGAACATTTTGCGTTTCAAAAATGCGGGACGTCACACTTTTGTGTCCGCACGCGGAAAAAACGCCGTAAAACGGGGCGGGAGCGGCACTCGGAACGGATTTTTCATGTGCCGTCCGACAAAAAAGCATCGATTCCGACGATTGCACATTTTCCGATTTCAGCATACCTTTTCCGTTTTGTGTAGTTTTTCTCCACATCACTGCGTGTTATAATGCATTTGTAACAAAGAAAGGAATTGTATGTTATGAAAAAATGTATTTCATTGCTAACGACTCTGGTTCTGATTCTTGTGGGGTGTGGAAGTATGGCTTCGTGTGCGACAAAAGGAACGGGAACATTTACGCAGGGCTTTTGGCGCGGACAGGATCCCCGTGCTTCCTATGACCCGAAGACGGGATATTACTATTATGTGGAGGATGCATCCGCCGGCATGGTGATGTTCCGCTCCAAATCCCTCATCGAGCGCGGCGACGCGGAAAACCGTCGGGTGATGCCGACGGGCTTTCCGCTGTGTGCGCCCGTGTATGTGGAGAAAATGAACGGCGTGACCTATAACAAATGGTTTGCTTTCGGTTCCTCCGCCTGGCAGTGCGACGGCGATCCTTTCACCGGAAAATGGCAAAACATCGGCTCGTTCGGGCTCAAGGGCTGGACGCTGGATCATTTTGCATTCCGCGTGGAAAGCGGCGCGCATGCCGGCGAATGGTATCTCATTTGGGCGGCAGGCGAGGATCTGAACAACACCACCGGCTTCTCTGCGGAGCATCTGCACATCAGCAAGATGCTGGCACCGAACAAGGTGCAAAGCAACAAGAGCGATGCAAGCGATCTGCTTTTGCGTTGTCAGAAGGGCTCCGGCTGGTCGGGCTGGGACGTGGAAGCGCCGACCGTGGCACAGAAAAACGGCACGGTCACGGTCATCTATTCCGGCACCGATTGCAAGATGAATGCCTATGCAATGGGGCTTTTGGTGTATAACGGTGAGGGGGACATTGCCGATGCGTCCAGCTGGACCAATCTCAGCGCGGTGCGTCCCGCCTTTTCCCAAACGAAAAACAGCGATGTCTACGGCACGCCCTATGGCACGGGCGTTGCCTCGGTCATTCCCTCTGCGGACGGGAAAGAGACCTGGATGTATTATAACGCCAAGCTATATCACGACATTCCCTCATCGTTCAGCAAAAATCGGGAAGCGTGGACACGCATCATCAATCTGAAAAAGATCGAATGGACGACGACCACCATAAACGGCAAGACCGCCACCATCCCCAATCTGGGCACACCGGACATGATGGGTGCCACCGTCGCGCTGCCCTCGGGCGATCCGGGTATTGCCAAAAAGGGATATTTCCTCTTTGAGGCGGAGCACGCCGTTCCCTTCGGTTGGATCTATAACAAGACGCTGCAGAGCAAGAGCGGCGACGACGGTGAGCCGTATAACCTGATGCTGGAGGAACAGCGTCGCCGCAACCCCTCTCTCGGTGCCTGCATGAAGCATTTCGACTGGTTTGCGGAGGATCCGAACGGCGACGGCACCTCGGGGCTGCATTTCCGCAATGTGCCAAAGGCAAAATCCATGGTCATCCGCGCGGGCACGAACGATCCGAACGGCGGCTTTGACATTCTCGTCAACGGCGTGAAAAAGACCAGCGTGAAATTCAAACAAAATCTGAAAGCAAACGGTCAGCCGGATTCCAGCTATATATTCAGCGACTATCGCGTGAAGGTGGACATCCCCGCCGGCGCGACCGTGACCCTGCAATATGTGAAGGGCAAATATGACGACTCGGCTGTGGACTTTGTCGTTTTTGAAAACACAAAGGAATATGACGGCTTCACGCCGTTCGGCAGCACGGTCAAGACGACGGCAAAGACCACTGCGGGCAACAGCGGCAATAACAGTGGCAATAACAGCGGCACGACCGCCGCGGTGAAGACCAAAAACGGCGCGGTGACGCCGAACGGCAGCGCCGGCACCGTCGGCACGGCGGATGCGGCGCTCACCGATCCGACAAACGAAGACGGGACCGTTCCCACTGCCGACACCGCAGGGGACATCGACACCGATGCGACGGCTCCGACCGCACCCGCAGATGCGGGCGGAACATCGGCGTTGCCGATCATCGTCGGCATTTTGGCAGTGATCGTGCTCCTGTTCTGCGGCGGCAGTGTCGGCTATTTCCTTTGGAAGAAAAAGAAGATGCAGGGTTGAAATTACGGGCTTGAGGCAGAGAGGTGTATGGCGTGACACAGGAAAAGTTCTCCATTGCGGATTTTGCGCGCGCTCCCAGCGTGCAGAAGATCAAGGTGGTCTATGACGTCAAAGCGGATGCGGAATATCAGGTGACGCGCTGGTTTCAGAATTCCGCGAGCTATATTGCCATACTGACGCGCAGGGGCGGCGGGCATCTTGTGCTGCGCGCCGCCGAGGAAACGGTCTGTGCGGGGGAATTGCTGCTCATTTATGCCAATGACCTGCGCAGCTACAGAGCGGGCGAAAACGGATGGGACTTTTGGTGGTTTGAGTTCGACAGCGACTATCCGCTGCTCAAGCCGAATGTGCACTATCCTCTCCCGCAGGCGAACTGGCACGAGGATCTTTGCACCGAGTGCTTGGAGCTGCTGCTGCGGGACGAGCCGAAAGCGGCATCCGCCATGTTCACGGCGGTCTGCTATCTTTGGAAGGTGGACGCCGGCGTTTCCTCACAGTCCGACGAATATACCCTCATCAACTCCTCGATCGCCTATATCCGCGCCAACATCAGCACGGTCACGGTTGCGGATATGGCAGCACAGCTGGCTGTCAGCGAGCGCACATTGCGCAATCTCTATTATCGCTATACCGGCGAGTCGCCGCTGCAGGTGCTGCAGAGCATGCGGATGAAAGAGGCAAAGCATCTGCTGGAGTCGTCCTCGTATACGGTGAATGAAATTGCGGAGCGCCTCGGCTATAAAAGCACCTTCTATTTCAGCCGCCTGTTCAAATCCGTGCACAACATATCACCGACGGAATACAGAAAACGCTCAAATCAGTATCAGACGCTGTATGTCCGCAAATATAAAAAGTGATACATTAAAGGTCGCGATCCCGTATGTATACGGAAACAATATCATCTTATTCACAGTCAGGAGGATTTTCATGAAGGCAAAACGCATTTTTTCCTTTGGTTTGGTCATCCTTTCGCTCGTGTGTATGCTGACGGCATGTGGCAGCTCAAAGCAGCAGGACACCACACCGACAGACATCTCGGATATGCAGGACATCCCCGACAGCATCAAGCCGACGAGCAAAAAGATCGTGGTTTGGATGAAAGGGGACACCGAGGAGTTCCAGAAGTACTATGACGGCTTTTTGGCGGATTATCCGGATTATGAGCTGGATTTCCAGGTGCCCGCCACCGCCGACCATGTGCAGCTGATCCAGGCGGTGCAGTCCGGCACGGACATCCCCGACGCGGTGCTGGTTGCACCCCGACCGGCGGATGCCTATTACACCGGCCTATACCGCCCCCTGGACATCTATCTCGACAACGACCCGAACTATAAGCGTGAGGATATCAACCCCATGGCGCTTGCCGGCAACACGTTCGGCGGCAAGACCTATTTTGTGTGTGAGGATCTGGAGCTTTGCTGTCTCGGCTGGAACAAAAAGCTGTTCCGTGAGGCGGGACTGGATCCGGACACCCCGCCGAAGACCTATTCGCAGTTTGAGGAATTTTCGAAGAAGCTCACAAAGTATAACAGCAGCGGCGAGGCGACCCAGGTCGGCTATAAGGGCACGATCGGCTATTGGGCGCTGTCCTCGGCAATGGGACGCTATGTGACCGGCCGCGACGGCTTCACCGTGGAATTTGACACGCCCGAGATCCGCAAGTCGCTGGAGTTCTCGAAATCGGTGCCGTCCTTCTATAACAACAAGCTGCTCACCACCGACGACGAGACCTATTGGGATCCCAAATCGGGCCATGTCGGTCTGTTCTATGTGAATTTGAAGCAGGCGAGCCAGTTTGTCAACGACGAGCTGGAGATCGGTCTTGCGCCCTGGCCGGTGGCGGACGACTACACCGGTGAGCAGAACATCTGCGTCTACAGCTCGCAGCAATACGGCATTCCCGCTGCCGCAAACAATCCCAACGGCGGATGGCTGTTCATCCGCTGGCTGGTGACAAAGGGCATCGGCGATGTGTATAACGAGGAGCAGTTCAACCTGAATCCCAACGGCTATATTCCGCAGTATCAGTCCAACAAGAAGCTGCGCGAGGCGGTCAGCGAAAAGTTCAAGCCGCTTGTCACCAACGAGAAAATGCTGAAGCTCTGGGAAGAGCGCGACGCGATGTATGACAAGGCGTCCATGTTCCTGTGGTCGGATGTGATCGAAAGCACCTTCCACCCCAGCATCTGGGCGTCCGAGGATAAGATTTACAGCGGTCAGGTGACCGTGACCGATCAGTGTGCCAAGATCCAGCAGCTCGGCGAAAAGCTGCACAAGGAATGGCTGGAAACAAAGCTCAAAGAGGGCTGGACCTATTCCGATGATAAAACGGCGCTGATCCCGCCCGCCACGGAATAAAACCGCAAAGACGGGAGCAACGTCACAAGTAGGGGGAATCGATGATGCCTTGTTTATCCGCAGCAAAACGCCGCGATCGGTGCGCACTTCGTCGCGCCGCGCGTCTTTTGGCGATCATACTGTGTGTTGCTCTTATCGGTTCCGGCGCCGCAGATGCGGCGCCGGGACAACCCTTGCGGGAAAAATATGATGTCAGCACGGGTCCTGTCTCCAATTCCGCAGCACTCGGTGAGTATGCGGCACTTTTGCAGGAATACGAAAAAAACGGCTATGCACCCGGAGAGGGCAGCTACCGTTTCACCGACTGGAACGACGTCCGTCTTGAGGAGGGTCTCGGCGGATATGCGGGTGCGGCGTTTTTGTGGGATCAGAACACGGCGTCGCTGTCCATGACTGTCACGGTCGAAAAAAGCGGGCTGTATGTGCTGGCTTTGGATTGGCTGCCGTTTGCGGACGATGTTTCGCTGATCCAGCGCGGCGTGCAGATCGACGGCAAGTCGGTCTGTGCCGACAGCGAGACCTGCCTTTTTTTCCGTCAGTGGGAAGAAAAGGGGACTGTCACCACCGATACCAACGGTGACGAAAAAGCGCCGGGCATGCAGCAGATCTGCACCTGGCAGAAGCAATATATCTATGACACGAACGCCCTGTATGCGCGCCCGCTGGAATTTTATCTCTCTGCGGGCACACACACCGTGACCCTGACGCATGTTTCGGGCAAAATGGCGGTGGGGGCCTTGACGGTGGAGGGGATGCCGCAGTGGAAGTCCTATGCGGACTATCATGCCTCTCACACCGCTGCCGCATACAGCGGCGAACCGCTGACGCAGGAGGCGGAAGACTTTCTGACCTGCTCGGATCGCACCATCCGCCGTTTGTCGGATGCCGATCCCGCCACCACACCGTTCACCTATTCGAAGCTCCGTCTCAACACGGTCGGCGGCGAACGGTGGAAAAGCAGCTGGCAATCCATCACCTGGGAATGTGATGTGCCCGAAACGGGCTTATATCAGATCAGCCTGCGTGTTCTTCAGAACACGGGAGAGGGGCTGACCGTCTACCGTCAGCTGATGATCGACGGCGAGGTGCCCTTTGAGGAAGTGCTTGCCGTCCCGTTCCCCTATGCTTCCCGTTGGCAGACCGTCACCCTCGGCGGTGACGAACCGTTTGCATTCTATCTCGAAAAGGGGAAGCATCGGCTGAGCCTGCGCGTGGTCGCGGGGGAGCTCAGTGAGACCGTTTCGGAGCTCAAGCGTGCGAGCGCCGACCTGGCGTCCCTGCTCATGGACATCAACACCGTTGTCGGTGCCGTGCCGGACGCCAACTTTGATTATGAACTGGACAAGAAAATATCCTGGCTCATGCCGACGCTGCAGAGCATCCGCGACACGCTGAAAACACAGTCGGCGCATCTGCATGCTCTGTCCGGTCGGCAGACCACCATGGTTTCCAATATCGACAACGCTGCCACGGAGCTTGACGGGTATCTGCGCGATCCCGACAGCATTCCCACGGCGGCGGGCAGCGACGGCTCGCTCACCGTCATGCAGACCAATCTTTCCTCCTGGTACAGCACACTGCTGGAAACGCCGATCACCCTTGACACGCTCATTTTGTCGGCGCCGAACACGGCGGTGAAGCACCGTTCCAGCACGATCTGGCAGCGCATCAAGGCGGGATGGCTCAACTTTTGGGCGTCCTTTCACAAGGATTACAACAGCATGAGCACCGCCGACGGCGAAGCGGAAGAACACACCATCAGCGTTTGGATCGCCCGCGGACGCGAATGGGGCGAGCTGCTCCAGCAGATGGCGGACGAAGAATACACGCCGCAAAGCGGCGTGCGCGTACAGGTGAACATCCTGCCTTCCGGCTCTGTCGGCGCGATCGGCGGTGTCAGCCCGATCCTTTTGTCGCTGGTCGCGGACAATTCGCCCAATGTGGCGATCGGCAGCGACAGCAGCACACCGGTGGAGCTGGCGATCCGCGACAGCGTTGTGGAGCTGAGCTCCCTACCCGGCTATAAGGAGCTGGCGAGCACCTTTGTGGACGGTGTGATGGAACCGCTTGGCTATAACGGCGGCGTGTATGCCCTGCCGGAAACGATGGATTTCCAGTTTTTGTTCTATCGCAAGGACATCATGGAAAAGCTGAAGCTGTCTGTGCCGGAGGATTGGGACACGCTGTACGGCAGGCTGCTGCCGTCTCTCAAGCAGAATAACTATAATTTCTATATCCCGATCACAACAAGCACCACCGCCACCTATCAGTATTGCGCTTTTTACACCTATCTGTGGCAGCGCGGCGGCGAGATCTATGACGAAAGCGGGCTTCAGACTCTTCTCGACAGCAACATCGCCTATGCCGCTTTCGATCAGTGGGTGCAGAATTACACGCAGTATAATCTCCCGCGCGAGATCAATGTGTTCAACCATTTCCGCACGGGCGACATTCCGATCTTTGTCGGCGGTCTCAATGACTATCTGACGCTGAAGGTCGCCGCACCGGAGCTGTACGGCAAATGGGGGATCGCCCGCATTCCCGGTACACGGCGGGAGGACGGCACGCTTGACCGCTCCGCCATCGGTGCGATGACCACCTGCATGATGTTTGACAAGGGCGAGCGCGAAAACGCGGATGCCTGGGACTTTTTGCGGTGGTATATGAGCGCGGATGTGCAGTACCGGTACGGCGAGGACATCGAGGCATCGGTCGGTCTCCAGGCGCGTTGGTTCACGGCGAACACAACGGCATTCTCACAGCTGTCCTGGGACAGACAGGATCTGGCGGTGTTTGAAGGTGCCATGCGTGACATGCGCAATCCGCGCAATGTCCTCGGCGGCTATATCACCGGTCGTCAGCTGAACAACGCATGGACGCGCGCGGTGATGAGCGGGCAGGACGCCCATGAGGCGCTGGAGGACGCGGTCAAGGAGATCCGCCGCGAGCTTCTGCGCAAGCAAAATGAGTACGGTATCGGGGGTGAGAGCAGTGAAGGGTAGGCATAAAAACCGTTTATCCGCCAGAGACCTGCAGGGATATGCGCTGTTTTCACCGTTTGCGCTGCTGTTTCTTGCGTTCATCATCATTCCGATCGTCTGGGGTGTCGGGCTGAGCCTGACGCACTATAACATCGTGCAGCCCATGCGCTTTGCCGGTCTTTCCAACTATGTGGAGCTGTTCACAAACGACGATCTGTTTCTGAAGGCACTGGGAAACACGCTGCGTTTTGCCCTTATCTCCGGCCCGATCGGTTTTCTTTCTTCGTTTTTCTTTGCGTGGGTCATCAATCAGCTGGCGTGCAGAAATGCATTTTCGCTGGCGTTTTATGCACCGTCGATCGTGAGCAGCATCGCCATCAGCGTCATTTGGCTGTATCTTTTCTCCTCCGACCGCTACGGTCTTGTCAACACGGCGCTGCTCAATCTCGGTCTGATCCGTTCGCCCATCCTTTGGACAAAGGACCCGACCTATATTATGCCGCTGATCATTATGATCTCCGTGTGGATGAGTCTCGGTTCGGGTTTTCTCACAAATCTGGCGGGACTCACGGCGCTGAATCCCGAGCTGAGCGAGGCGGGCGCGATCGACGGTGTGCGCAACCGCTTTCAGGATCTGTATTATGTTATTCTTCCGCAGATGAAGCCGTATCTGCTGTTCAACGCCATCATGGCGGTCGTGAACAGTCTGAATGTATACGATGTGGCGGTATCCGTTGCGGGATTTCCAAGCCCGGACTACAGCGCCCACACCATTGTGGCGCATATGTATGACTATGGCTTCATCCGATTTGAGCTGGGCTATGCCAGCGCCATTGCGGTCGTTCTGTTTTTGCTCAATTTCTCATTGGGCAAGATATTTATGAAGGTATTGTCGACGGATTGAGGTGAGAGACGTGAAGCTGCTTGAAAAGGTGCGGCGCAAATTGAAAAAGGTGACCCCAGGCTGGGTCATCGTCTATATTTTGATGATCACCCTGGCGGTCATCACCTCTCTGCCGCTGGTGTATATGGTCGTGACCGCCTTCAAGCCCATCGAGGAGCTTTTGCGGTTCCCGCCGCGGTTTTTCGTGCGGCGACCGACGCTGACGAATTTTTCCGATCTGTTCACCACGCTGGACAGCCAGACCGTGCCGTTCACACGCTATCTCTTCAACAGCGTCTTCACCACGGTGATCTCGGTGGTGCTCACCCTGCTGATCTGCTCCATGGGTGCCTATGCGATCGAAAAGGTGCGCATGAAGGGCAGCAAATTTTTCTCGGGTCTGATCGTGTCGGCACTGATGTTCTCGCCGCCTGCGGCGCAGATCCCGATCTATATGATCGTGGCGCGGACGGGCATGCTGAATACATATTGGGCGTTGATCGTGCCCGCACTGGCGACACCCATGTATTTCTTCCTCATCAAGCAGTTTGTTTCGCAGCTGCCGGAGCCGCTGATGGAGAGTGCACGGCTGGACGGCGCCTCCGAATTTCGCATTTTGTTTTCCATCGTTGTGCCGGCGATCAAGCCGGCGCTTGCGACGGTCACTGTGTTTGCGTTCATCGCAAACTGGAATAACGCGGGCGGCTCGGTGATCTATATCACCGATCAGGCTATGAAAACGCTGCCCTATGCGCTGAGCACGATCACATCCGGCGGATTGGCGCGTGCGGGCGCGGCTGCGGCGGCATCGCTGCTCATCACATTGCCCACGATCATCGTGTATCTCGTCATGCAGGGGCAGGTCATGAAAACGATGATGTTTGCGGGCATCAAGGGTTGAGGGGAGAGTGACGGAAGTGAAAACACGTTTTTCCGCAAAGCACCGCTCCCACCGCTTTTTTGCCTGCCTGCTGTCGCTGCTGCTCCTGTCACTGTCGGCAACGCAGGCTCTGGCTGCCACGGCGGAATTCAACTGGACACAGAATGCCGAGGGAGAAACGGTGGCAATGCCGGTGTCCTATGTGCCCGCGAAGAGCTTTATGTATTTCGGCGCGGATGCCGGAGCGCTTTCCGGGGCACAGGACATGTTCTACCGCGACGGACTGCTGTATATCGCCGACACGGGGAACAACCGCATATTGGTGCTTGATCGCAATTTTGAAACGCAGCGCGTTCTCACCGGCGGCGACACGCCCTTCAAATCGCCGAACGGTGTGTATGTGGACGGCGACGGCGACGTGTTTGTTGCCGACACCGAAAACGGGCGCATCGTCCACCTCGCTCCCGACGGCACCTTTGTGGAGTCGTTCGGTCAGCCGCATTCGGAGCTGTATGATGTCGACTATGCCTTCAAGCCGATGAAGATCTGCATGGACAACGTCGGGCAGTTCTATATCATCAACTATGAGGACTATCACGGATTTATCATGATGGACGCGCTCGGCGAGTTCAAGGGCTATGTCGCCCCCACCAAGCTGGACGGCAACATTCTCGATAAGATCGTCAAATTTCTTGTCACAGAGGAGCAGAAGGAGCAGCTGGACAAAAAGCTGCCGCCCGTGCACACCAACTTCGTGATGGACGCGACGGGCGCCCTGTATGTCACGACCGGCCGCACGACTGCGGCACAGCTGAAGAAATTTCTTTCCGTCGGCGAAAACATTTTTCCCTATCGCGGCTCGTTCGGCAGCGGTGAGGAGGATGCGGTCATCGCCGATGTGAGCGTGAATGCGGCGGGCGTCGTCACGCTGCTGGAAAGCACCTCGGGCAAGCTGTATCAATATGATCGCGACGGCGTGCTGCTGACGAGCTTCGGCGGCGCGGGCAACTGGCTGGGCGTGAGCATGTCCGCCAGCAGCCTGTGTGAGGACGAGGACGGCAATCTGTTTGTGTTGGATGCCGGCACCGGCACGGTGACGCGCTGGGAGCCGACCTCCTTCATACGGCGTGTGCACACGGCGCTGCAGCTGCTGCGCGAGGGACGGTATGAGGAGTCCATGACGCCGTGGCAGGAGGTTCTGAGCATCGACCGCAACTATACGGTGGCACGCATCGGCATGGGAAAGGCATATATGCGGCAGGAAAACTACCGTGCGGCGCTGGAGCAGTTCCGCATCGCCGACTATCGCTCCGGCTACAGCGATGCGTTCGCGGGGCTGCGCCATGAGCTGTTCCGCAAATATTTCGGCTTCATTGTTGCGGGCATCGCGCTTTTGGTGACGGGCATCTATCTTCTTGTGCGCGCCGGGGTGCGCTGCGCACGTTCCATGTCGACAAGGCTGTGAGGGGGTGGCGCTGTGTATTATCTGAAGTTGGGACTGATGATCCTGTTTGAACCGCAGCAGGCGTTCACGCTGATCAAGCGGCACAGGAAAGCCATTCCCGTTTGGGTGCCCGTTTCTCTTTTGCTTTTGTGCCTTGTTGTGCGCATCGCTTCGATCTATCTGACCCATTTTCCTATGAGCGCCCAAACGCCGGAAAACACAAATCTGGCGGAGTCGGTGCTGGGGCTGATCGTCCCGCTTTTCTCCTTCATGGGCGGCATCTATCTTGTGACCAGCATCCGCGACGGCGAGACGACATTCTATGAGACGCTGCTTGCGGTGAGCTATTCTCTGTTGCCGTATATTCTGCTGGGACTGCCGCTTGCGCTTTTCACCCGTCTGATGTCCGCAAACGAAATGTCTTTGTATCAGACGGTGCAGTTTGCCATTCTGCTTTGGTGCGGCATTCTGCTGTTCTACAGCATCATGCACATGAATTCCTACACCTTTGCGCAAACGGTCTTCAACTGCCTTTTGGCGGTGTTTGCCGTTTTGTTCATATGGGCGGTGTTGGTGCTGTTGTTCATTCTCAGCGAAAAGCTGATCGATTTCTTTGCCGAGGTGATAAACGAATATCGCCTGCTCGGAAAAACTTACTGAAAGGATGGTTGCACGATGAAGCGGTGCATAGCCACGGTTTTATGCCTTTTGTATCTGATGTGTGCTGTTTTGCCGACGGCGGCGGAGGAGCTGCAGGCGGGTGTGCCTGCCGGCGGATTTGTGCAGGTGGCATCCGACTGCGGCATGACGCTGTATTATTCCGAACAGACCGGCGGGATCGCCCTGCGGGACACCGTCGGCAAGGTGTGGCGCACGGACGTCACGGATGCCTGCGACCTCACGCAGATGACCGCCAGCCAACAGGCGACGGTCACAACGCCCCTCATCGTGGAATATACACTTCTCAACAGCCGCAGCAACAAAAGCGAGCGCCGCGCCGTCGCCGAGACGGATCTTGCGATCCGCTCGAAAATCAGCGACGGCACCGTCCGCATCACCTATGCATTGCGGGACATCGCTGTTGAGATCGACGTGGATGTCTCTCTGAAGGACGGGGCGCTGGTCGTACAGATCCCGTCCGACGGCATTCGCGAGGGCGTCGGGCTGGATGAGCGGCTCGCGCAGAGCATGAAGACCATCCGCAGCAATATCGAATATATCCGTTCCACCATCGACTCCATGCAGCAGGACACAGCCCTGCGCTCCCACCATCGGTATATCACCGCCTACAGCAAGGCGTTTGATCGCTATGTGGAGCAGATGGAGTCCATTGACGGTGTGGTGGACATTCAGTTTGAGATCGACACGGCGACCAACCTCATGCAAAGTGCACAGAACATCTTTAAGGGCGGCGTCGGTGAGACGGGCGTTTTCAATGCTATCGCCAAGGACGGATCTCTGGATGCCGCCGTGCGCAAAAAGTATGCCGCCGTGTATAAGCAGATGGATGCGAAATACACACAGACAAAGCTCTTGAGCCAGCAGCTCAGCACGATCAAATACGGTGCGGTGGTGGCGATCTCGCTTTTCCCGAATTTCGGCGCCCTGGGGGATCGTGAAAACGGCTATGTTTTCTATCCGGACGGCAGCGGGGCGATCACCTATGCCACCGAAAAGCATCCCGCCTATCAGCATTTTTATCTTGAGGACATCTACAGTGACGATAAGCCGAATGTGGACGGGCTTTTGAGCAAGGACACCCAAGGAAAGACAAAGCCTTTGCTGCCGGTTTTCGGCGTGAAGCACGGCGACACCGCCTATCTCGGCGTGGTTTCGCAGGCAGCGGAGCACACGGCGATCGAATACTATCCCAGCGGACTGAATGCCGATGTGCATCGGATCAATGCCTATCTGCGGTGCCGCCGCACCGCCACACTCTATAAAAACGGGCAGAGCCGCGGCTCGGTGTATGAGCTGGAGCGCTTTGCGGCGCTGTATGAGGTGCGGTATTATTTTCTGTCCGGTGACAAGGCAAACTACAGCGGCATGGCGGGGCGTTATCGGCAGTATCTTCTCGATAACGGTGCCTTGCAGAAAAGCCCGCTGGTGGATCGCGGGACAAGCGTGGCGCTGAACGTCATCATGGGCGTGCAGAAGCGGCAGCTGCTTTCCGATCGGCTGCTGCCGATGACGACCTTTGAGCAGACAGGCGACATGCTGCAATATCTGAACGACGCAGGACTTGCGGGACTTTTGCTGAATTTGCAGGGCTATTCTCCCGACGGCTGGTCCCGCGTTTCGGGGGCAAGTGACCGCATCTCCGGAAAGCTGGGCGGCGTAAAGGGACTGGCGCGCCTTGCCGCTTTGGCGGGACAGCGCGATGCCGTTTTGTTTTTGCAGAGCAACTATGCCACCGCGCTGCGCGGAAACGGGCAGTTCGGCGACGGCGACTATGTCTATGACAGCACGGGAAATCTGATCTCCGACGCGCTGCGCCGTCTGTTCTTGGTGAAGCCGACCGCTGCGGCGGATTTTCTGACGCAAAAGCAGCTGCCGCGCTTTGCACAGTGGCAGGTCGGCGGCATCACCTTTGACAGGATCGGCAGCTTTCTCTATGACAATCGGGGAAAAGACCCCGTAAGTCGTCGGGACACCGCCGACACCTGGCAGCAGATGATGAAAAAGGCGAGGGAACAGCTGGGATATGCTGCGGCACCGCAGGCGGGCGCTTTTGCGTTCGGCAGTGCCGACTGGCTTTCCGAGACCCCCGCGGCGGCGACCGGCTATGTTTTCACCGACGAGGCGGTGCCGTTCTATCAGATGGTCGTGCACGGATATCTTTGCTATACCGGCAAATCCTTCAACAAATTTTACGATACGCAGTATGAAAAGATGAAAGCGCTGGAATATGGCTATATTCCGGTGTTTGACATCACCTATGAAAAGACGGAGAAGCTGCGGGGGACGCAGTGCTTCGATCAGTTTTCCACCTGCTTTGACGATTGGAAAGAAACCATTATTGCCGTCGGCAGGGAGTTTTCCGCACTCTCTTCCGTGCGGGATCAGGTGATGCTTTCGCACGAGCGCGTCGGCACAGATGCCGTCGTCGTGACATACGAAAACGGCTCCCGCCTGCTGCTCAACTATGGCAGCGAGCGCGCGACAGTGGACGGTCAGGACCTGGAACCGATGAGCTATCGGTTCGTGAGATAGGGGGGCACGCAGTGAAAATTGGGTTTTTGTCCCGCAAAAAGAGCGTGATCGCGCGGGAAAACCGCATGGGCTATGTCTTTGTGCTCCCGTGGGTGATCGGGTTTTGCCTGTTTTTCCTATACCCGCTGATCTATTCGCTGGTGCTGGCGTTTTCCGATGTTACCAATGTGCAGAACTTCACCATGAAGTTCAACGGGCTTGCCAATTTCTCCGATGCGCTGTTCAAGGACGTGGAGTTTCTGCCGAAGCTCATGACCGTGCTGCTGAACGCCATCATCAAAACACCCATCGTGGTGGTGTTTTCGCTGTTCATTGCGATCCTGCTCAACCAGAGCATCCGCCTGAAGGGGGTATACCGTGCGCTGTTTTTGCTGCCGGTGCTGATCGGTGCGGGCGTGGTGCTGCAGACGCTGCAGGGCAACGGCGCGACGCTTGCCTTTTCTCCCGGTCCGATGGCGGCGGAGGACACCGTGCAGACCGGCATGATCGACATCGGTCAGATCGAGATGTCCGAACGCATTTCCAATCTGCTCGGCGACCGCATTGCTGCCGGCGTGGAAGTGGTGCTGGAACAGGTCTCCGACAGCCTGTGGATGTCGGGCATACAGATCATTCTTTTCCTCGGTGCGCTGCAATCGGTGCCGGACTCCTATTATGAGGCGGCTATGTGTGACGGTGCGACCGCATGGGAGAAATTCTGGAAGATCACGCTGCCGATGATCATGCCGTCCATGCTGATCGTGGTGGTGTATACGATGATCAGCTATTTCACCAGTGCAGAGAACGATGTCATGACCTATGTGGTGGACACCAGCTTCAAGAGCCTGCAGCTGGACTACGGCTCGGCGATGGGATGGATCTATTTTCTGTGCATCGGCGTGCTGCTCGGCGTTGTGTTTTTGGTTTCGAAGAAGGTTACCTTCTATATGGGAGATAAGTAAAGCGCTCCGTGCGGGCTTGCTTTAAGAGGTGATTTGGATTGGCTTTGAGAAAAGAGACGGTTTCGGTGCGTGCAAAAGAGGTGTCCTCGGCTCTGAAGAAAAAGGGCGGCCGTTTTCTTTTGCGCGCGGCGACATATTTTATCCTCACGGTATTTGTGTTTGTGTTCGTGTATCCGTTTCTCACTATGCTTCTGAACTCTTTCAAATATGATTTCGAGCTGCGGGATCTGACAAAGCAGTGGGTGCTGACACGGCTGAATTTCCAAAACTATTCCGACGCGGCAAAGCACCTGAACTATATGCATTCCCTGCTGAACACCCTGCTTGTTGTGGTGGGAAGCACCGCAGGGCACATCCTTTCCTGTTCGTTCATCGCCTATGGATTTGCACGCTTTAACTTCCGCGGAAAGACCGTGATGTTCATGCTGGTCATCCTGACCATGATCATCCCGGCACAGCTGCTGATGATGCCGCTGTATATCCAGTTCGCCAAGCTCGGCTGGATCGGCTCGTTTGCGCCGATCATTGTGCCGACCTGGTTCGGGTTCGGACTCAACGGCGCTTTGTTCATCTTTCTGTTCAGACAGCAGCTGCGCAGCCTGCCCGTTTCCTATGAGGAGGCGGCAAAGATCGAGGGCTGCGGCTCGATGCGGATCTATTGGAGCATCATTTTCCCCATGCTGAGGGGTACGATGCTGGTGGCGGGTATCTTGTCCGCCATTTGGCACTGGAACGACTATTTTGAGCCGTCCGCCTATCTGACGGGAAGCAGACAGCTGCTCACGCAGATGCTCAGCAACCTGAATTCCTATGTCGCGGCGCAGGAAAGCGGCGCGGGCATTGCGGTGAGTCCCATCCAGCTTGCCGCCTGCGTGTTGGTTATTCTGCCGCTTTTGATTTTGTATCTGGTCTTCCAGAGACAGTTCATCAAGAGTGTGGATCTGAGCGGTCTGGCAAACGGTTGATCACAGAACCGCTATATCCGGATGGTTTTGTTTGCGCAAAAAGGAAAACGCCGCCGCATCTTTGATGCGGCGGCGTTTTTGGGTGGCTTTTCTCAGAAGACCGTGACCGTGTTGAAGCCGTTTGCAAGGCGAACGGTGGTTTTGCTGCCGTCCTTGGTGAAGGGCACTTCCTTGCCGTCGACCATAACGCGCGAGACGTCGGCGCCCATGATGAGCAGCGCGCCGACCTTCATGCCGTCG
>OIZI01000279.1_pt1 | contig 27272 bp, 24 predicted proteins | sample 1588441 | NCBI WGS metagenome assembly OIZI01 (sample SAMN03283284) | human gut metagenome | biome: human-associated habitat; material: feces | host: Homo sapiens | place: Peru | collected 2012 | reverse complement strand
TAATAGCTCAGTCGGTAGAGCACGCGGCTGTTAACCGCGGTGTCACAGGTTCGAGCCATATTAACGGACTCGAAGGACGAGCGGCACAGAGCAACAATCCGGTGGACTGTTGCGACCGCGAGCGACCAAGCGCCCGCAGGCGCGCGAATCGAGTCCTGTTTGGGGCGCCATACGAAAAGCCATGAAAACTTTGATGTGCAAGGACGTTGGTTTTTATCTTGGCTTTGAGAAACGTATAATTTTTATCAGAAATCTTGTAAAAACGGCTTTTGCCTTATTAGAAAATAATGAAATTAATATTTAAGCGCGATTGACACTTTTCAAATTATATGATATATTGAGCTTGTAGAATATTGTTGGTTTTGGTGGTGTTTAAAATAGCAAAAGTTGTTGTTTTACCTTACAATGTACAATGGAAAGATGACTTTGAGAAAATTAAATCAGAAATTATAAATGCCATCGGTGATTTGATTATAGGCGTTGAGCATGTCGGAAGTACTTCGGTTGAGGGAATGTCTGCTAAACCGTGCATTGATATAGATGTTATAATCAAAGATTATTCCGCCTTCGATATCATTGTCAGCAGGTTAGAAATGATAGGATACATTTATGAGGGTAATCTTGGAATAGAGGATAGAGAGGCGTTTAAATATTTTAATAAGCCTCACTTACGGACTCACCATTTGTATGTTTGTCCGCAGAAGTCAGAAGAACTCTATCGCCATATTACTTTTAGAGACTTTTTGAGGAATAACGTCGATGCTGTCAAAAAATATAGCTATGTAAAAGAAACGGCTGCACGGCTATTTCCGCATGATATTGAAAAGTATATGGAATATAAATCGCCTTGTATTGAAGAATTATATACCTTGTGCGGCTTAGAAAAGTAAATTTTTTATTGTGCTGCAAGAAAAATATCTTTCTCATCCGTCTCGCAGGCTCGGCAAGTTTTAGTTGGCAAACAAATTTTACACCTAATGACAAAATATCATTTAGCAGTTGCTTTTTTACGTGTGTATTGACGTTTTTAAACATTCAAAAGAGCTGTCACTTGCTGTGGCAGCTCTTTCAATATTTCATCTGTTATTCTGTTAAAGCGCGGCGATGATATTTCTGAGGTTTTCTGCGCCGATGGCGATGCCGTCGAGGCATTTTTCCATGCCCTCGAATTCAACGCTGACATAGCCGTCATAGCCGCTGCCCTTGATGATCGACAGGCACTGCATTACGGGCACATCGCCGTGGCCGATTATCGACCCTCTCAGGTAGTTGCCGCCTCTCGATTTGAAGAAGCCTTTGCCAGGGTTTACGCCGTTGCCGCTCTTGATATGGAAATCCTTGGCGTGGATGTGCTTTGCATACTGCACGACTCTGCCGACCGCCTTGAAATTATCCTCGTCAACGCAGCTGAAGTTGCCGATATCGAGCAGCAGGCCGAAGTTCGGCGAGCCGACGCCCGTGATTATGCGTTCGACCCTGTCGCTGTCCTGGCAGAAGAGGCCGTGATTCTCTATCATGGTCTCAATGCCCTTTGATGCTGCGTATTCGGTTATCCTCCTGCATCCCTCGATGAGGGTGGGGAGTATCTGCTCAAAGCCTGCGTAGCTCTTTTTATCTGCAGGCATTGACCATGCGGCGTCGTGCCTCATGCACTTAACGCCGAGTATCGCCGCCACGTCAACCTTGCGGCAAACACGCTCGACCTCTGCGTCAAGCCCTTTGTCGCTGAGCAGATTTGCGCTGATGGTGTAGCTGATAACAGGCAGCGAGAGGCGCTCGCTCTCAGCCCTTAGCATCTCGGCGTAGCTGCTCTCGCTCACATCGGCAGGGGGGATAAGGTCGGTGAATTCTATGCCGTCGAAGCCCATTTCGGCGGCTTTTTTCATAATGCTGAGCTGAGTTTCCTCGCCCGAATCAATGAGCTGCTGGAAGCTGTAGCTGCTGACTCCAATTTTCATTTCAATTACCTCTTAACCAAGTTTTTCAAGGAATTCCACGGCGCTTCTGATATCCTTGGCGGGGTCGTCGCCGACCTCGCGCTCGATGGTCAGGAAGCCCTTGTAGCCGATATCCTCAAGCGCGTTGAGATATTTCTCCCAAGGCACCTGACCCTCGCCGAGGGGCACCTCGAGGAATGACGGGCCGGTGACGAGCGAATCCTTGACGAGGCCGTAGATGATCTCGGGATCCTTATAATAGAGCTGCTTGCCGTCCTTTGCGTGGGTGTGAACTATGTATTTTTGCAGGTTATAGACTGCGCCCGCGGGGTCGTCGCCCGTGACCATTACGAGGTTTGCGGGGTCGAGATTGACTCCTACGCCTGTCGAGCCGAGCGAATCAAGGAAGCCCTTGAGGACCGCCGAGGTTTCTGGGCCGGTCTCGATGGCGAAATGAGCGCCTATCTCGTCCGCGTAGCGCGAGAGCTCGAAGCAGGCCTCCTGCATGACCTTGTAGCGGTCAATGCTGCTGTCGGTCGGCACAACGCCGATATGGGTGGTGACAACGTCTGTGCCGAGCTCCTTTGCAAGGTCAAGAATTCTCTTTGAGCGCTCGACCCTGTCGGGATTTTCCTCCTTGTTGCCGAAGCCGCCGCCGAGATCGCCGCAGAGAGCGGAGATAACAAGGCCGTTGTCGGCGACAAGCGCTTTGAAATCCGCAATGCGCTGAGCATTCATATTCTCGGGAGCCATTTCACCCCTGGTAGCGTAGACCTGTATGCCCTGAGCGCCTACCTCGGCAGCCTTTTTGACTGCGGTCGGGATATCGGTGCGGAAGCTGTCGATTATAACGCCTATAGGAAATCTGCCCATTTTAATCTCTCCTTAAATAATTATTAAAGAATCGTTAAAAATTCACTTTGATTAACTTAATAATAGCAAAGAATGAACCTTTTGGCAAGTTTTTTTTTACAATTAACTTTACTTTTTATTTTAAATGATATATGATAATACATATAATAAGTTTGCGGAGGTATTCCAATGTCAAAGCTCAAAGTTGCCGTTATCGGCTGCGGTAATATAGCCAATTCCGCTCATATCCCTGCATATATGAAGAATCCCGACGCGGAGATCAAGTATTTCTGCGATATAATTCCCGAGCGTGCCGAGGCTGCCGTCGAGAAATACGGCTGCGGTAAGGCGGTCACCGACTATCACGACTTCCTCAACGACCCCGAGCTGGACGCCGTGTCGGTCTGCACCCACAATAATCTTCACTCGGTAATAGCCATTGACTTTCTCAAAGCCGGCAAGCACGTTTTGAGCGAGAAGCCTGCCGCGAGAGTGCTCTCCGAGGCGCTTGAAATGCAGAAGGTCGCCCACGAGACCGGCAAAATTCTCAATATCGGCGTTTGCAACCGCTTCAACAATTATGTTATGAAGATCCGTGAACTTATCGACAGCGGCGAGCTTGGCGAAGTATATCATGTCTACGCTTCATTCAGAGCACACAGGTCGATTCCCGGCCTCGGCGGCGATTTCACCACCAAGGCGCATTCGGGCGGCGGCGCTCTCATCGACTGGGGCGTTCACTTCCTCGACCTTGTCATGTATTGCTGCGGCGATCCTAAGCCCCTGACCGTCTCGGGCGAGGCGTTCTGCAAGCTCGGCAAGGATTTGAAAAACTACGTCTACACCAGCATGTGGGCGGAGGAGACGAGCGACGTTGAGCACGGCACTTATGACGTCGATGATTCCGTCGTCGGCATAGTCAGGACGAGCGGCCCCGTTATCAGCTTTAACGGCGCATGGGCGCAGAATGTCGGCGTGGGCGAAATGTATGTTGATTTCATGGGTGATAAGGCGGGCATCAGGCTCCAGTATTGCTCGGATTTCAAGCTCTGGTCGGTCAAGGACGGTATGCTCACCGAGACCAAGGTGGCTACCAAAACCAACGATATGTATGAGAACGAGATAGCAGGTTTCATTAAGAGCATCAAGACGGGCGAGCATAATCAGCAGTATATCGACTATGCGGTCGAGACCTCCAAGATAATGCAGGCGGTCTATGACTCAACCGACGCTCACAGGGAAATCATAATAGAGAAGTAATAATAAAGGAGAATTCCCGATGGATATAAGAGTTTTTAAAAATGAAGAAGAGATAGGTAAGGCGGTAGGCGAGCTTTATTGCGATTTTATCAATTCAAAGCCCGACTGCGTGCTCGGCTTCGCAACGGGCGCGACCCCTGTGCCCACCTATAAGTATCTTGTTGAGCAGTATAAGGCGGGCAAGGTGTCCTTTGCGAAGGTCAGCACCTTCAACCTTGACGAATACTGCGATCTGCCGAAGAATCATAAGAACAGCTACTATACCTTTATGCACGAGAATCTTTTCTCGCTTGTTGATGTCAAGGAGGAGAATATCGACTTCCTCGACGGCAACGCCGACCCCGAGACCGAGAGCAAGCGCTACACCGCCGCGATTGCTGCCAAGGGCGGCATTGATATCCAGCTCCTCGGCATCGGCAGGAACGGTCACATCGCGTTCAACGAGCCGTCGGATGAATTCACGGGCGAGAGCTTTAAGGTCGCCCTGACCCAGAGCACTATAGACGCTAACTCCATCTATTTTGACGATATCCCGATGCCGCACTACGCCATGACCATGGGCATCGGCTCAATAATGCGTTCAAAGAAGATAATTCTCATCGCTACCGGCGATAAGAAGGCCGAGGCGGTCAGAGACATGGTCGAGGGTCCCGTCACTCCGCATTGCCCGGCTTCCATTCTCCAGCAGCACCCCGACGCCGTTATCTTCCTTGACGAGGCGGCCGCCGCATTGCTCAAATAAGCATAATATCCTTGACTTATTGCGGTGCGTGTGCTACAATAGCAAAAAATGCAAACGGAGGTAATCATGAGCGGTTATTTCACTGATAAACAGTATTCCGCCGCCGTCATGCCCGCAGCTATGGAAACCCCAAGATAGCCTCGGGTCTGTTACCAATGCGTTTTTATCGGATCAAAGAGGCTGTTGCATTCGTTGTGACAGCCTTATTTTTACGAGAATTTATGTGTTAATAATATTTGGAGGCAAATATGGATAAAAAGACTTTTTACATCACTACGCCGATATATTATCCCTCGGATAAGCTGCATATCGGCCACACCTACTCGACCGTTGCGGCGGATGCCGAGGCTCGCTACAGACGTCTCAAGGGCTACGACACATTCTTCCTGACCGGCACGGATGAGCACGGGCAGAAGATCGAGGATAAAGCCAAGGCGGCGGGCGTTACCCCCAAGGAATACGTCGACAATATCGTCGCGGGCATCAAGGATCTCTGGAAGCTGATGAACATATCCTATGACAAATTCATCAGAACGACCGACGAGTATCACGAGAAAGCCGTGCAGAAGATATTCAAAAAAATGTACGACAAGGGCGATATCTATAAGGGCTACTACGAGGGGCTTTATTGCAAGCCCTGCGAGTCCTTCTGGACCGAGACCCAGGCCGTTGACGGCAAATGCCCCGACTGCGGCAGACCCGTCGGCAAAGCAACGGAGGAGGCTTATTTCTTCAAGCTCTCCGCTTACGGCGACAAGCTGATAAAGTATTATGAGGAGCACCCCGGCTTCATCGAGCCTCAGAGCAGGCAGAATGAGATGATAAATAACTTCATCAAACCCGGCCTCCAGGATCTCTGCGTTTCCCGTTCGTCATTCAAGTGGGGCATCCCCGTGCCCGTTGACGAGAATCACGTCATCTATGTTTGGCTCGACGCACTCACCAACTATATCACCGCTCTCGGCTACGGCTCTGAGGATGATTCTCTCTATAAGAAGTTCTGGCCGGCGAACGTCCACCTTATCGGTAAGGATATCATCAGATTCCACACCATTTATTGGCCTGCTTTCCTTATGTCGATAGACGAGCCGCTGCCGCAGAAGGTTTACGGTCACGGCTGGGTGCTGCTTGAGGGCGGCAAGATGAGCAAATCCAAGGGCAATGTCGTTGACCCCGTCGTGCTCGCCGAGAGATACGGCGTTGACGCGCTCAGATACTACCTGCTGCGTGAGATAGCCTTCGGCTCGGACGGCACATTCTCCAATGAGAATCTTATCAACCGCATCAATTCCGACCTTGCAAACGACCTCGGCAACCTTGTTTCGAGGACGGTCGCAATGGTCATCAAGTATTTCGGCGGCACCATTCCTGCCGAGAGAGAGGGCGGCGAATTTGACGACGACCTCAAGGCGCTTGCCGCCAAGACTGCCGAGGCTGCTGACGAGGCGCTCGACAAGCTGAATTTCTCCATCGGTCTCACCGAGATCTGGAAGTTCGTCTCGAGGACGAACAAGTATATCGACGAGACTGCTCCCTGGGCGCTCGCCAAGGACGAGAGCAAGAGGGCAAGGCTCGCCGAGGTCATGTATAATCTTTGCGAGAGCATCAGGATAATCTCCGTTCTCATCGCTCCCTTTATGCCCGATACCTGCACCGAGATTAGGCGTCAGCTTGGCCTTGAGGGCGGCTTTGAGTGGGACGAGTGCAAAGAATTCGGCAAGAATGCGACCTACACCGTCTGCAAGGGCGACATTATATTCCCGAGGATCGACCTCGAGAAGGAGCTTGCGGAGCTTGAGGCGACTCACGCCGAGCCTGTCAATCCTCTCAAGGCGGAGATCGAGGGCATAGCCAAGATTGGCATCGACGATTTTGCCAAGGTCGACCTGCGTGTGGCAAAGGTAGTCGAATGCGTGCCCGTCAAGAAGGCAAAGAAGCTGCTTCAGCTCACCCTTGACGACGGCACAGGCTCACCGAGGACGGTTGCGTCGGGCATCGCCAAATGGTATAAGCCCGAGGACATCATCGGCAAGAGCGTTATCCTTGTCTCAAATCTCAAGCCCGCAGTGCTTTGCGGCGTTGAGAGCTGCGGCATGATCCTTGCAGCCGACGCCGGTGAGGACGAGGTCAAGGTCATCTTTGTCGACGGTATTCCCGCCGGAAGCAAGGTCAGATAAAATGAATAACATCTTTGACAGCCACGCCCATTACGACAGCGAAGCCTTTGACGAGGACAGAGACAGCCTTGTCGCTTCGCTGCCAGATAAGGGGATTTGCGGCGTTATAAACTGCGCGAGCGACATCGCCACATCACACACGAGCCTTGAGCTGGCGCAAAAATACCCGTTCATCTACGCCGCATGCGGAGTTCACCCGCATGAGGCGCAGGAGGCGGCGGAGGATTGGCTCGACGAGTTGAAGCTGCTCTGCCGCAATGATAAATGCGTTGCGATAGGTGAGATAGGGCTTGATTATCACTATGATTTTTCGCCCCGAGAGCTGCAAAAGGAGTTCTTTGGGCGGCAGCTTGCTCTCGCTAAGGAGCTTGACCTGCCCGTGGTCGTTCACGACCGTGAGGCGCATGAGGACACATTGGAGCTGCTGCGGCGCTATGCCCCCAAGGGTGTGGTGCATTGCTTCAGCGGCTCGGTCGAGATGGCAAAGGAGGTCGTGAAGCTCGGTATGTATATCGGGCTTGGCGGCGCGGTGACATTCAAAAATGCCCGCAAGCCGCTCGAGGTCGCGGCCTATGTGCCCGATGATCGTCTGCTTATCGAGACGGATTCACCCTATATGACTCCCGTGCCGTTCAGAGGCAAGCGCTGTGATTCTTCATACATTCCTTATACCGCCGAGGCGCTGGCGGGCGTGAGGGGCGCTTCGGCGCAGGATATCCTCAACCTTACCCGCAGGAATGCCGACACACTTTTTCGATTGGAGCTTTGATATGTTCATTCATGATAAAACTTATGATATAGACGAACTTGCACGGTATAATACGCATATTCATACGCATTTTTCCCGCTGTGCCAAGCCCGAGATGGTCGTCGCCGACATAGTAAAAACGGCCGATGCCGCAGGGCTTGAAATAATCGCTCTGACAGACCACGATTATCAGAATATGAAAAATGCCGTGGCAGCTCAGAGGCTTGAGATACTCGGCGAGCTTGAGAAGGTCGACCATAATGTAAAGGTGCTCGTCGGCTCCGAGCTTTCCGCCTACGGGGTGGGGAAATTCACCAACGATATTGCCTGCGATGAGGCGCTCGATTATCGTCTCTATACGACAAACCACTTCCATCAGGATTATTGGAAGCACCCCGAGGTCAAGACCCCGAGAGCCTACGCCGAATTTATGCTTGCGATAATGAATTCCGTGCTGGATATGCGAAAGGCGGATTGCTTTGCCCACCCCTTTATGGCGGGCTATATCCACGCCTTCGACGACCCGCACGAGGTCACGAGGGCTTTCACAGATAACGATATCGGCGATATCCTTTCAAAAGCGAATTCCCTCGGCACCGCGTGGGAGCTTAACGTCGGCGCCGTTGCCGACGACCCGGAATTCCACCACCGCTATTTCCAAATCGGCAAGGAAGTGGGCGTCACCTTCAACATCGGCACGGATGCGCACTTGCTGCGTAATATCGACACGCATCAATTCACCGATATGCTGAAAAAAATACTTTATTAAAACATTGACCGCAAAGCAGTTTTAACTTGCTTTGCGGTCGCTTAATAAAAAAGGGACTGTGCTCAATGCACAGCCCCTTTGGCTTTATATCTTATTTTTTGGATGCCGATGAGTAGGCGAGATTTTTCTTGAACTTCTTGCAGAAATCCTTGCTGACATATGAAGTCCAGGTCTCGTTCTCAACTACCTTGTAGCTGCCGTCGTCGGCAAGCAGATTTTCATTATACTCGTCAAATGCGGTCTTGCCCATGTCGGTGCGGATGGTGTTTTTCCAGTCAAGATCGTCGGTGTTGTCGCTGACGAAGTACATGATGTGATAGCCGTAGGTGGTCTCGATTATGCCGCTGTCGCCGGGCTTTCTGCCGTCTGCGAAGCTCCAGTCAAGGAACTCGGAAACGTAGTTGTCGGTTATTCTGATATTCTCATAGAGGCCGCCGTTCTCAACAGAGCCGGTATCCTCGGAGTTAGCGGTGACGAGGGTCTTGAAGCTGTCCTCGGTCTTATCGCCGCCGAGCCATGAGTCATAAAGCTCCTTGGCCTTGTCGTATGCTGCCTTCTTCTCTTCGTCGGTAACGTTATCCTCGTCGGCTGCGTTGAACTTAATGAGGCAGTGGCGGACATTTACGCTGTTGCCGGCGTAGGAGGGCTTAACGCACATGATGATGTAAGCGCCCTTCTCGCCCTCGATGAGGGTGATGTCGCCGGCCTTTCTTGCACCGTCAAAGAGCCAGTCTGCACCCTTCTCGGTCAGAGAGGAAGAAGCGGAGGAATAGAGAGTGTGGTTGGTGAGGGTGGTAGCGTCGGTGTCGCTGGGGGTGTCGGAGCCTTCGTTCTTGTATGCCTTAACGGCTGCGATGAAGGAGTCGGCGTCCTTGCACTTTGCATAGACTTCCTTTGCCTTGGCGAGAAGCTCGTCGTTGGCGGCGGTCTGCCTTGCCTTCAGCTCATCCTCGGATTCGCCTTCGGCAGCGGAGAGGGTGGTGTAGGTGAATGCAAAGAAGCGAACGTCAGCGTAGTTATATTTCTTGGTGTTCTCCTTATACTCCGCTTCGATGTCGGAATCCTTGACGTCGGCGGTGAAGGAGCTCTGCTGATCGTTGTAGAAGTTCTGAGCTATGGTCTCCATCTCAAGCTGCTTCCTGAAGGTCTTCTCATTGAAGCCCTCGCCGAAGCTCGCCTTGAGGTAAGCGCTGAGGGAGAAGTTATTCTCGGCAGCCTGCTTCCTGTAGTTCTCGACAGTCTCTTCGATCTCTTTCTGCTCATCCTCGCTGAGTTTGAAATCAGCCTTGAGAGCCTCATTGTAGTAGGCGTCGATGAACTGAGCACGCTCAACTGCAGAGTCGGTGAAATACTGAGCCCAGGTGATCTTGTTGCCGTCGGCATCAGTGGTGGTGTTGGTGGGGTCGTCGGGCGACTTTGAGGAGTCGAAGCCGATATTGTAGCCGCTCTGAGCATAGTAGCTTGACATGTAGGACATCTGCTGATACTGAGCGTTATAATAATAAGCGAACTCTGCGGTAGATATCTTGTCGCTGCCGACCGTCATGGCGGTGGTGGCTTTTTCGATGAGACCGAAGCTGTCAACGAATTTCCAGCCGATGCCGAGTACTATCGCAACCACGACTACCACGGCGATAACCTTTTTGGCTATCTTTGCGGCGTTGTTGCGCTTCTCAATGCTCTTCGCATTCTTTTTGTTGGCCTTGGCTATGCGCTCTTTTCTCTCCTCACGATAGATCTCGGCCTTGCTCTTGGAGCTTTCGTTTTTTGCCATTATCGTTTCATCCTTTTCTGTATGTTTTCTTTGCCTGCCGATACAGAATCGGCACAATGACTATATATTATACTATTTCGTCGGATTTTACAAGAGTTTTCATAAAAATTTATATCAGATTTGCAAATAATTCACATTTTTGTGAGCTTCCCGGAGAGAAATTCGCTCTTGAACCACACCTCGGGGGCGATAAAAGTCCTGCCGTTCAGGTATTCGAGAATGCCTGCGTCGGTGGTAAATGCGAATTTCAGCTTGTAGGAATAGAGGAACTGCTTTTTGTATCCGAGGGGCTTATTAAGGGCATTGCTGCCGTATTTGCCGTCGCCGAGCAGTGGATGGCCGACGCTGGCGAAATGCGCCCTTATCTGATGAGTCCTGCCCGTGAGCAGCTCGACCTCAACGAGGCTCATGCCGCCGTTCTCGGCGAGGACGGAGTACTTCGTGCGTATCTGCTTTGCGCCCTCGGTGCGGTGCTCGCTGACGGTGACCTTGTTTTTCTTCTCATCCTTGGTGAGCCAGCCCTCGAGCACGCCGCTCTTTTGCTTCATGGAGCCGTGGATAACGCAGAGATAATATTTCTCCAGCTCCCTGTCCTTGAGCTTCTGATTGAGGATACGCAGGCTCTCGGCGTTCTTGGCGGCGATGACTATGCCGCCGGTGTTGCGGTCGATGCGATTGACGAGCGACGGGGTGAAGGACTGCTCGTCCCTCGGGTCGTATTCGCCTTTCTCATAGAGATAGCGCTTGACTCTTGTGATGAGCGTGTCGCTATACTCCGTGTCGTCCGGGTGAGAGAGCAGGCCGACCTTTTTGTTGAGCAGTAGGATATTCTCATCCTCATAGATGATATCGAGATTCTTTGAAGCCGAGAGGAAGTCGAAATGCTCCTTTGCGGGCGCAAAGAACTCGTCGTTTATATACATGTCGACCGTGTCGCCCTCGACGAGCTTATACGATATCTCGCTGCGCTTGGAGTTGACCTTTATTCGCTTGGTGCGGATATACTTATACATCAGCCCCTGCGGCAGCAGCGGGACCGCCTTGGTGATGAATTTGTCGAGCCGCTGCCCGGCGTCGTTTTTGGCTATTGTAAAACTTTTCATAATTACAATGAATTTATCATCGAGAGCAGGTCGACGAAGAAGATGCGGCCGTTGAGAGCCTTGGTCATGCCGCCCTGGAGCGTCGAATGGTTGCCTCTCATAACGGGCATCACGTTCCATATGCCGGTCGTGACGGAGTCGGCGTTATAGTCAACGCTCGGCGCGCCTATGGGCACGAGGGCGGAATAGGTGTTGACAAGCCCGTCGTTTGCCTGCCACTTCTCGTCAATGACATATCCGGAGGGGGTAACGCCCTCATAAGTGCAAAGGCGTGCGCCCGATACCTTATACATTCCGCCGCCGAGCTCGGGGTCAAGGCTGCGGGTGCCGTCGTCGGCGAGTATCGTTGCGTCGCAGGCGTAGGAGAAGTAATAAATGCCCTTTATCGGGGGCAGCTTCTCGTTAAGCGCCATGGCGTTATCTATCTGCATCTCGTAAATCGCGGTGTCGGATTCCTGCCTGAAACCCGCCGTGCCGATGCCCATGAAGATATCGGCTATCATCTTCTCGGCAGCGGTCGCATTCGGGTCGTTTTTGAGATCCTCTTGGATGTTATAGCTCGAGGTGCCGTTGTGAGGCGCCGCGAGAGTGACTATCGAGTATATCCAGTCCGCCTTGCCGCCCGTGAAAAGCTCGGAGACCTTGCCGCCCGCGCTGCGCTCGGCCTCGCTGCCGTTAGCCATAAGCTCGGCAAGCATTCTGACCGTTGCGCCGCCGAAGGAGTGACCGAAAAGATTTATCTTTTTCTCGGCGCTCCATTCCTTGATGAGCGGGCGCAGAGCGTAGCTCTTGCCGTATCTCGAATGGCCGCAGGCCTTGCTGTGAGCCTCGCCGTAGTCGGTGCGTGTGCCCGTGAGCTGGGCGTAAAGATCACAGGCCCTGTCCCATGCGCTTGCCGTGGGCGAAACGCTTGCGGCGTGGCAGTCAAAGCCCCTGGCGCTGAGATATTTCATCAGATCGCCGCTTGAGTTGCCCCAATAGGGGAGAGCCTTATTTGTTGCGTCATATTCGCCCCAGCCCGCGAAGCCGTGAACGAAAACGCTGGTGTATTCGGTGTTGAATTTGCTGCTGTCCACATTCGCCTCGGGCAGGTTGAGCGAGGGGAGGATGAACATTAAAAGTGCGGTGAAAAATGAAATCAGCTTTGCCATAAAGACCTCCGATTTGTAATGAATTTCTTGAGAAATATTATAAATTATACCGCCGCGATTGTCAACGCCGCAGCCATGCACTTTTACATTTTGCATAAAAAGCGGGCGCTGCTTTTGGCATCTTTGCGGGAAGAGATCCGGTCGATCAAAGGTACAGACAACAGTTAATATAATATTTAAGCTATAAAAATACCCGCATATCGACCGAAACCGAGGTGCGGGCATTGCATTATACCGTTATCTTTCGCCGTTCATCGAGGAGCCGTCGCAGGGGACGCATTCGGTGTAATCGACGCTGACGGTCAGCCCGTCGGCGCTCATCTCAATGCCGTAAAGGGCATTGTCGGCGTAGAGAAGCTGATCGTCCCTATAGAAAAGCCTTGCCGAGGTGTAGCCGGGCATACCGGAGACCGCCATGTTCTCGGAGTTGGGGCAGAGCACCCATTCCGCCTTTGAGCTGCCGTAGATAACGGTGTCGGCGTTGTAGAGGTGATGCGGAGCCTGTAAGATATCGGTCTTGAAGATATCCTTGCCGTGCATGTTGACTATCTTGCGCTCGCCGAGGATATTCAGGTCGCCGAGGATGAGCAGGCGTTTGCCCGCTGCCGTCAGGCGGCATACGGTCGAGCCGTCGTTGGCGTTGGTTACGGGAGTTTTGCCCGTGAAAGCGGAAACAGCGTCCTCATGAGTGTAAATAACGTCAAAGTCGACATTCGCAATGCTGAAGCTCATGCCGGTGTGCGGCGCGAGATACTTGACGTTCGGGTAATACTTCACAAGGCGTTCACGGAACATATCCGCTCTCTTGTCGTGCTCGATGAGCGAGAACGAGGGGTAATTGAACATTGCTCTCTCAAGGTCTATCTCCTTGTGATAATAGCCGAGGAGCTTATAGAAGAAGGTGATATGGTCGCTGTGACCGTGAGTGCCGTACCAGAGGGCGATCTTTATCGTCTCGCCCGGCTCGGTGCCGGTTATCTTGTGCATGAATTTGATGCATTCGTCGATATTTTTGTCGGAGGACTGCCTGATTGAGCCGCCGTCGATGACGATAAGGCTGTTGTCGGCAAGGCGGATGATATACATCATGCCGTTGGTCGAGTAAAGCTCTCTGTCGGAGACAAGACCCGAGTAGACATGGTCAAACTGATAGACCGTTGCGGCCGAGCCTGCGGAATAGGTGTAACCGAAGTCCTCAAAGGAATTGGTGCCGTTATCCTCGATGATCCTAACCTCGCCGAGATTTTCGCTCAGATAGGTGTAATAGAGCTTGCCGTCCTTACGGAATGCGTTGCAATTAACGCCGCCGAATACGTTTGAATAGGTCTTGACAAAGCCGTTCTCCTTGAGCTTTGAGCAGTATGCTTCGTATTCGCCGAGGTCGGTCGCGGTTACGAGCTGCATTTTGCTGTCGGTCTCGGTGGGGCCGTCATAGTCCCATTTGAGACCTGAGCCTGCGTTATAAACGGTCTTGCAGACTATGCCGCCGTCATAGGTGGGCACGCCGTCGAGCTGCCATGCGCTCTCATTGCCGCCGTTTGCGCCGAAGAGCAGCAGGATCGACTGGATGAGCGCAAGGATAATTGAGAATATTTTTTGCATTTTCGATTTCCTTTCCTTTGCAGTTTTTTGCAACCATATAATACTATAAATCCGTCCGAAAATCAATAGTATTTGTGCACCTCGTACTAAATTCGTTAACAAATCGGTTGACTTTTTTTGCGTTTGGATATATAATTTACCCATGTCACTGCGACCGGGCTTGTGCCGCAGTAGAAAAATACGGAGGTTTAACTCTATGAAGAAACTCTTGGCGGTCGTTATGTCCGTTGTGATCGCTGCTGCGGTCATGTGCCCCGTGCTTACCGCATCGGCGGCGGGCGATACCGACTACACCATCGTTAACCCCTACGAGACCGTCGATTGGGATAGCTGGCAGTATTATAAAGCAAATCTGCACACCCATTCGGTCGCTTCCGACGGCGACGAGACCATCACCGACATGGTCGGTCTCTATTATGACGCAGGCTATGATATCCTTGCGCTGACCGACCACGGCGTTGTCAGCCACGGCTGGAATCTGCCCCGCAAGACCAACGGCGTTTTTAATTACTTCAGAAAAGCCGATCCCATGAGCGACGAGGATTATCAGCGCATCACCACTGGCTCCGACAGAGGCGGCAGGGGAATGACCGATATCACCGGCGGCATCGAGATCAACATGGCTGTTTTCTCAAAGACTCACGTCAACGGCTACTTCACCGAGTACGGCCAGGGCGAATGGGGCATTGAGAATGACTATAGGACCGCTCCCGCCAAGGTCGAGGAGATGGGCGGTTATTCCGTGCTCAACCATGTGGGCGACTGGGTCAACTCCAACAGATACCCCGAGCGCTCCCACTGGGATGTTTTCATCACCTACTTTGCAAATATCTTCAAGGATTACCACACCTGTCTCGGTATGGAGATAAAAAATAATACCGATAATGTTACCCGTGCGGACAGAGCTCTTTGGGATGAGCTGCTTCAAGTGGTTATACCCACCGGCAGAAATATATGGGCATTTGCCGATGACGACAGCGAATACAGAAACGAAGTCGGCAGGAGCTTTGAGTATTTCGTTCTTCCCGAGAATACCGAGGAGGCCGTCAAGACCGGTATGATCAACGGCACCTTCTTCGCTTGCAGCCGCTATGAGAAGCACATCCAGGCTGGCGTTGACGATTTCGAGGGCAACGGCAACGTGCCCCTTGTCAAGAACATAATCGTCGACCAGCAGGCGAACACAATTGAGCTTGTGCTTGACGAGTCAAGGGATTGCAGCCTCATTGAGTGGGTCGCCGACGGCAAGGTCATCTCCAACGATCTCAAGATCGACCTCAACGATTTCGAGAGCAAGCTCGGCTGCTATGTCCGCTTCAAGCTCCAGGGCGAGGGCGGCGTGACCTATTCACAGCCGTTCGAGCTGAAATATGAGAACAGAGTTGACAAGGATATCCCGACAAGATACTGGTTTTTTGATACCTTTGCGGGCGAGCTCTTCCTCAGCATATATCGCACAAGGGCCTTCACCATCATGCTCTTCCTCATTGAGAAGATAGGCTGCAAGATCTTCGGCAGCAGATTCTAAGCGAAAAAGCAAATCACCCGACTGAATACGGTCGGGTGATTTTTTGCATTATTAAAGAAAACTGCGGCTGCAATTGATGAGCCTGCCGAGCTTCGCCGATATATCCGACGGTGCGCCTTTAATATCTCCGTTGAGCCAGCCCATCAGAACGGTTTTTGTACCGCTGGAGATATAGAGCAGATAGAGGTCGATCTCATTCCTGTCATAGTCGGGGTATTTCTCGTGAAGCGAGTCAAAGAGCTTATCGTAGTAGATATTGATAAGCCGCACCACAAAGTTGTTGAGCAGGTTGGACTGGGTGAGCATTCTGTAATACTCTATGTCCTTGCTCATGTATTCGCAGGCGAGCTGCAGGAGCTTGTCTATCTCGGCGGCATTCGGCTCAATGTCGTACCCGTCAAAGAGCGCCATGACCTTCTCAAGCTCCTCCTTTTCAATCTGCTCGACGACACCCGCAACATCGGGAAAGTGAGCGTAAAATGTGCCTCGGCTTATATCTGCCTCGCGGATGATGTCCGAGACGGTTATCTTGCTAAGATCCTTTTCATGAAGCAGCTTTGCGAGCGCTTTCTTAATGAGATTTTTTGAGCGTATGGAGCTTCTGTATTCCGCCTTCGCCAAAAAAGCACCTCCAAAATTTATTTATACTCCCAATATTTTATTTGAAATCAGTCAAAAAGTCAACTAAAAATCAAAAATGTTCACAATTGTTTCAAAAATGATAAGCCGCTGCCCGAATGAGCAGCGGCTGTAAATATTTATTGCGATTATTTAACGGGGATGAGCTTCTCCTTGCCGCCCATATACGGTCTGAGAGCGACGGGCACATCGACGCTACCGTCGGCGTTCAGGTTATTCTCGAGGAAGGCGATAAGCATTCTCGGGGGCGCGACGACGGTGTTGTTGAGCGTGTGGGCAAAGTATTTGCCGTTTTTGCCGTTCACCCTGATCTTCAGCCTGCGGGCCTGAGCGTCGCCGAGGTTGGAGCAGGAGCCGACCTCAAAGTATTTCTTCTGCCTGGGTGACCATGCTTCAACGTCAAATGACTTGACCTTGAGGTCTGCGAGGTCGCCGGAGCAGCATTCGAGAGTCCTTACGGGGATATCGAGTGAGCGGAAGAGATCGACGGTGTTCTGCCAGAGCTTGTCAAACCACATCATGCTGTCCTCGGGCTTGCAGACAACTATCATCTCCTGCTTCTCGAACTGATGAATTCTGTAAACGCCTCTCTCCTCGATACCGTGGGCGCCCTTTTCCTTGCGGAAGCAGGGGGAGTAGCTGGTGAGAGTGTGGGGGAGGGTATCCTCCTCGATGATGGTGTCGATATATTTGCCTATCATTGAGTGCTCGCTCGTGCCGATGAGATAGAGATCCTCGCCCTCGATCTTATACATCATCGCGTCCATCTCCGCAAAGCTCATAACGCCTGTGACGACGTTGCTGCGGATCATGAAGGGCGGCACGCAGTAGGTGAAGCCTCTGTCTATCATGAAATCCCTTGCGTAGGAGATAACGGCGGAGTGAAGCCTTGCGATATCGCCGCAAAGGTAATAGAAGCCGTTGCCCGCGACGTTTCTTGCGGCGTCAAGGTCGATGCCGTTGAAGCGTTCCATGATGTCGGTGTGGTAGGGAATATCGAAGTCGGGCACTACAGGCTCGCCGTACTTCGTGACCTCGACGTTTTCGCTGTCGTCCTTGCCGATGGGCACGGAGGGGTCGATGATATTCGGTATGACCATCATTATCTTGGTTATCTTCTCGGAGTATTCGGCTTCGAGACGCTCGCACTCGGCAAGTCTCTCGGAGAATTCCGTTACCTTGGATTTGGCTGCCATGGCCTCGTCCTTCTTGCCCTGAGCCATCAGAGCGCCTATCTCCTTGGAGACCTTGTTTCTGTTTGCTCTGAGGGAGTCCGCCTCCTGCTTGACCGCTCTTGAAGCGGCGTCAAGCTCGATGACCTCGTCAACGAGGGGCAGCTTCTTGTCCTGGAACTTCTTTTTGATGTTTTCCTTGACAACGTCGGGGTTCTCTCTTAAAAATCTTATGTCTAACATTTCATATCACTCCTGATCTTTTATGTCTCGGCGATTATTTAAGCAGCGCTTCGACCGCGCCTGCGATATATTTGTCGTCCGCCAGCTCGACAGCGCCCTTGTCGACGAGCGATGCGTTGCGAGGGTCGATGGGCAGCCTTGCGAGCACGGGCACGCCGAGCTCCTCGGCCACTTCATCAATATGGCTTTCGCCGAATATGCTGAATTCCTTGCCGCAGTCGGGGCAAACGGCGTAGCTCATATTCTCGACTATGCCGAGCACGGGTATATTCATCAGCTTCGCCATATTGTAAGCCTTTTTGACTATCATCGTGACAAGCTCCTGCGGGGTGGTGACGATGATTATGCCGTCAACGGGCAGGTTTTGGAACACTGTCAGGGGCACGTCGCCCGTCCCCGGAGGCATATCGACAAACATATAGTCGACGTCGCCCCATGCCACGTCCTTCCAAAATTGCTGGATAACGCCCGATATGACGGGACCTCTCCAAACCACCGGCGAATCCTCGCTCTCAAGCAGCAGGTTGACCGACATTATTTTGATGCCCGTCTTGCTCTCTTCGGGGAGCAGACCGGTTTCGTCCGCCTTGGCTCTGCCCTTGATGCCGAAGGATTTCGGTATTGACGGGCCTGTTATATCCGCGTCGAGCACGGCGCAGGCCTTGCCTCTGGCCTGCATTGCGCTTGCGAGCAAAGAGGTGACGAGCGATTTGCCGACGCCGCCCTTGCCGCTGACAATGCCGATTACTTTGCCGACGTTGCTGAACGGGCCGCAGGGGATCCTCAGATCCTGAGCCTCTCTCGACGAGCAGTTGCTCGAGCATGATGAGCAGTTGCCGCTGCATGCTTCACTCATGATACCATAACTCCAATCATTTTGATTATAATATAAGCCGCAAGATATATCAGCGGCATATGGACAATGTAGATAATGAGCGCCCGCCTGCCGAGGAAGCCGAGGAAACGGCTCCTTTGCTTATACAGGCTCTCGGGGAAGGAATTCATCACGCAGTGCCTGCCGATGAAAAATCCGAAAAGGAAGATAAATATATTCGGGAATATCGGGAAATAATCGCCCGAGTAAAACGACGGCGAATATATGCCGAACGGCATCAGGATATTTGTGGTGTAGAGCGCCGAGGGCAGCCGCAGCGATATCAGCTCGCCGTAGCCGAGCACTCCGTCCTCGATCCCGCTTGTGAAGGGATAGAGCACGGCGCAGATAAGCATCCCCGCTGCGGGGCTGAGCCTCCCGAGCGGCTTTGAGAGCAGCGCACACAGGATAATAGCTATCGAGAGGAAATGCAGGATGCCGAAGTAGATCTCGCACCCCTCAATACCCATCAGCGGCAGTATAAGCGCCGTCACGAGCGTGAAGCCCGCAGCCACGGCAAGCAGCCGCAGCCCTCGCTTGAGATTATTCCTCGACAGGCTGCATGAGATGCCGCAAAGGGCGATAAATATCCCCGCAAACAGCGGCTGGACAGGCTCAAAGAAGTCAAAGAGCTTATACGCCCATCCGACCCCGAACATCGAGCCGATAATGAAGAATGCGTGATAGAACACCATGCAGAATACGGCAAGCCCTCGCAGCTCGTCAAGAAAGTGTATTCTTTTTGCGGGGGCGCCAATATTCACCATTTTATCTACCTCACTAAATTATTATTTTAACATATCATATTTAAAATGCAAGAGTTTATTGCTTTTTTACGCCCAAATCGGCGGGTTTTGAAAAAATTAATAAATAATATGTAGCGTTCGGAGTCAAAATATGCTATACTTATCCAAAATACTGACGAACGGACGGTAATATCATATGATAGATAAGATGCGAGAGTGGCTATTCAAGATTTTTAAGCGAGAGAGCTTCCTTGGCAAGCTGGTCGATAAATTTTTCACCAGAGAGATAATAACCTATATCATTTTCGGCGTGCTGACCACGGCGGTCAACCTTGTCACTTTCTATATCTTTAAGAAGATATTCATTTCGATAGGCTGGGAGGGCGTGTTTAATAAGCTGCTCGGCTCCGCGGGCTGGGATAATGCGCTCGAGCTGCTCGGCAGCGGCACGGATTACCTCGACGCCACCGTTATCGCGTGGACTGTCGCCGTTATCTTCGCCTTTGTTACCAATAAGCTCATCGTGTTTGAGTCAAAGAGCTGGAAACCCGCCGTTGTAGGCAAAGAATTCGTCGGCTTCATCGGCGCAAGGCTCTTTTCGCTGCTGGTCGAGCTTGTGTTCATGTTTGTGATGGTCACGCTCCTCAAGTGGAACGATTTCGTCGCAAAGCTCATAGTGCAGGTCATTGTCGTTATTCTCAACTACGTTTTCAGTAAGCTCTTAATTTTCAAGAATAAATAATTCCCGGAGGAAAAGCAATGTTTATTACCAACGATATAAAATATGTCGGCGTGAACGATCACGAAATAGACCTCTTTGAGGGTCAGTTCACCGTGCCGAACGGTATGGCGTATAATTCATATGTTATCACCGATGAAAAAACGGCGGTCATGGACACCGTCGACGCGCGATTCACCGCAGAATGGTTCGGTAATATCGAATCCGTGCTCGGCGGCAGGAAGCCCGATTACCTTGTAGTGCAGCATATGGAACCCGATCACTCGGCGAATATCGTCAATTTCCTGACCGCTTACCCCGAGGCGACGGTCATTGCAAATTCAAAGACTCTCACGATGATGAAGAATTTCTTTGATTACGATTTTGACGGCAAGGTGCAGCTCGTCGAGGACGGGTCAAGCATTTCGCTCGGCAGGCACGAATTGACCTTTGTTTTCGCCCCGATGGTGCATTGGCCCGAGGTCATGTTCACCTATGATAAGGCGGATAAGGTGCTCTTCACCGCCGACGGCTTCGGCAAATTCGGCGCCCTCGACGTCGACGAGGAGTGGGATTGCGAAGCCCGCCGCTACTATTTCGGCATCGTGGGCAAATACGGCGCTCAGGTGCAGAGCGTGCTCAAAAAAGCCGCAGCGCTCGATATAAATTTCATCTGCCCGCTCCATGGCCCCGTGCTCAGCGAGGATCTCGGGCATTACATAGAGAAATACGATATCTGGTCGTCATATAAGCCCGAATCCGAGGGCGTGATGATAGCTTATACCTCGGTTTACGGTCATACAAAGAAAGCCGTCGAGCGGCTCGCCGATATGCTCAGGGCAAAGGGCTGCCCCAAGGTGGTAGTCACAGACCTTGCAAGGGAGGATATCGCCGAGGCGATAGAGGACGCCTTCCGTTACGGCAAGCTCGTGCTTGCGACCACGACCTATAACTCGGATATTTTCCCGTTTATGAAGCACTTCATCGACGGCCTGACCGAGAGAGGATACCGCAACAGGACGATAGGCCTTATCGAGAACGGCTCGTGGGCGCCCGTCGCCGCCAAGGTGATGCGTGATAAATTTGCGTCGAGCAAAAATATCACCATTCTTGAAACAACGGTTAGGATCAAATCCGCCCTCAACGCCGAGAGCGAAGCGCAGCTCGCTCAGCTCGCGGACGGGCTCCTCGCCGACTGATAACAGCATAGAAATAAGCCGCCGGTTTGACCGACGGCTTTTTGTCTTGTGTGGCTTGTAATTAAAGGGGGTACACCTCATCCGTCGCTGTGGCGACACCTTCTCCTCAAGGAGAAGGCGAGGGGAACGCGCCGCAGCCAACAAGGCGGTTAAATATGTCTTGACACACGCTCTCAAAACTTGTGTTTATGTCGTCGTTTGAGTAGCGCAAAACTGTCAAACCGAGCGAGGATAAGAATTCATCTCTTTCGGCATCGCTTTGTTTGCCATTGTCAAGAAAGTGTTGCGTTCCGTCGATTTCAATTACGATTTTGGCACTCGCACAGTAAAAATCGACGATATATCTGCCGATGACCTTTTGGCGATGAAAGGTTACCGGCAATTCTTTTAAGAATTCATACCAAAGCCGCCGCTCCTGCTGCGTCATTCGCTTTCTCAATGTTTGTGAAATACCGGTCAGCTTCTTGTTATATTTATCGTTCATATATAACACCGTATCTTTCAGTCGGTCGGCTTCTCCTTGAGGAGAAGCTGTCACGTAGTGACTGATGAGGTGGCCGCAAAGCGGTTTAACAAAAGCAGTTCACCTTTTCAAAATATCCTTCAGATACTTGCCTGTATACGATTTCTCACATTCGGCGACCTCCTCGGGGGTGCCGGTCACGACTATCTCGCCGCCGCCGTTGCCGCCCTCGGGGCCGAGGTCGATTATATGATCCGCCGTCTTGATGACGTCGAGGTTGTGCTCTATCACTATCACTGTGTTGCCGTTGTCAACGAATCTTTGCAGCACGTCTATCAGGCGGTGAACGTCCGCCGTGTGCAGACCCGTTGTCGGCTCGTCGAGGATATACGCGGTCTTGCCCGTCGAATGCCTCGACAGCTCCGTCGCCAGCTTCACTCGCTGAGCTTCGCCGCCCGAGAGGGTGGTCGCCGACTGCCCGAGCTTAACATAGCCGAGTCCGACATCATAGAGCGTTTTTATTTTGCGGTATATCTTCGGGATATTCTCAAAGAAATTCATCGCTTCCTCGACCGTCATTTCAAGGATATCGTGGATATTTTTGTCCTTATATCTGACCTCGAGGGTCTCTCTGTTGTATCTCTCGCCCTTGCAGACCTCGCAGGGGACGTATATATCGGCGAGGAAGTGCATCTCGATCTTCACGATGCCGTCGCCCTGGCAGGCTTCGCAGCGCCCGCCCTTGACGTTGAAGGAGAAACGGTTTGCCTTGTAGCCGCGCTTTTTTGCGTCGGTCGTGGAGGCGAAAAGATCGCGGATATCGTTGAATACTCCCGTGTAGGTGGCGGGATTTGAGCGGGGAGTCCTGCCGATGGGGGATTGGTCAATGGTTATCACCTTGTCGAGGTTCTCAAGTCCCGTTATCGAGTCGAAGCTGCCGCTTATCTTGTGCGCTCCGTTCAGCTCGTTTGCAAGGTGCTTATTGAGGATCTCGTTGACGAGCGAGGATTTGCCGCTGCCCGATACGCCCGTCACGCAGATGAATTTGCCGAGCGGGAATTCAACGTCGATATTCTTCAGATTATTCTCCTTTGCGCCGTGGACGGTCAGCACCTTGCCGTTGCCCGCCCTGCGCTTCTCCGGCACGGGTATGAATCGCTTGCCGCTCAGGTATTGACCCGTTATCGAGCGCTCGCAGTTGATTATGTCGTCAACCGTGCCCGCCGCGACTATCTCGCCGCCGTGGATGCCTGCGCCCGGGCCGACGTCAACAATATAATCCGCCGCCCTCATCGTGTCCTCGTCGTGCTCGACGACTATCAGCGTGTTGCCTATGTCACGCAGGTGGCGCAGGGTCGAGAGCAGCTTTTCGTTGTCGCGCTGATGCAGGCCGATGCTCGGCTCGTCAAGGATATAGAGCACGCCCATGAGCGACGAGCCTATCTGTGTCGCGAGCCTTATGCGCTGGGCTTCACCGCCCGAGAGGGTGGCAGAGGCTCTTGCAAGGTCAAGGTAATCGAGGCCCACGCTCGACAGGAACGAAAGGCGGCTCTTTATCTCCTTGATTATCATCTCGGCTATCATGTTCTCGCGCTCGGTCAGCACAAGGGAGTCAAGAAATTTCAGCTCCTCGGCTATTGATTTCTCGGTGAATTCCGCTATATTTATGTCGCCGACGGTCACGGCGAGCGACTCTTTTTTGAGCCTTGCGCCGCCGCATTCGGGGCACTTCGTTATCGACATTATCGACTCGATCTCCGAGCGGGAGTATTCGCTGGTCGTCTCTCTGTATCGGCGCTCGACGTTGTTGATAACACCCTCAAAATCGGTCATATAAGTGCCGCTGCCGTATTCGTTGCGGCGCTCAAGCTTGATTTTTTTACCGTTTGTGCCGTAAAAAAGCACATCCTTTGCCTGCTTTGAGAGCTTATTGAACGGCGTGTCGAGCGAGAAGCCGTAAGCCGCAGCCAGGCCCTCATAATACATTTGAGCTATCGTGCCGCCGTCGGAGACCGACCAGCCGCTCGCCTTTATTGCGCCCTGACGGATAGAAAGATTGCCGTCGGGCACGAGCAGCGCGGGGTCGACCTTCATAAAGGTGGCAAGGCCGAGACACTTGGGGCACGCGCCGAAAGGATTGTTGAACGAGAACGAACGCGGCTCAAGCTCCTCAATGTTGACTCCGTGCTCGGGGCAGGCGTAATTGAGCGAATAGAGCTTCTCTTCGCCGCCGATGACGTCCACCAGCAGCAGCCCGTCCGTCAGACCGACCGCCGTCTCAATGGAATCCGCAAGGCGTGAGCGTATGCCGTCCTTTATCACAAGGCGGTCGACTATGACTTCTATATTGTGTTTAATATTCTTTTCGAGCTTTATTTCTTCGGAAAGGTCGTAGGTTATCGAGTCAATACGCACGCGGGCAAAGCCGCTCTTGCGGACGCTTTCGAGCTCCTTGACAAATTCGCCTTTTTTGCCTCTTGCGATGGGCGCCATTATCTGTATCCTCGTGCCTTCGTCGAGCGAAAGCACGTCGGCGGTTATATCGTCCACCGTCTGGCGGGATATCTCACGGCCGCAGACGGGGCAGTGGGGGATGCCTATGCGGGCATAGAGCAGGCGCAGATAATCATATATCTCCGTGACCGTGCCGACGGTCGAGCGGGGGTTCTTTGAAGTGGTTTTTTGATCGATCGATATGGCGGGGGAGAGCCCTTCGATAAGCTCCACATTCGGCTTCTCCATCTGCCCGAGAAACTGGCGGGCATATGAGGAGAGGGATTCGACATATCTGCGCTGACCCTCGGCGTATATCGTATCAAAGGCGAGCGAGGATTTGCCCGAGCCGGAGAGACCCGTGAATACCACGAGCTTGTCCCTCGGTATGGTGACGTCCACATTTTTAAGATTGTGTTCCTTTGCGCCCTTGACTGTAAGGAATTTTGAAGCCATTGTTATTTACCTCGTTTGAGTTTTTCTATCTTGTCACGCAGGTATGCGGCGTGCTCGAATTCGAGTATCTTTGCCGCAGCCTTCATCTCGGCGGTCAGGCGGATTATCATCGCCTCGCGCTCCTTTTTGCTCAGCTTTGAGAGCGATTTGTCGTCGCCGCTCTTGGAGGATATCTCTATCACGTCGCGGACATCCTTGACTATCGTTTTGGGCACGATGCCGTGCTCCTCATTATACCGCATCTGCTTCTCGCGGCGGCGGTTGGTCTCGGTTATCGCCCTCTCCATTGAAGGAGTGACGCTGTCGGCGTACATGATGACCTTGCCCTCGGCGTTCCTCGCCGCGCGGCCTATGGTCTGTATCAGCGACGTTTCGGAGCGCAGGAAGCCCTCTTTGTCCGCGTCGAGGATGGCAACGAGCGAGACTTCGGGGATATCAAGCCCCTCGCGCAGCAGATTTATGCCGACCAATACGTCGAATTCGCCGAGCCTCAGCCCGCGGATTATCTCCATTCGCTCTATCGTGTCCACATCGTGGTGCATATAACGCACCTTGATGTCAAGATTTTCAAGGTAGGCGGTCAGATCCTCCGCCATATGCTTTGTGAGCGTGGTGACGAGCACCCTTTCGCCCTTGGCGGCGCGCTCATTTATCTCGGATACAAGGTCGTCTATCTGACCCTCCACGGGGCGCACGGATATCTCGGGGTCGAGCAGCCCCGTCGGCCTGATGACCTGCTCCGCAATGCGTGAGCTCTTTTCACGCTCGAATTCGCCGGGTGTGGCGCTGACAAATATCTTCTGCCCCGTGCGCTCATAGAATTCGTCAAAGGTCAGCGGGCGGTTGTCGTATGCGGAGGGCAGGCGGAAGCCGAAGTTGATAAGGCTCTCCTTGCGCGCCCGGTCGCCGCCGTACATAGCCCTGACCTGCGGCAGAGTGACGTGCGATTCATCCACAAACAGCAGAAAATCGTCGGGGAAGTAGTCGAGGAGCGTGAACGGCGCGGAGCCGGGAGCCCTGCCGCTCATAACGCGCGAATAATTCTCAATGCCCTTGCAAAAGCCCGTTTCACGCAGCATCTCTATATCGTATTCGGTGCGCTGCTTTATGCGCTGAGCCTCGAGCAGCTTGCCCTCGCTCTCGAATTCCTTGATCCTCTCAAGCATCTCGGCGTAGATGACGGATATGGATTTCTCCATCTTGTCGGGCGAAATGACATAGTGGGAGGCGGGGTATATCGCGGCGTGCGAAAGCACGCTCTTCACCTGACCGGTGAGGGCGTTTATCTCGCTGATGCGGTCTATCTCGTCGCCGAAGAATTCGACCCTGATGGCGTTTTCGTTTGAATAAACGGGGAATATCTCCACCACGTCGCCGCGGACTCTGAATTTGTTTCGGCTGAAATCAATATCGTTGCGTTCGTATTGGATCGACACGAGCTTGTCTATCAGCTCGTCGCGGCTCTTTTCCATGCCCGTTCGCAGCGAAATGACCATGCTGCGGTAATCTATCGGGTCGCCGAGGGTGTATATGCAGGATACGCTCGCTACGATTATAACGTCCCGCCGCTCCGAGAGGGCGGAGGTCGCCGAATGGCGCAGCTTATCTATCTCGTCGTTCACCGCCGAATCCTTTTCGATATAGGTGTCTGTCGTCGGGATATACGCCTCGGGCTGATAATAATCATAGTATGATACGAAATATTCGACCGCATTCTCAGGAAAGAATTCTCTGAATTCCGAGCAGAGCTGGGCGGCGAGAGTTTTGTTGTGAGCCAAAACGAGGGTAGGGCGGTTGAGATTGGCGATAACATTCGCCATGGTGAAGGTCTTGCCCGAGCCGGTGACGCCGAGCAGGGTCTGCTCCGAGAAGCCCTTGTTTATTCCGTCCGTGAGCGCCTCTATCGCCTGAGGCTGATCGCCCGTGGGCTTGTATTTTGAAACCAGCTTGAATCTATCCATTCTCCTACCTCGCTTCTATCAGTTTGACGAGCTGTTTGCCGCCGCCATACAGGCGTCAATGACCAGCACAACGCAGAGAGCGTTCAATTCGTCCGCGTCGTTTGCGATGCTTATCTCATATGCGTCGCCGAGGGTGAACCATTGCTTCGACACCGAGGCAATGACCTCGTCGCCGTTCATAACGGTGTATTCATGCGCCCAGAAGTCGCCCTCGACTCTCCAGCCGAGGCCGTTCACGGTGTATTCGTGCCGCAGAAATGTGAATTGCTTCACCACCTCGGCGATGTTATTGCCGTTGACGGCGATATAATACTTCGGCAGGAATGTTAACAGTTTCTGCTGAATGAAGGCTATCTCGCCCCCGAGCAGGTCATAGATATGCAGCTTCTTGCCGAGCGAAAATACCTCGCCCCTGACATGGTAGCGGTCGCTGCCGTCGGGGTTATACACGGTGAATTTATCTCCCCACGAGAAAATATGTTGTTTCAGATAAAGCTCCATACCAAAACTCCTCAACATATTGAACAAATGTTCTGATTTTGAATTGATTATATCACAAGGTTTTAAAAAATGCAAGATGTATATTGAGGGATTTTAAAAAGAATACCGACAAGGGCGGACTCAGATAAAGATAAGCCGCCCTGTAAAAAGTCTTTTGCCCTGTG
>OIZI01000278.1_pt1 | contig 27286 bp, 26 predicted proteins | sample 1588441 | NCBI WGS metagenome assembly OIZI01 (sample SAMN03283284) | human gut metagenome | biome: human-associated habitat; material: feces | host: Homo sapiens | place: Peru | collected 2012 | reverse complement strand
AGGAAGCCATCTCCAAGGAAGATGCCGAGAAGCTGGTTGCCGAGCTGAAGGAAGCCGGCGCCGAGGCCGAGATCAAGTAAGTTATCTCCCCATGGAATGCTGTGCCGCCGCCAGAAATGGCGGCGGCTTTTCCTTTTCTTCTGGGGAAGCCCCAATGAAAGGGGCAGGAGCTTCCCCTTGAGACTATTTTTACTTGAGAACGGATTGCCACACCAGTGACATCGGTCACTGGTTCGCAATGACAACGTATCCTTCGGAGTTTCTAATACGCACACGGAATGCAGATACACGGGCGTTGACTTGCAGCGCCTTTGTCTGTGCACTCTACCCGAAAGGAACCCTTTTATGGAACTCGATTCTACCCTGGCTACCATAAGCACCATGCTGCCGGATCATCTGGGACAGGCCGTAAGTACGGCGGCCGCCTCCTTCATTCCGGAGGGGCTGACCGATGTAATCTGGCACGCCCAGCGTTATTTTCCCAAAGAGCTGGATGTGGTTTCCACCGCCAAATTCATGCTGTATTTTTCGGTGATTTCCCTGATTCTCGGTATTTTAGGACGCGTCTTTCTGGGAAAACGTTCCAGCCTGAATCTGTCTGTTTCCTCCTCCATGGGCATTCTGTTCGTCTACGCTGCCACGGTGGTGATTTACACCTTCCACCCCTGGAACCTGAATCTGCTGCTCACGCCCCTGCCCTTTGTCAGCTTTTCCGGGGAATACTTAATTGTGCTGCCCATTACGGATATGCAGTTTCCGGCTCTGTGCGCCCAGGCTCTGTCCCTGGTGCTGCTGGCCTTCCTGGTAAATCTGGTGGACACCTTCATTCCCAAGGGAAGCAACCTGATTCTCTGGCTGCTGCTGCGGCTGGTGACCCTGGGCGTATGTATGGTGCTGCACCTGGCGGCGGACTGGGCCTTCCAGACCTATCTGCCTGGGGTACTGGTGAACTACGCACCCATGCTGCTGCTTCTGATTCTGGCCTTCTGCCTGCTGTCCGGCGTTATCAACCTGCTGCTGGGGCTGGTGATTGCCGTGGCGAATCCCTTCCTGGGAGCGATGTACACCTTCTTTTTCTCCAACATTGTGGGCAAGCAGGTGAGCAAGGCGGTTTTCTCCACCGCCATTGTCTGCGCCGTGTTCTATCTGCTGGATTTGTTCGGTTACACCGTTGTATGTATCTCCGCCGCCGCCCTTATTACCTACATTCCGTTGGCGCTTCTGCTGCTGGGACTGTGGTATCTGATTGGCTGCGTTCTTTGAGCGAGGTTTTTTCAATGAAAATTTTGTCTGCTATTCTCTGCTGTCTGCTCCTGGCCGGGTGCGCTGCCCCGAGTCCGGAAACTGTGCCCACCACAGCCCCTCCGGAAACCGCAGCTTCCGTGCCCAGCACCACCGTCCCCACAGAGCCTCCGGAAACTGAGCCTGTAAAGGATGTTATTGATCGGACGATTGATGCCATGTCTCTGGAGCAGCGGGTGGGACAGCTGTTTCTGGCACGGTGCAACAAGGAAACGGTTATCTCCGATCTTTCCCGATACCATCTGGGCGGGCTGGTACTCTTCGGCGAGGATTTTGAAGGCCAGACCCCGGAAACTATGACGGAGCTGCTTACCTCCTACCAGGCCGCTGCCGATTATCCCCTGCTGCTGGCAGTGGACGAAGAGGGCGGCGATGTGACCCGAATCAGCCGGAATTCCGCCTTCCGGGAAAAGCGGTTTTCCTCCCTGCGGGCCCGGTGGAACCGAGGCGGCCTGGAGACGGTGCTTTCCGAGGAGGAAGAAAAATGTCAGCTGCTTACGGGACTGGGCATCAACGTGAATCTGGGGCCGGTGTGCGACATTGCCACGGATTCCGGTGCTTTCCTCTACTCCCGCTCCCTGGGTCAGGATGCGGAAACCACCTCTCAGGTGGTTTCCGAAATCGTCAATCTGATGAGCCAGAACCACATCGGAAGCGTTCTCAAGCATTTCCCAGGCTACGGAAACAACGCCGATACCCACACGGGCATTGCCCAGGACAGCCGCTCTCTGGCGGAGTTGGAAGGAAAGGACTTGCTGCCCTTTGCCGCCGGGATTCAGGCCGGCTGTGGGGCTGTGATGGTGGGGCATGTGATTGTGGAAGCCATGGATGGCAGTCTTCCCGCCTCCCTCTCCCCTGCCGTCCACGAATATCTGCGGGACACCATTGGCTTTACCGGCGTCATCATGACCGACGACCTGGTGATGCAGGCCATCACCGACCAGTACGGCGCCGGAGAAGCCGCGGTCATGGCGGTTCTCGCCGGGAACGATCTGCTGTGCTCTACGGAGTATGCCACCCAGTACCAGGCGGTTTTGCAGGCGGTTCTGGACGGGCGGATTTCCGTGGATACCCTGAATGCCGCCGTGCGGCATGTGCTTGTCTGGAAGCAGCAGGTAGCCTCCTACGGCTGATCAGAGGTCATCCGCATCCTGCACCGGCTTTTCCGTAGGAATCTCCGGACGGCCGGTGTAGCTGCCCTGAGGGTCGGTTTTGATTTTCTTCTTTTTCGCCATTGTTTCACCCCCTACTGTGAGTATTCCCGAAGCGGAGGTTGTTATGTTCGATATTACGCTGCTTGCCATGGGCAAGCTGAAGGAGCCATTCTATCTTTCCGCCGCGGCGGAGTACGCCAAGCGGCTGGGAGGCTACTGCAAATTCACCCTCCTTGAGCTGCCGGAGGTTCGGCTGCCGGAAAATCCCTCCCCTGCCGAAATTGCCGCCGGTCTGGAAAAAGAAGCGGACACCATCCTGGCAAAAGTTCCGAAGGGTGCCTGGTTCTGCGTGTTCACTCCCGAGGGGAAGACTCTTTCCAGCGAGGGCTTTGCGGACACTCTGAAAAACGTGAAAAATTCCGGCAAAAGCTGCGCCTGCTTTCTCATCGGCTCCTCCTTCGGTATGGCTCCCAGGGTCAAGGCGAAAGCGGATTTTAAGCTTTCCATGGGGCCCATGACCTTCCCTCACCATCTGGCGCGGATTATGGTTCTGGAACAGCTGTACCGGGCAGAGGCCATCCAGGCCGGTTCTAAGTATCACAAATAGATTGCAACGCTGTCCATTCGGAAGATTTCTCCGAATGGACAGCGTTTTTATTATATGAGATACCTTGACAGATGAGGTACTATGTGTTAAGATGATTTCAGCAAGGAAGGGAGGAATGTGTATGTCCATCGCAGGCGATCTGATCCGCGGCCACACCGATGCCATTATCCTGGCTCGGCTGCTCCGGGGTGACAGCTACGGCTACGAAATCAACAAAACCATCTCCACCCTCTCCTGCGGACGCTTCGAGCTGAAGGAGGCAACCCTGTACACCGCCTTCAAGCGGCTGGAAGAGCTGGGGTACATCACCTCCTACTGGGGCAGCAGCGGAGCCGGGGCCAGGAGACGGTACTACACCATCACCCCGGAAGGCCGTCAGGGTTGTGACCAGCTGCTGCGGGAGTGGCAGGAAACCAAAGAGATTATGAATCGACTGTTGGAAGTGGAGGAAGAGATATGCGGGAACAGCTCACCCAATATGTAAATCTGTTATTTGCCGGTGCCCCCGACAGCGAGGACATCCGGCAGGAAATTTTGCAGAACACCCTGGATCGGTACGACGATCTCATCGCCGCCGGGAAAACCCCGGAGGCTGCCTATCGTCTGGCCATCAGCGGCATCGGGGATATCCACGAAATTCTCGGTACGCAGGAGCCGGAGACACCTGTGCAGCCGGAGGCACCGGCCAAGGAGAATCGTACCGACGACCCAATGCGAAAACTGCTGCGTGCCATTGCCGTGGGGCTTTACATCCTCTGTCCCCTGCCCCTGATCGTTCTGGACAGCATGGGCATGGAAATCTACGGTCTGTGCGGAACCATGAGCATTGTGGCCGTGGCCACGGTGCTGATCATTCTGGGCGGCAAGAAGGGCGACTCTTCGGAAACCCGGAGGGCTGAGGCAGACGAGCCCAAAACCGCCCTGGGCAAGAGCATTTCCGCTTTTGTCTGGACAATCGGCCTGGTCGTCTATCTGACGGTCAGCTTTCTCACCGGTGCCTGGCACGTCAGCTGGGTAATCTTCCCCATTCTGGGGGCGATCAGCAATCTGGTCTGCGCCCTACTCCCGGCGGAGAACCCCCTGGCCGGTCAGCAGAAGCGGCGGCTGCGGAAGCGTGTCTGCGATCTGATCTGGGCTGTGGGACTTGCTGTCTACTTTCTTCTGAGCTTTGCCACAATGGCCTGGTACATCACCTGGGTAGTTTTTCCGATTGTCGGCGCAGTGCAGGGGCTTACCATGGCGGTTTGGGATTTGAAGGAGGCTGTGAATAATGAAGCGTAATGCCATTATCCGGGTCATCGGCTGGTCCGTTACTCTCGTGGTGCTGCTGAGCCTGCTGGTGGGCGGTCTGGTCTATTTTCTGCCCTATCCAAAACAGACGGCGGCGGAGAAGGTAGATGCTACGGAATTTCCGGCAGAATTATCAACGGATTTCCTGAACTACGGAACCTCCGCAGGGGACATCCGGGAAATTGAGATTGACTGGGTATCCGGGGAAATTCAAATCATACCGACGGGAATCGACCACATCAAAGTCAGCGAGGCCGCCGCTCACGCCAATACCGAGGCCATGCTCTGCCGGAAGGACGGGGACACCCTGAAAATTTCCTTCTGCAAAGGCAAGCTTGCCAGCCTGAAGGGGATCGGCACCAAGGATCTGACCATTCAGGTGCCCAAGGACTGGGCTTGCCGGAAGCTGGAGATAGACGCGGCCTCCCCCAAGATAAGCGTCCAGGGGCTGACCGCCGATGAGGTAGACCTGGATACCGCCGGCGGGGAAAGCCGGTTTGACAGCTGCACCCTGGGCGAGCTGGATGCCGACACCGCCTCCGGGAATCTCTATCTTACAGGCACACTTGAGAACCTGGAATACGATTCCGCTTCCGGCAGTGTGGAGGCAGAGCTTGACAATGTGCCCAGCAAAATCACCATGGACACTGCCTCCGGCTCCCTGTCCCTGAAACTGCCCAAGGGCGCAGGGTTTGCCGTAAATCTTGACACCCTGTCCGGAAAATTCCGGTCGGATTTTGAGACCAGTCAGGATGGCAGCCGGTATCTGTGTGGCGACGGTGCCTGCAAGATTGAGATGGAATCCATGAGCGGCGGGGTCACCGTGAACCAGAAATAAGCAATCCCCCGGCCATCGGCCGGGGGATTTTGGTGTCAAAACTCGCCCGCGTCGTACATAACAGCAGACAGGGCGCACAGAGGGGCGGTTTCACAGCGGAGAATCCGCTTTCCCAGAGTGCAGACCTGCATTCCGGCGGCTCGGGCCTGGGAAACCTCCCCTTCCTCCAGGCCGCCCTCCGGGCCGGTGAGCAGGCTCACCGTGCGGTAGGTACCGGTGAGAGCCGTTTTCAGGGTCAGGGCCTCCTCGTGCTCATAGAACATCAGCGCCTTCTCCGCCTGACAGGCTCGGCTCAGAGCCTCGGAGAAGCTCTTTAAGGTGATGACCTGGGGAATCCGGCCTCTGCCGGACTGCTCGGCGGCGGAGGCTGCGATTTTCTGCCAGCGTTCCAGCTTCTTTTTCAGGCTCTTCTCGTCCGGGCGGGAGACGCACCGTGCCGAGGGAAACGCCACGATCTCATAGGCTCCCAATTCCGTGGCCTTCTGAATCACATGCTCCAGCTTGTCCGCCTTGGGGAAAGCCATATAGACGCTGACCCGCACCGCCGCCTCAGATTGGGAGGCTCGGCGTTCCGTAACCCTCAGCTCCCAGGGATCCGTGGAGAAAATCTGGCAAAGGCACTCCTGCCCTTCCCCGTCGCAGACCAGCACCGTCTCCCCGGGCTTCAGGCGAAGCACCTTGGCGTGCTGGGCGTTTTCCCCGGTAAGAAGAATCCTTTCCCCGGACATTTCCTCCTGTGATGCAAAAAAGCGTGTCATGGCATTCCCTCCAATTTTCTATAGTTTATCAGAAGATCAGAAATCTTGCAAGGGTTTTCCTGAAAAAGTATTGACAAATTCCGAAAGTTCCGTTATAATATCAAAGCACGTTTGCGAGAGTGTTGGAATGGTAGACAAGCACGTTTGAGGTGCGTGTGGTTACGCCGTGGGGGTTCGAGTCCCCTCTCTCGCACCAAAAAGGAGCCATCTTGGCTCCTTTTTTTCATCAATACTTCAAAACAGTAGAGAGGAAAAACCCATGGAAAACATTCGGAAAGTGACATTCGGCGATGAAAGAACTTTGGCCTATATCCAGACAGAAAGCTGGAAAGCGGCTTTCAAAGACCTGATTCCTGAGGATGTGCTGATTCGTTCAACAGATTTGAATAAAGCCACCGCCATGTACCAAAAACTATTGGAACTTGGAAAGGGAAACGGCTATATTCTGGAAATAGACGGGAAACCCCATTGCATTGCCTGGTGGGATGCGGCCCGGGATGAAGATATGCAGGGTGCGGCAGAACTGATCTGTATTCACTCCCTAAAGGAAAACTGGGGCAGGGGCTATGGACACTTGATGATGGAGCGAATCCTGGAGGATGTGCAACAGGCAGGGTATCCCCAAATCATGCTGTGGGTATTTGAAAAGAACACCCGGGCTATTGGATTTTATAAGGCCCACGGATTTGTGGCCACCGGAAGAAAACAGCCCGCTTTTGGAGCGGTAGAAGAACGGTACATCAAAAATCTGAACAGCGAGGGTAAAGGATGATTCGATTTTTTGTAACGCCCCAGGAACTGACAGGCCGGTTTCATACCCTGACCGGTGAGAATGCCAAACACGCCAAAGTTTTGCGCCTCAAAACAGGGGAGGAGGTGCTGCTCTGTGACGGTCAAGGCATGGAGTGCCTGTGTACCCTGGAAGATCCGGACAAGCTGACATTGGCCCTGGGAGAGTGCCGGAAAAGCGAGAGCGAGGCATCTGTCAAGGTCAGCGTGTATATGGCCTTTCCCAAGGCGGACAAGCTGGAGCATGTGATTCAGAAGGCCACGGAGCTGGGGGCGGCGGAAATTGTGGCCTTCCCCTCGGAGCGCTGTGTGTCCCGCCCGGATGAAAAGAGCATTCAGAAGAAGCTGGACCGTTGGCAGAAAATCGCCGCTTCCGCTGCCGAGCAGTCCGGCCGTGGGGTGATCCCCCAGGTCCTGGTGCTGGGCACCTACGGGGCGGCTTTGGAGCGGGCAGCGAAAGCCGACAAGGCCCTGCTTTTCTACGAGCATGAAAACACCGTCACATTGCACGACGCGTTGGAAAGCGGCCCGTGGAAGACGGTCAGCCTGCTTACAGGCCCGGAGGGCGGTCTGGAAGAGCGGGAGGTCAGCAAGGCGCTGGATGCGGGCCTCACGGTCTGCACCCTGGGAAAGCGGATTCTTCGCTGCGAGACGGCCCCGCTGTGCGCCCTGTCCGCCGTCATGTACGCGGCAAATGAGTATTAAGAAACACAAACGGCGTACCGCAACGCAGGCGGTACGCCGTCAATTCATTTTTGCCGGATGTCCACATTGCCGGAAACCGTTTCCGCGCGGATGGCGCAGCTGCCGTCGCCGGAAAGGTAGGTGTCGCCCTGGGGGGTGCTGTAATCAAAGTCAGAGCGGAATTTGCCGCTGACGGTGTCCAGCCTCAGGGCAAAACCCGCCTTCTTTGGCAGAAACAGCTCCAAATCCCCGGAGACGGACTCCAGGTCGATTTTCTCGGGGCGTTCCGTCAGCTCCAGGGCGCAGTTCCCGGAGGTGGTTTCTAAGGAAACATCCCGGGCCGCGCCGGAGCAGGTGATCTTTGCGGAAATGGTGGAAAGGCTCAGTTCGTCGGCCCGAATGTCCGTTAATTCCATCACACCGGATACGGTGTCCACGTCCAATTCCGTTCCATTCAGGTTTTCAATCCGGATAGGAGCGGAAATACTCTCTACAGAAAGCTCCCTGGGCATCCAGCCATCCGGAACCAGCACCGTTAACTCCGCACCCCGGTGGCCGCCAAAATTCAGAATGCTGCTTTCCGTGGCGCTGATGGAGAGCCTCCCATCCTTCAGGGAATATACGGTGCGGTCCGCGTCGGCTCCGGTGACCGTATAGCGCAGGGTGTCCCCGGTGTCCTGTCGGATGGAGACAGAGCCGTCCACCCAGTCAATATCCAGCGACTGCACCTCAGAAGCGTGAAAGCTCTGGCTTGCGGATTCCGTGCCACGGTTAGCGAAATTGCCAACGGAGAGCGCGCCAATGGTCAGGCGCTTTACGGGGATGCTGAACAGGAAGGCACATAGGATAGCGGTCAACAGAACGCTGAGGGCCGGTTTGCGCAGTGAATGCTTTCCCAGCAGGGCGAACACCAGCTTTATCAGGGAATCCGCAATGGGGAAGAGAATCCAGGTAATCCACCAGGCATGGGTGCGGAAGCTGATGAGAAGGTATACTGCAACGGTCAGCAGCCACAGCAGGGAATTGGCGCACTTTTGTACTTCACTTTGTGGGCCTTCTTCGATTTTCATTGTCTGTCCGGTGCTTTTTCCGGCAATGAGCTGCATGGCCACACCCAGCGCTACCATGGTGAGCAGACAGCACAGCCCAAATTCATCCTGCAGAAGAAACAGGGGTACCGGGCAGAGAATATAAAAGAAAATGGCGATAACGGTCAAGACAGCCCGTGCTCCTCCGGAGATGGGGTTGTACGTCTCCAGGGAATCCATCAGCTTTCCGGCAAGAACCTGAATCACCACACCGCAGGCGACCATCCCCAGCAGACAGCACAGCCCGATTTCGTTCCGAAAAATGAGTAGGGGAATGGGGCAGGTAATGTACAGGAAAACAGCCACGGCATTGCAAATCCGCTTTCCCAGGGGAACATAGCCGGAGGCCTCTTCCCGTTCCGGGGAGGCGCTCTTTCCCAGAAGCGCATCGATATCCCCAATGCCGGAAACCGCCTTCCGGTAGGCATCCTCCTCGGAGAAGCCACTGGAAACCCAGTCATCAAACCGGTCCAACGTATTCTGTAAAATCTCCTGCTCCATATCCTCGGTGCCCACGGTTCCTGCAAAGAGCAGGTGGACATATTCTTTCAGCTTTTCTCTCATAAAGATTCCTTCCCTTCCAACAGATGATCCATGATTTGCCGTGTCTCCAGCCATTCCAGCTGTAACCGGTGGCAGGCTTCCCGGCCTTCGGGGGTGATGGAATAGTACCGCCTCCGGGCGCCGCTGCCCTGGTTGCCCCAATAGGAGCGAATATAGTCCTGCTCCTCCAGCCGCTTGAAGGCCGTATAGAGCGTCGCTTCCTTCAGCTCAAATTTGCCGCCGGTCATGGTGGAGATGGTTTTGTTGATTTCGTAGCCGTAGCTGTCCGATTGCAGCAGACGGGCCAGAATGATTGCGTCCGTATGTCCCCGGATTAAATCTCCGGCAATTGACATGGCCTGCACCACCTTTCTGAAACACATACTATCATGAGATACCTCATCTGTCAAGGTATTTCGCAAGAAAAGACAGCGGCAGGAAAATCCCGCCGCCGAAATACGTCACTTATGATACCGGCTGCCCGCCTGAATCGCCTCTGCCCGGTACAGTTGCTCCAGCACCATGATTCTTGCCAGGTGGTGGGGGAAGGTCATGGGGCCCATGGAGAGCTTGAAATCCGCTTTTTCCTTGACCCTGGGGGCCATACCGAAGGAGGAGCCGATGAGAAAACAGGCGCTGCTCTTTCCGGAGAGCTTTACGGAGGAAAGCTTTTCGGCAAAGGCTTCGCTGCTGAGTTCCTTGCCCTCCGGTGTAAAGACGCAGAACCAGGCCCCCTTGGGGATGCGGCTGAAGATTTCCTCCGCTTCCTTTTCAAGACCCGCCTGAATTTCGGACGGACTGGGATTTTCCGGCAGACGGTATTCGGTCAATTCCAAAAGCGTAAACCGGCAGTAGCCGGAAAGCCGCTTGGCGTACTCCTGGGCGGCGGAAATATAGAATTTTTCTTTCAGCTTTCCCATGGTAATCAGGGTGATTTCAAACATTTTTCTTCCTCCTTGTTTTTCCCATCATACCATATTTCGCAATTCTACGCAAGAATGTATTCTTTGAAAGAGTACGGGAAAACTGTCGGCGGGAGGGATTTTGATGAAAAAGATACGAAAATTAAAAGCGTTCCCGCCCCTGTTTCTTCCGCCGGAGGGCGGCCTTTCCGGCCCCATCCAGACGGACCCCCAGGGCAGCTATACAGGGATTCCCGAGGAGCCCTTGGAAAGGCCTGTTCAGGATGTGGACGACCTCTGATTTTTTCGGATGGGCCGCTTTCGCCGCCCATCCGACCGTTTAGTATCCCTTGTATTTTTGCCGGGTAGCCAGGCCGCCCCGGATATGCCGCTGCTCCTTGTTGCGGTCCAGAATCACCCGGACCTGCTGATACAGCGGGTAGTTGCAGTGCCGCAGCCGTTGGGTCAGGTCCTTATGGACGGTGGATTTGGAAATGCCGAATTCCTTGGCGGCGGCCCGGACAGTGGCACCGGTATCAATCATGTAAACGGCCAGGGCACAGGCACGTGTTTCCATTTCTTCCTTCACAGCGCTCCCCTCCGATGGGTTTGTGGGACCCGAGGGCCCTTTCTCCATAGATATTCCCTGGGAAAGGCGGATATGTATTTGGATGCTTGACAAGGAAATCGGAAGGGTCTAAAATAGGGGAAACAGAAACGAGGTGCCGAACATGATTTTTTTCAATAACGACTACAGCGAGGGCTGCCATCCCAAAATTCTGGAAGCCCTGGCAAAAACCAATATGGAACAGACCTCCGGCTACGGCATGGACCCCCATTGCGCCCATGCGGCGGAGATGATCCGCGCCCTTTGCGGCGACAAGACCCTTGCGGTCCATTTCCTGGTAGGCGGAACCCAGACCAACCTGACGGTGATTGACGCGGCTCTCCGCCCCCATCAGGGCGTAATTGGCGCGGACTCCGCCCATATCAACGTCCACGAAACCGGTGCCGTGGAGGCCACGGGGCATAAGGTGCTGTGGCTTCCCGGAAAAGAGGGGAAGATTTCCGCCGCACAGGTTAAGGAAGCGGTGCTGGAGCACCGGGCAAGCGACAGCTTTGAGCACACGGTCCAGCCCAAAATGGTCTATATCTCCAACCCCACAGAGCTGGGAACCCTCTATTCCAGGCACGAACTGGAGGAGCTTTCCGGGGTATGCCGGGAGCTTGGGCTCTATCTGTTTGTAGACGGCGCGCGGCTGGGCTATGGCCTGGAGGCATCCGGCAATGACGTGACCATGCAGGATCTGGCAAGGCTGTGCGATGTTTTCTACATTGGCGGCACCAAGGTCGGCGCGCTGTTCGGTGAGGCTGTGGTAATTTCCAACCCGGAAATCAAGCAGGATTTCCGGTACCTTATCAAGCAGCACGGCGGAATGCTGGCCAAGGGCCGGCTGCTGGGCATCCAGTTTGAGACCCTTTTGGAGGATAAGCTCTATTTCACCATCTCCCGGTATGCCGACCGCCTGGCTGACCGGATTCGGGCCTGCCTCCGGGAGTGCGGCGTGCAGCTGCTGGTTCCCGGGGTCACCAACCAGATTTTCCCGATTTTGCCGGACGAGGCCCTGGCGGAGTTGGCGAAAAGCTATGTATTCTGCGAGCAGTGCAGGGTAGACCCGACCCATCGGGCGGTGCGTTTCTGCACCAGTTGGGCAACCACCGAGGAAAATGTGGAATCCCTGTGCCGGGATCTGAAACGGATTCTGACAAAATAAAATACAGAACGATAAACCGTTGTTTCACCGGAAGGAGCAATCCCTCCGGTGATTCTTTTACCATCACGAGATATGAGATAACTATGACTTAAGTTACAATATAAATACAAAATAAAACAAAATGTAATTTTTCGTATTGCTTTTTGGAAAGAAAATGGTATAATTTAGGTGTGAAAAAAGGAAAAATCAGGAGGGAACTTCTGTATGGCCGAAAAGGAATTGCGGCATATGAACCGTGGGGAATTGATAGATGTTATCTACGCCCTGAAACAGCAGCAGGAAGCCCTGGAAGCGGAAAACAACACGCTAAAGGGGGAGCTTTCCCGGCAGGAGCTGAAAATCAAGAACGCGGGCTCCATCGCGGAGGCCGCCTTGGCCCTAAGCGGGGTATTTGAGGCGGCCCAGACCGCGGCGGACCAATATCTGGCTTCCATCCGTGTCAGCTGTGGAAGCGCCGAGGAGATGGCCAATCAAATCCTTTCGGATGCCCGGCAGCAGGCGGAGGAGATTCGCGCCTCCGCAAGTGCCTATGAGGCCCAGGTGAATGCCCGGTGCGAGGAGCTAAAGCACCAGGCGGAGGCGGAGACAAAAGCCCGCTGGGATGCCTTCGAGCGGAAGGTAGGGGACCTGTTTATGAGCTATCAGAACGGCACCGGGAAAGGAACTTGGTAATGGCAGACACACGGATTCCCTCTCTGGAAGAAATAGCCAGGGAGCAAAAAAGGCTGAATAAACGCCAGAGGTTCCGACGGATTTTGAGGAGCACCGTCGGGGTCCTCATTGTGGCGGCGGCAGCGGCGGCGATTCTCGCAACCCTGTTCATGCCTGTGCTGCGGGTCTCCGGGGACAGCATGAGTCCCGCCCTGTCTGACGGGGACATTTTGCTTCTGTGGAAGACAGACCGGCTGAAAACCGGGGACCTCATTGGCTTTTCCTGGCAGAATAAGCTGCTTTTAAAGCGGGTAATCGGCTTCCCCGGGGATGTGATTTCCATAGACGAGCAGGGAACCGTAACGGTGAATGGGGAAGTGCTGGACGAGCCCTATGTGGACGAAAAGGCCCTGGGGGAGTGCAGCATTGAATTTCCCTATCAGGTGCCGGAGAGCCGCTATTTTGTCCTGGGGGACCATCGGGCCACCTCTATTGACAGCCGCAGTACAGTCATCGGCTGTGTTGACCGGGAGCAGGTGGTTGGCAAGGTCCTTTGCAGGATTTGGCCCCTGCCAAAAGAATGGACGGACATATTTCATCGATAAAGAGGGTTTACCATGACGGATTTTATCAAAGAGCGGCTGGAAGAGGCAAAAGCCCGGCACCGCCGGGGGAGAACCTTTTTGGCTGGCCTTGCGCTGCTGTCGGTGTTTGCCGCCGGTGCGGTGTTCTGGCAGCTGCGTCAGACCGGTATTTCTGCCACTTCCGATGTAGTCTGCGGCCTTGCAGAGCATGTTCATACGGAAGACTGCTACGAGACCCATTTCATCTGCGGCCTGGAAGAGGGGCAGGAGGAAGCGCCCGGCCACACCCACGGCCCGGAGTGCTACGAGGAAACCCGGGTCCTGCGCTGCGAAAAGGAGCCCCATACCCATGGGGACGACTGCTATACCGAGGAGCGGGTTTTGACCTGTGCCCTGCCGGAGCATACCCATGGGGAAGACTGCTATGATTCGGACGGCACCTTGGTCTGCACCCAAGAGGAGCACAGCCACGGGGAGGACTGCTATACCGTCGAGCAGGTTCTAACCTGCACCCTGGAGCCCCACGAGCACGACGAAAGCTGCTACGAGGAGACCGAGGTCCTGACCTGTACCCAAGCCGAGCGGGCACCGGTTGCCCATGTCCATACGGATGCCTGCCGGGAGACCACGCTCACCTGCACCGTCCCGGAGCACACCCACGACGAAACCTGCCTGCCGGACCTGACCGCGGATGTGGAGGATGCGGAAACCCTCCGCGCCAACGCAGCCAACCCCGGCACCGGCATCTGGAATACCGACCTTCTGGCCGTGGCAAAGGCCCAGCTGGGCTACCGGGAGAGCACCCGGAACTTTATCCTGGACGACGACGGCACCCGCCATGGCTACACCCGCTACGGCGAAAGCTACGGTGACCCCTACGGCCCCTGGGACGGAATGTTCTTGGCGTATTGCCTGCGCTATAGCGGGGTGCCGGAATATGTGGCACCTCAGCGGGCGGGCGTTTCCACCATGCTCAGCGAATCCGCGGGCAGCCTCTGGCTGCGCCAGGGAAGCGCCGAGACGGCCCAGCCGGGAGATATTGTTTTCTTCCATGGCACGGCAGGCGTTGTCAGCCTGGGCGGGGAGGCGCTGACCGTAATTTGTGGGGATGTGTCCGGACAGGTGGCGGCGGTGTCCGTTTCTGCCCAGTCGGTGACAAGCCGGATTGCGGTAGGGGAGGCTTACGCAGCCTACGGCCTTCCGATTTTCCGGGATAATCCGGAATCCACGGAGGCAGGCGAGGCTTCGGAATCCGGCGCATCCTCGGAAGAAACCGAAGCTACCGATGCCGCGGAGGCTACAGAAGCTTCCGAACCCACAGATAGTTCCCAGAATCCCGATGGCGCAGGGACTTTAGTACCCTCCGGAGAACAGATCGCAAACGGCTTCTCTGAGGGCAGCAATTCGCAGGCCCCCTCGGAGCCGTCCCAGAACGGGAGCTTGGGTGAACTGGATGCGGCTTTTGCGGTAAGCCCTCAGGATGGGGTTGCACCCGCCGCTTCCGTAATCCTCAATGACTTCATTGACAAAAATAAATCCGGATTCAGCAAAAAGGTAAGCGGTGCGGCCGGAGACCAATGGGTGCCCTTGGAGGGAGACCATATTCTGGATGGTGACGAAATTCAGTTGACCATTGGCTATCAGCTGCCTGAGTCCTGCCGAGGTACGCTCAAAGCAACCTACAGCATCCCCAAGGGACTGCAAGTGGAGGACGTTTTCGATGAGCCAATCAAGGACACTGCCAACAATATCGTCGGCCACTACGAGATTGTCAATAATGAAGTGACATTTTACTATGACGAGGACCTGTGGACAAAGCACAATGTATTTGACGGGACCTTCAAGGTCGCCGGAAAAGCGAACCGTATTTCTTCCGCGGAGGGCGGAGAAATCCAGTTCCCGGGTATCGGCTCCCTGCATGTAGATCCTTTGAACCCGGATTGCAGTATTGCGAAAATCGGCCTTAGCCGGGAAGCCTGGGATGACGGAAGTATCTTGGTTCGTTATAAAGTTACTTTTTCTACCAAAAATGGAGCGGGAGGACCTATTTCTATTACCGATCAGCTGAACAATGTGAATGCCTCCAACATGATTCGAGGCTACTTCAAGGAAGACTCTGTCACTGTTACCCGGGTCAGCGGCAAAACCAGAACATCCATTCCTTTGAATTCGCAGGATGTAAGCTTTTCTGACAATACCGCGGATGGAAGGCCAATTCTTACGGTTTCTAACCTGGAAGCACTAAAAGCCGGTGAAAGTTATGAGATGGTCTATGGAGTCATTGTACCGCCGGAGTCCTTTACAAGTGCAAGTGGTGCTGGAAAGCTATATAATTTTGCCTCCGGAACAGCCGGAAATCTTTCCACGAAATTGAATAACCAGTCTTTTGTCAGTTTTTTTAATCGAATTGAGAAATCCGGTACGTATGATGCCGTAACCGGCAGGGTGCGCTGGACAATTAAGCTCAATAACCCAGGATTTGGCGGCGCTCAAATGACCGGTTACACAGTGCGGGATGTGCTTCCCCAGGGTGTCTCCATTGTGGGCGACGTAAATCTTTACTGTGAAGGCAATTTGAAATTTGTACAGACCATAGACGGCAGCATTTTCCAGCGTGACGGGTTTACGTTCCCGCAGGGCTACACCAAAACCCCCTATACATTTATTTTTGAAACCGATGTCCCCAATTCCAGCCAGGCGTTTTCTCTGACCAATACGGCAACTCTTACAAGGGGCAGCCTGTTTTTTAGTTCCAGCGCCACTGTCCAAGTCGCTCAGGGACAATGGGGACTCAGTAAAAGCTTAGAGGAAACCATCGGGGATACGGCCTACTGGAATTTAACGGCCCGGAATTCTACGGGAGCGACGAACTTCACAATCCTGGATTCCATTTCCGACGGTGTTGACAATGGTAACAACAAGGTTTCTCCGGATTCTCACTATGCCTTTGCCAGTGAGCTTTCTCAGGCGATTGGGGCAAATCTTCAGCTTACCATGACCGACGGCACAAGCCGGAGCTTTGCGGATTTGGGGAATCAACTCAGCCTATCCTTTTACGCCAGTGCCGACGGCACGGGTACGCCGATTGATCCGGCAGACAGTACCACCAAGGTACACAGCTTTACGATTACTGTCACTTCGGAAAATCTGGCGGTGCAGACTTTGACCCTGAGCCGCTACCCAACCCATTTGGACCTGAATTCTGTGCCAATTGGTCGTACCTGGACCTATCAAAATCTTGCCCGTGTCAATCAGAGCAATTACGTTTCCGACCAAGTTGTCTACCGGAACGCGAGAACGCTTGAAAAACTGGTATCTACCGATGGCGGAAATACCTACCATGGCAACAGCACCGAGACGCTTCCAAGCGACGGAATGCTTTATTATCAGTTGGAGCTGCATACTGAGGCCGGAGCAGACCCCTTACAGGTGGAGGATCTGATTCCAAAGAGTGCCGCCTATGTGGCAGACAGAACCTCGATCACGGTTGACGGGCAGAGGAATGCCGGAACTTTGCAAGTTTCCCAGAACGGACAGCAGCTGATTTTTGAGGTTTCCAACTATGGTTCCGGCCAGCAGGCCCATACGATCCTCATTCGCTATGCCTTGCGGGTTTCCGGGGACCCCGCCTGGGGATTCCTGGGTACCAGCCAAGTGAACTATACCAACACTGCCAGCTGGGGCACGGAAAAATCCATGGTAAGTACCACTCTTACAAGAGAGGTCAATAAGATGACCAAAGAAAGCACACAGCTTTCCCTGGACAATAAATTGATCAATAAAATCCAGTATACCGTCTATATCAATCCTGCCGGAGTGGACTGCAAGGAAAATAGCGATTCTTTGGAGTTAACGGACAGGCTCACCGTACCCGACGGAGTGACCTATACGGTGGACAAGTCCAGTATTAGGCTCTACTATTATTCCTTTGACCCCCTTACCAATGCCATTTACCAGGACCGGGAGGTTCCCCGAAACCTGTGGCAGGACATGGACCCTCTATCCGGAGACCTTCTCCGTATTCAGGTGCCCGATGAGACAGCCATGATTCTAACTTATGTCTGCGAATTTGACCCGGGAAATTATTCCGCACCGCCCATCAGCAATACGGTGTCTCTTGTGGATGTCTATTCCACCGGCGTACAAATCGCGCTGACCCAAAGTAGTTCCTCCGCGACCATCAATAATGGTCAGCTGATTCTGAACAAGCAGGATAGCCTTACCGGCGAGCTGCTAAAGGGTGCGGAGTTCCGGATCGATGCCTACCGGAAGGGAACAAACGGAAGCGACGGCATCTGGGAGGAGCTGGGAACCTATGTAAACCAGAACGGCGTTCTTACCCGAAGCGTTACGGAATCCGGTGAAAACGCCCTGCATCCCGATGTGCTTTACCGCATTACGGAAACCAAAGCGCCGACAGACTATGTGCTGGGTTCTACACCCTACTACGTCCTTTTCTTCAAGCAAGGGGAGCGGAATGGTGCGTTCTTCCGGGCAACCGGCTATCAGGAGGCTCTGCCGGATGGCTCCGTGAGGGCAGACACAGGCATCCTCTACGGACTGTCCACCGGCGCGCTTACCTTGTCCGTCAAGAACGAACCCAGCAAGCTTTCTGTCCAGAAATACTGGATGAGCGTTGATAATCAGCCTTTGGCGAATCCGCCCGTGGACGCGATCTTGGTGCAGCTTTCCAGAGATACGGGTGTCGGAACGGCGCGGCAGGAGGTAGGAACTCCCGTCCGGCTGGATGCGGCGAACGACTGGAAGTATACCTGGGAAGGCAGCAACAGTCTTCCAACTGTGGACAGCCAAGGAACGCCCTACCGCTACTATGTAGAAGAACTACAGACAAAGAGTAACTGGCGTGTTACCTACAACCACGGCATCCAGACCGGTGTGATCACCATTGTCAATCAGGTCTATTCCTACGAGCTTCCAAAAACAGGCGGCTCCGGGAACCGGATCTATTGTATCATCGGCAGTTCGCTGCTGCTTGCCGCCGCCGCGGGACTGCTATACATGAGAAAAAGGAGAAAGGCCATATGAAAAAGAACAAGTTTGTTTCCCTTATCTTAGTGCTCCTTCTGATGGCATCTATGGTAATAAGTGCCTATGCCGACGGAAGCTCCACCGGCGGGACGGGCACCATTACCATTCAGAAAGGTGTTTCCGGAAAGAACTACAAGCTTTACCAGCTATTCGTACTAAACAGCTATAATACGGAAAACAATAATAATCAGTATTCCTACACGGTCAACAGCAACTGGACGAGCTTCTTTGCGATGGATGGCGCCGGCTATGAATACATTCACCTGGAAAACGGCCATCCGACATGGCAGGTGGAGGAGAACGTTGCGCGTGCGGAAGCTTTTGCAATATCGGCTCTGAGCTATGCTTCGCAAAACAATATTCTACCTTCCTTTGAGGGAACCTGCCAAGACACCGGCCTGTCATTTACCGCCGTTCCCTATGGCTATTACCTGCTGGACAGTGCAGTGGGAACCCTTTGCAGTTTGGGTACCAACGCTCCCGACCTGACCATTGAGGAGAAAAATGAAGCGCCCGGTGTTACAAAAACCACGAAGCTACCTGGTCAGACGGATGAACAATACGGTCCCAACAACACGGCGGCCATCGGTACAACGGTGGACTTCCGCTCTGTCGTCAATGTCGGCAAAGGCACAACCGACTATGTTTACCACGATAAGGCAACGGGGCTGACAATCAATGGCCCGATTACCGTGAAGGTAAATGGACAGGATGTAGCTACCAAAAATTACACGGTCACAATGAACCCAACCGACGGGTGCACCTTTGAGGTCAGGTTTCGCAATGATTATATTTCTACCCTTGCCGCAAATTCGTCCATTTTCCTCACCTATCAGGGAACGGTAAATAAGGATGCGGTGACGGTCGGTAAAAATGACGCATGGGTCAATTATGACAACGCAACAAATGTCACCCATTCCGAAACGCACACAGAAACCTTTGCCTTCGATATTTTGAAAGTCAATCAGCAGAATAAACAGCTGCCCGATGCGGTTTTCGAACTCTATAACGGAAACGGAGCGGGCGCACAGAAGATTGAGCTTGTGTGGGACCAGACCCAAAAAGGCTACCGTCCCGCGTTGGTGGGTGAAACACCGGAAAATATTACAACAAAGGGAAGCGTGATCCGTGTCTTCGGGTTAGATAAAAAAGTCTATTATCTGAAAGAGGTCACGGCACCGAGGGGCTATAACCTGCTTGCCGACATGGTAGTAGTGGACCTGACCGGGGGAAATCAGCTGAGCCAGCAGCAAGCAGGCGGAACCCCCACCGGTGGTATCCGGATTGAGAACCATGCGGGCACCCTGCTCCCCTCCACCGGCGGTATGGGCACCACTGTATTCTATCTGGTGGGCGGCATCCTGGCAGCGGCGGCCTTGGTACTGCTGATTTCCAGAAAACGCATGGAGCGGGAAAAATAAATCCCTGGAGAGACGATGAAGAAACATGGTACAACCCTTCTGCTGGTTTTGGTGTTTCTGCTGGGGGTTGGAATACTGCTGTATCCAACCGTCAGCGATGCGGTAAACAGGGCCAATCAGAGCCGGGTGGTGGACCGATACGACCAAAAAGTGCGGGAGCTACAAAATGACCCGGAAAAAGAGGCATGGCTGGCAGACGCGGAGACATACAACGCCGCCGTTCGGGCAGACAGCAAGGCGCTGCTTCATCCAGAGGAATTCCCGGAGTATGCGAATCTCTTAAATATCAGCGGTACAGGCGTTATGGGCTATATTTCGATTCCCAAAATTCGGGTAACGCTGCCGATATATCATGGCACGGATGCCTCTGTGCTCCAAGCGGGAGCCGGTCATTTGGAAGGGACTAGCCTGCCGATTTGCGGCTTGGGGACCCACGCGGTGCTTTCCGCCCACAGGGGACTTCCCAGCGCAAAGCTGTTTACGGACTTGGACCAGCTGGAGGCAGGGGACACTTTCGAGATTACCGTCCTCGACCAGGTTATGCGCTATCGTGTGGACCAGATTTCCATTGTGCTGCCCACCCAGACGGACCTCCTTGCCATCGACCCCGAGGAGGACTTTGTGACCCTGATGACCTGCACGCCCTATGGCATCAACTCCCACAGGCTGCTGGTCCGTGGCCGCCGGATTGCTGACGATGCCCGTCAGATTGTGGTTTCCTCGGAGGCGGCACAGGTGAAACCCATTGTGGTAGCCGCGGTGCTGTTTCTCCCAATTCTACTGATTTTCTTACTGATTCCCAAAGGAAAGAGGCATGGAAATGCGTAAAAGAATCAAAAATGGGACCCTGCTTCTGTGTGCCGTCCTGCTGTGCGGCGCGTTTCTGTGCGGCGCGGCGGCCCAGGCTTACCCGGATTTGACGAGAACCGGTTCTATCCTCGTCCGCGTTCTGGACACGGAGAGAACCCCGGTTCCCGGCGGGGAGCTGCAGTGCTTTCAGGTTGCCAAGCTGACGAATGCTGGCTACGTCCCGGTCAACGGCTTTGAAAGCAGCGGCGTGTCCCTGGATACCTTTCTATCCGACGGGACCGGTGCCGCGGAACTGGCAAAGGAGCTGACCCAAAAGAGACCCGCAAACGCCAAGTACGTTTCGGCAGAGCCGAACGGGGCAGGAAAGGTGCTGTTTTCCCAGTTGGAGCTGGGGCTGTATCTTGTTTCTCAGAGCGTCCCGGCAGACCGGTATCACGCATTGGCCCCCTTCCTGGTGACGGTGCCTCTTTCGGAAAACGGTCTCTGGATTTATGACATCGATGCCGCCCCCAAGGTCGGGCGGGCATCCCCGGCCCCGACAACTACGCCAACGACGGAACCTTCTACAACACCCACTACAACACCCACCGCATCGACAACTTCCACGCCGACCGGCCGACCGGCATCCCGCCTTCCTCAGACCGGGCAGCTTCGCTGGCCGGTGCCGGTTCTGGCGGGAATGGGCCTCGTCTTTCTGCTGATTGGCTGGATTCTTTCGAAGCGGCAGGAGAAACGGAATGAAGATTCTAAGTAAGCTGTTTTTGGCGCTGGGAACGGTGCTGATCTTCGCCGCCGCGGGGCTGCTGCTGTATAACCGCTGGGACAACACCCAGGCAGGGGAGCAGGCGGAACGGATTCTGGTACAGCTGGAAGACAAAATACCGCAGACGACCGGTGCAGCCATTCCGGAGCCAAAAACAGAGCAGGAGGAAACAGACCCCCTTGCGCCTCCGGAGGAGCCGCAAATGCCCAGGGAAATGACTGTGCAGACTGTCGATGGCAATGACTATATCGGCTATCTCTCCGTCCCGGCGCTTTCCCTGGATTTGCCGGTGCTGTCCCAATGGAGCTACGAGGGCCTGCGGACAGCCCCGGGACGCTTCAGCGGTTCCGTCTTCACCGGAGACCTGGTCATCTGCGCCCATAACTACGCCAGCCATTTCGGCCGTCTGCCGTATCTGGAGATTGGCACGCCCGTTTCCTTCACGGATATGGATGGCGTTGTTTGGAATTACACCTTATCCAAAATGGAAACCCTGTCCCCGGACAGCCTGGAGGACATGACAGACCGTTTCCGCTCGGATAGCGGCTGGGACATGACCCTCTTCACCTGCACCCCCGGCGGCCAGGCCCGGGTTGCGCTGCGGCTTCGGATGGAATAGAAAATCACAAGAACACCCCAAAGGAAGACTGGAACGCAGCCTCACTTTGGGGCGCTTTTTTATGCCTTTACAGCAGCTCATAGCAGAAGTTTTCAAACTTCACCTTGTCGCCAATCTGAGCATCTCCCAGAATGGCCAGGGCCACATGGGATTCCGTGCCGGTGGCATCGTAGCGGACGACGGCATAGTCGCCGTCAATATCAATGACAGTTCCGATCATAGCTTCTCCTTCTAAAAAACCCGCCCCCAAACTCGGGGGCGGGCAATTGTTATGGGATGAGATAGGGGAGGGGGATTAGCCCTTGTACATCTCAACCAGCTTCAGCAGATGCTCGTAGCGCTCCTTCGCGGCAGCCTCGTTCTTGGGGAACAGCTCCTTAGCACGCTCGGGGAACTCGCGGGTCAGACGGCTGTAGCGGGCCTCGTTCATCAGGAACTCCTGATAGCCATCCTTCGGAGCCTTGGAGTCCAGAGTGAACTTGCCGGTCTCCTTGGAGGGATCGAAGCGGAACAGGTTCCAGTAGCCGCACTCAACAGCCTTCTTCATCTCAGCCTGGCAGTTGGTCATGCCACCCTTGATGGAGTGCATCTCGCAGGGAGCGTAGCCGATGACCAGAGAAGGACCGTTGTAGGCCTCGGCCTCGGTGATGGCCTTCAGGGTCTGAGCCTGGTTGGCACCCATGGCAACCTGAGCAACGTAGACATAGCCGTAGCTCATAGCGATCTCAGCCAGGGACTTCTTCTTGGTTTCCTTACCGGAGGCAGCGAACTGAGCAACCTGGCCGATGTTGGAAGCCTTGGAGGCCTGTCCGCCGGTGTTGGAGTAAACCTCGGTATCGAAGACGAACACGTTGACATCCTTGTTGGAAGCCAGCACGTGGTCAACGCCGCCGAAGCCGATATCATAAGCCCAGCCGTCGCCGCCGAAGATCCACACGGACTTCTTGGACAGGTATTCCTTCTTGGACAGGATGTCCTTCACGGTGTCGCAGCAGACATGGGCTTCCAGGTTGGCAACCAGAGCCTTAGTAGCTTCCTTGTTGGCATTGCCATCGTTGTAGGTGTCCAGCCAAGCCTGGCAGGCAGCCTTCCGGGCCTCGTCAGCGGTGTTCTCCATGACGGTGCGCACCTTGTTGGCCAGGGACTCACGAATCACGGACTGAGCGGTGTACATACCCAGGCCATGCTCGGCGTTGTCTTCGAACAGGGAGTTTGCCCATGCGGGACCGTGGCCCTCGGCATTGACAGTGTAAGGAGCGGTAGCAGCGGGACCACCCCAGATGGAGGAGCAGCCGGTGGCGTTGGAGATGTACATCCGGTCGCCAAACAGCTGGGTTACCAGACGGGCGTAGCTGGTCTCGGCGCAGCCGGCGCAGGAGCCGGAGAACTCCAGCAGAGGCTTGTGGAACTGAGAACCCTTAACGGTGTTGTCCTGCATATCCTTCTTCTCGGATACGTGGTCGACCATGTAGTTCCAGACTTCCTGCTCAGGCAGCTCCTTCTCCTGGGGAACCATGGTGATAGCCTGAGTGGGGCAGACACCGACGCACACGCCGCAGCCCATGCAGTCCAGAGGAGAAACAGCCATCATGTACTTGTATACGCCCTTGCCCTTGCCGGCCTTGACATCCACCAGACGGGCACCGGCGGGAGCGGCCTTGACCTCTTCCTCAGTCAGCGCGAAGGGACGGATGGTAGCATGGGGGCAGACATAGGCACAGTTGTTGCACTGGATGCACTTGGTCTCGTCCCAGTGAGGAACGGTAACGGCAACGCCGCGCTTCTCGTAAGCGGAAGCACCCAGGGGGAACTGACCGTCGGGCAGATCCTCGAAAGCGGAGACGGGCAGGCTGTAGCCATCCATCTTGCCGATGGGGTTCAGAATGCTCTTGACAACCTTCACGGTGTCGGGACGGCCCTCCAGAGCGGCCTCGGCCTTGTTGTCCTCAGCGGTAGCCCAGGAAGCGGGAACAGCAATCTTCTTGTAAGCGTTGGCACCTACGTCAATGGCGTTCCAGTTCTTCTCAACAACATCCATGCCCTTCTTGGCGTAGGAGTGCTCAGCAGCGTCCTTCATGTACTTGATGGCCTCCTCGGCGGGCATAACCTTGGCCAGGGAGAAGAAGGCGGACTGCAGGATGGTGTTGGTACGCTTGCCCATACCGACCTTGATGGCCAGGTCAATGGCATCGATGGTGTACAGCTGAATGTTGTTGTTGGCAATGTAGCGCTTGGAAGCGGCATCCAGATGATGCTCCAGCTCCTCCAGGTTCCACTGGCAGTTGATCAGGAACACGCCGCCGGGCTTAACATCCTGAACAATCTTGAAGCCCTTGGTGATGTAGGAGGGGTTGTGGCAGGCCACGAAGTCAGCCTTGTTGATGTAGTAGGGGGACTTGATGGGCTTGTCGCCAAAGCGCAGGTGGGAAACGGTGACACCGCCGGTCTTCTTGGAGTCGTACTGGAAGTAAGCCTGTACGTACTTGTCGGTGTGGTCGCCGATGATCTTGATGGAGTTCTTGTTCGCGCCGACGGTACCGTCGCCGCCGAGACCCCAGAACTTGCACTCGATGGTGCCTTCCGCCGCGGTGTTCGGGCAGTTCTTGTCCTCGGGGAGGGAGAGGCCGGTCACGTCATCGACGATGCCGATGGTGAACTGACGCTTCATCTCGTCCTTCTTCAGCTCGCTGTAAACGGCGAAGACGGAAGCGGGCGGGGTATCCTTGGAGCCGAGACCGTAACGGCCGCCGATGACCTGAATGTCGGTCTTGCCGGCGTTGGCGAGCGCGGTGACGACGTCGAGGTACAGGGGCTCACCCTGTGCGCCGGGCTCCTTGGTGCGGTCGAGGACGGCGATCTTCTTGCAGGTCGCGGGAATGGCCTCGATCAGGCGCTCGGCCTTGAACGGACGGTACAGGCGGACCTTGATGAGACCGACCTTTTCGCCGTGGGCGTTGAGGTAGTCGATGACTTCTTCGGCCACGTCGCAGATGGAGCCCATCGCGATGATGACGCGGTCGGCGTCGGGCGCGCCGTAGTAGTTGAACAGCTTATAGTCGGTGCCGAGCTTGGCGTTGATCTTATCCATGTAGGACTCAACGACCTCGGGCAGCGCGTCATAATACTGGTTGCAGGCTTCACGATGCTGGAAGAAGGTATCGCCGTTCTCGTGGGAGCCGCGCATATGGGGATGCTCGGGATTGAGGGCGTGCTCACGGAAGGCCTTGACGGCGTCCATGTCGCACATCTCGGCGAGGTCCTTATAATCCCAGACCGCGATCTTCTGGATCTCGTGGCTGGTGCGGAAGCCGTCGAAGAAGTTGATGAAGGGGACCTTGCCGGTCAGCGCCGCGAGATGGGCGACGGGGCTGAGGTCCATGACCTCCTGCACGTTGCCCTCGCAGAGCATGGCAAAGCCGGTCTGGCGGCAGGCCATCACGTCGGAATGGTCACCGAAGATGTTCAGCGCGTGGGTGGAAACGGTACGCGCGGAAACATGGAACACGCAGGGGAGCTGCTCGGCAGCGATCTTGTACATATTGGGGATCATCAGCAGCAGGCCCTGAGACGCCGTGTAGGTGGTCGTCAGAGCGCCGGTGCCGAGGGAGCCGTGCACCGCGCCGGCCGCGCCGGCCTCGGACTGCATCTCGACGACCTTCACGCGGGTGCCGAAGATGTTCTTCAATCCGTTGGCGCTCCACTGGTCAACAAAGTCGGCCATGGGGCTCGAGGGGGTGATGGGGTAAATCGCGGCAACTTCGCTGAACGCATAGGATACATGCGCGGCAGCGTTATTACCGTCCATGGACTTCATTTTTCTTGCCATAAATGAAACCTCCTGTTATATTCGCCGCCGGGGAGCGGCGTTTTTCGCGTCATTACGCAAAAACTGACGCTATCATCATAGCACGATTTTCACCCGCTGTAAACGTCACTTTCGCAAAAAACATTCATTTTTTTGCAGGATATTATTTACATTTGGTAAGACTCTCCACATTTTTGCAATTAAATATTCAAAATATTTAATATTAACTCCTGTTTTGCAGGATATCATTCCTTTCCCCTCCGCGCCCCGCGCCGCGCTTGCCTTATGCGGCAAACTGTGGTAAACTGAAAATAAGAAAACAGGCAAGGAAAGGACGGCAGCGTATGGTCACAACGGTGCGTTCCCTCGGTTTGCAGGGCATTTCCGGTTATGAGGTCACGGTGGAGTGCTTCCTCTCGGGCGGGCTTCCCGCGTTCGACGTGGTCGGCCTCGGCGACACGGCGGTGAAGGAGGCGCGCGAGCGCGTCCGCGCGGCGATCAAAAACTGCGGAGCGAAGTTCCCCGTCAGCCGCATCACGGTCAACCTCGCGCCCGCGAACCTGAAGAAAGAAGGCACGGTCTACGACCTTCCGCTGCTGCTCGGCATCCTCGCGGGCGAGGGTGAGATCGACGCGCCGGACCCGGCCTCCGCGTTCATCGGCGAGCTGTCGCTCACCGGCGCGCTGCGCCCCATCAGCGGTGTGCTGCCGATGGCGATGGCTGCGGCGCGTGCGGGCGTGAAGACTCTTTATGTCCCCGCGGCGAACGCCGCCGAGGCGACGCTGGCCGACGGTCTGACCGTCTACGGCGTGGAGAACGCGCCGCAGCTTCTGCGCCATCTGCGCGGCGAGGAACGGCTTGCCCCCGCGCAGCGCTGGGAGCCGACGGTCGAGGCGGACAGCGTTCCCGATTTCGCCGACGTCATGGGGCAGGAGAACGTCAAGCGCGCGCTGGAGATCGCCGCCGCAGGCTCCCACAACGTGCTTCTCATTGGTTCGCCCGGTGCGGGCAAGTCCATGCTCGCGCGGCGTCTGCCCTCCATTCTCCCCGACATGACGCACGAGGAGGCGTTGGAGTCCACCGAGATCTGGTCGGTCGCGGGACTGACCGACAGCAAGCACCCCATGCTCACGCAGCGCCCGTTCCGCTCTCCGCATCACACGCTTTCCGCCGCAGCCATGTCCGGCGGCGGCAGGGCGCTCTCTCCCGGTGAGATTTCCCTCGCCCACCACGGCGTGCTGTTTTTGGACGAGTTTCCCGAGTTCCACCGCGATGTGCTTGAATCCCTCCGCGCGCCGCTCGAGGACGGCGAGGTGACCATCACCCGCGCCGCGGGCAGCGTCACGCTGCCGAGCCGCTTCATGCTCGTGGGCGCCATGAATCCCTGCCGCTGCGGCTGGTACGGGCATCCCTCCGGGCGCTGCCGCTGCTCGCAGAAGGACGTGGAGAAATACGTCTCCAAAATTTCCGGCCCGCTGCTCGACCGCATGGACTTACAGGTCAGCGTCCCCTCGGTGGAGTTTGAGGCCATGCGCCGCCGCGAAAAGGCGGAGTCCTCCGCCGCCGTGCGCGAGCGCGTCAACGCCGCGCGGGACATTCAGAAAAAGCGCTTCGCCGGCACGCCCATCACCTGCAACGCCTACATGACCGCGCCGATGGTCGGCGAATTCTGTCGGCTCGACGCCGCGGGTGAGAAGCTCTTAAAGGGCGCGTTCGACCGTCTCGGGCTCACCGCCCGCAGCCACGATAAGCTGCTGCGCGTCGCGCGCACCATCGCCGACCTCGACGGCAGCGAGAGGATCGAGAGCTTCCACCTTGCCGAGGCCATCCAGTACCGCAATACGGACATTCTAA
>OIZI01000277.1_pt1 | contig 27292 bp, 21 predicted proteins | sample 1588441 | NCBI WGS metagenome assembly OIZI01 (sample SAMN03283284) | human gut metagenome | biome: human-associated habitat; material: feces | host: Homo sapiens | place: Peru | collected 2012 | reverse complement strand
GGCGTCGAGCGCCGCGACCGCCGCAAGAGGAATTTTGATGCTGCTCAAAGGAGAAACGGTATGACCTATCTACGCGTCAGCACCCTTTCCGTGCCGCTTTCCGCCGACGAGGCGGCGATCTTTGCCGCCGCAAAAAAGCGCGCGCGGCTGCGGGACGGCGAGGCGGAAAGCTGCCGACTGGTGAAAAAATCGGTGGATGCCAGAAAAAAGGACCGTGTGCATTTCACCGCCACGGTGGACATTGCGGTGCGCGGGGATGCGGCGGCGCTGTGTAAACGGGCGCACGATCCCGCCGTTTCGGTGCACACACCGCACCCCTATATCGCGCCGACACCCCGCAAAACGCCGCCTGCGATCCCGCCCGTTGTGGTGGGGAGCGGCCCTGCGGGACTGTTTGCTGCGCTGACGCTGGCAAGAGCGGGGGCGATGCCGCTGCTTCTCGAACGCGGCGTCGACGTGGACAGGCGGCAGGCGGACGTCGAGCGCTTTCGCGCAACGGGCGTGCTTTCGCCCGAATCGAACGTGCAGTTCGGCGAGGGGGGCGCGGGGACGTTTTCCGACGGCAAGCTCACGACCGGCATAAAGGATGTGCGCTGCCGCTTTGTTTTGGAAACGCTCGCGGCAGCGGGCGCGCCGAAAGAAATTTTGTGGCAGGCAAAGCCGCACATCGGCACCGACCGCCTGCGCGAAACGGTGAAAGCCATCCGCAAAGAGATCGAAAGCCTCGGCGGACAGGTGCTGTTTTCCCATCGCCTTGCGGACATTGCGGTGAAGGATGGGGCAATCTGCGCCGTTTCGGTGCAAACGCCCGACGGCGCGCGGGAAATTCCCTGCACGGCGCTCATTCTGGCGATCGGACACAGCGCGGACGACACGATGGAAATGCTTTGCCGCCGCGGCGTGCCGATGGAGCAAAAGCCGTTTGCCATGGGCGTGCGCATCGAGCATCGGCGGCGGGACATCGACCGCAGCCAATACGGCGCTTTTGCGGGACATCCGGCGCTGGGCGCGGCGGACTATAAGCTCTCCTGCCGTCCTGCGGGCGGCAGAGGGGTGTATACCTTCTGCATGTGCCCCGGCGGCGAGGTGATCGCCGCAGCGTCGGCAGAGGGACGGCTTGTCGTCAACGGCATGAGCGCCCACGCGCGTGACGCAGAAAATTCCAACAGTGCGCTGCTTGTTGGGGTCGGGTCGGCGGACTATGAAAGCGACCACCCGCTGGCAGGCTTTGCGTTTCAGAAAAAATGGGAAAGGGCGGCTTTTGCGGTCGGCGGCGGGCAATATCGCGCACCGGCGCAGACGGTCGGCGACTTTCTGGGAGGGCGCGCGTCGACGGGGGCGACGGATGTGCAGCCGTCCTATCGTCCGGGCGTGACCTATTGCGATCTTGCCGCATGCCTTCCGCCCGCCGTCTGCGACAGTCTGCGCGCGGCGCTGCCGCTGTTCGGACGGCAGATCGCGGGCTTTGACGCGGCGGGGGCATTGCTCACGGGCGTCGAGTCGCGCTCGTCCTCGCCCGTGCATCTGCCGCGCGACGCGGGCGGACAGTCACCCGTGCGGGGCATTTTCCCCTGCGGCGAGGGTGCGGGCTTTGCGGGCGGCATCCTTTCCGCCGCCGTGGACGGCGTGAAATGCGGCGAATGGGCGCTTTCGGCGCTGTAAATATAAAAAAGATTGCATAAACGGTGCCGATTCGCTATACTGAGTGTGTAGGATTTTTCAGGAAACGGAGCGTGAGGCGTGTGGCGGATGCAAAAACCGACAGACGGTTCGAGGGCGTCTATGATAAGGAAGCATTTTCCGAAAAGGCGCGGCAGATGATTGACAGCCACGACGCCGGCTATTATATCCTCTCCAGCCCGAACATCGACAATTTCAAATATATCAACGGACAGTACGGCGTGGAAATCGGCGATCAGGTGCTTTGTCACATCGCGCAGACCTTCCGCCGCCGCATGGATGAGGTCGGCGGCATCTGCGGACACATCGCCGCGGACGATTTCGTGCTTTTGTATCCGTTGTCCGTGATCAACAGTGCCACCGCTGGTCGAACCTATGAGACGGCGGTGACGCCGCCGTGCATTTCCCGGCGCCTGCACATACGGGTGGGACGCTATGTGGTGGCATCGTCCGCCATGACGATCGAGGAAATGTACAGCTATGCCAAGATCGCGGGCGACGCCATTCGCGGGCTGTATGACAAGCGCTTTGAATATTATGACGACACGCTGAGCGCCAAGCTGGTGCACCGCCAGCGCATTGAGGCGGAGATGGAAAAGGCGCTCACGCTGGGGCAGTTTGAGCCGTGGCTGCAGCCGCAGTATAACCACGCAACCGGCGCGATGATCGGCGCAGAGGTGCTGGTGCGTTGGAATCAGAACGGCACCTATGTGCCTCCGGCGGAGTTCATCCCCGTTTTCGAGGAAAACGGGTTTATCTATCGCATGGATTATGCCATATGGGAGCAGACGTGTGCGCTTTTGCGGCGCTGGATCGACGAGGAGAAACAGCCGGTGCCGCTGTCGGTCAATGTGTCCAGAAAGGATATTTTGCAGGAGCGGTTTGTTTCGGATGTGATCGCACTCACCGAGAGATATACCGTCCCTGCGAATCTTTTACGCTTTGAGATCACCGAGTCCGCCTTTGCGGATTTCCCCAAAACGATCATCGACAAGGTTGTACAGCTCAGCCGTTGCGGCTTTCTTTTTGAGATCGATGATTTCGGCAGCGGGTATTCCTCGCTCAACGCCCTGAAGGATGTGCCCGCCGCCGTTTTGAAGCTGGACATGAAGTTCTTTGAAAACACGAAAAATCAGTGCCGCGCGGGGGACATCATTGAGTCGGTCGTGCGCATGGCGAAGTGGCTCGGCATGGCAGTAATTGCCGAGGGTGTAGAGGACAAGACGCAGGCGGATTATCTCAAATCCATCGGGTGCTATTACATACAGGGCTATTTCTATGCCCGTCCCATGTCGGTCTCACAATTTGAACAGGCGTGTTTCGACTGTAAAAAGGAGACCGAACTTTCACGCCTGCACACGCTGGAAACGTTCGACAGCAGCGAATTTTGGAACCCGCGTTCCATGGACACGCTCATTTTCAACAGCTATGTCGGCGGCGCGTGCGTTTTCGAATACTATAAGGGGAAAACGGAAGTGCTGCGGATCAACGATCGGTATATCCGCGAGCTTGCCGGTGTTGTCGGGCGCGATAAAGAGGCGTCGATGGTGAAGATCTCCGAGTTTATGAATGACGCCGACCGTGATGTGCTGTTTGGCTGCATCAGGAAAGCCATCAACAATCAGGAGGAAACGACCTGCGAGGTCAAGGTGTTCAACGACAACTGTGCGGAGTATCTGCGCGTTACGGTGCGCATGATCGCCCGCACGGATGACCGCTATCTGTTCTATTCCGTCATTTCCAACATCACCGCGCAGCGCACGGCGCAGATAAATGAGCGCAACATGGCGCGGCAGCTGGATCTCATCATGAGCAATTTGCGCGCCGCCGTCACGGCGACGCTGTTTGACGACCGCAAACACATGAAGGTCATCTATATTAACAATGGCTTTTACAAGATGTACGGCTATACCAAGGAGCAATACGAAACCGAGGTGTGCGACATCAACAATCTTATTTTTCCCGAGGACTATGACAAGGCAATGACTGCCGTGGAAACGGTGCTGAGCGAAAAGAAAACCGTCACGCACGAATTTCGTGCTGTGCGCCGCGACGGCAGCGTGATATGGGTGCGGTATATCAACTCACTGATGTCGCTGGACGGCATCGGTGACGATGTGCTCCTCGGCATTGCCACCGACATCACCGAGGAAAAGGCAAAAAATCAGGAATTGAAATTTCTCAATGCGTTTGCACAAGAGATTCTGGCGCAGCCCGACTGCGAAAAGGCGATCATCGGAACGCTTGAAAAGATCTGCAGCTATTTTGCGGGCAAGCGGGCATTTGTCATGGAGATGCAGGGAGATACCGCCTGCAACACCTATGAGGTATGCGCGGCAGGTGTCAACAGCGTGAAGGAAAACCTGCAGAAGGTGCCGATGGCAACGCTCGCACCCTGCCTTGCGCTGCTGCAGGAGCAGCGCTGTTTGGTGTTCGAAAATGAGAAGACGCTGCAAAGGGACAATCCGCCCCTGTGGAAGTTGTTGCAGGCGCGTGGGGCTCACACGGCGATCATGGCGGCGCTGCGGGTTGACGGGCGGCTTGTCGGCTTTGTCGGCGTGGACAACCCGACGTGCTATGTCCGCCATTTGGGGCATTTGGCGGCGCTCGGCGATTACATTGCGGTGCTGCTGACGCGCCGCAATCTCACCGATGAGATCAACCGCGAAAAGGAGAAGTTTCTTGAAACGGCAGAGGGCATTCCCGGTGGCTTTGTGCGTCTGAAGCGCACGGCGGACGGCGTGTTCTCTGCGGAATATATCAGCACCGGTATGCAGAAAATGCTCGGCATGGACACACAGCAGATCATGGCTGTCTATGGAAAGAACATCCTAAACGGCGTGCATCCCGCCGACAGGGACACGGCGAAGGAGAGCGCCAAACGGATGGCTGAGGGCGAGGCGATGTCCGCGTGCTATCGCATTCTTTCGGGCAGCGGTGCGTATATTCCGGTGCGGTTTTCCGGCAAGTGCACCCACGGTGTGCACGGCGAGATGTATTTTAATTTGTATTATACCGATGTTTCCGTATAAAAAAACGAGCGCCCCTTTTCGAAAAAGGGGCGCTCGCTTCAATTTTTCAGTTCATGCAGGGCGTCAAATTCCTCTTTTCTGCCGTTTGAAAAATAAAACGGGTGAAAGGAGGTCTTTTTTTCGTCAAACAGCGCCTCGCCCGCCTCGGTATAGCCGGGGTGGAACAGCACCTCAATGTTGCGGTGACGCCGCATTGCCCGCCGATAATAGTGCGGCAGCAGCTTTTCCACGCGCGCTTTTGTCATGTGCCCGGAAAACAGGATGCCGAAGAAATCCGCTGTGGGGATGTTCAGACGGCGAAAAACGGCGCGGTTGCACAGGTTGCAGAATTTCAGCACCCACTGCTTGATGAGGTTGACGGAGAAATAGCCGGGATACAGCGAGGGCGTCAGCAGAAACGGCGTGATCGGCTCGGCGGGGATGCGCAGAAAGGCGACCGTCAGCGCGTCCTCTTCAATGACGGCGGCAAGCGCGCGGAAAATGAGCGGGATCATGTGCGTGTGCTGATGGCTGTCGAGATACAGCGGCGCACCCTTCGGCAAAAATGCCCGCGCCGCCGCAAGCTGCGCGCGGATCTCTTTTTGCATTTGGCTGAAAAACGCTTTGCGCTTTTTTGACAGCGACAGCGTCAAAAGCTCGAAAAAGGAATGACAAAACGAACCCTCGGCATCCACCAGCAGCGGCACATCCCCGGGGTCGCTGACGCAGCGTCCTTCCACGAAATTCAGATGGACGGCGATGACGGTGGTGCCGGTGAGATACTGTGAGAGATTCTCAACTGTTGCGTTGGGCAGAATGCTGATCTTGCCGAGACAGCCGTTTTTGCTGCAGTCGGCGATGCGCGCACAGGTGGCGGGCGTCATGCCGAAATCGTCGGCGCTATAGTAGACAAAGGGACTGTACATAGGTTAACCTTCTTTTGCTCAGTTTGCGGGGCGCAGGTCGCCGCTCAGCTTGACAACAACGGTGTCGTCAATAACGGCAACACTGCCGACGGCGGGCCAGCAGGGCATGCTTTGCACCGTGTCGGTGGCTTCAAGCGTTCTGGCTTTTTCGCCGTCGACAAAGATGAGATCAATGTCGGCGTAGTCTCTCAATGTATCCGCCAGCACGCTTTGCCCGACCGTCTCGTCGTCGTGGCGGATGATCACGCCGTCGGTGATGCCGGTGATCTCCGGCGGCAGATCGACCGCGTAGGGATTGCTGTCGGGAAGCTGCCCGACCGTCAGAATGTGCGTTGCGTTCTCAAAGCCGTCGGCGGTCTCGATGCGGTCGGCAATGCGCACGGCGATGCCGAAGGATTTTTCAAAGGCGATCTGCAGCTTGTGATAGCTGACATTGGCAATGCCGATAAAATTGCACAAAAGCCCCGCGCACAGCACCAGCACCGCCGCACCTTGCACCGTCGCCGCGCGCACCTTTTGCGGACGAAAGCGGTCATAGAGGAAAAGCAGCAGCAGGTAGAGGACAAAATAGCTCATGCGCATCAGATTGTGATAGTCCACCGTGACGTTGACGAAATACAGCGCCGCGCAGCCAAGCGGCAGCGACGCTGCATACAAAAGCGCCAAAAGACGGCAGCCGACCTTGCGCACGCGGGTGAAAAGGACAACGCCGTAGCCGACAAGCAGCACGGCGAACACGCCGACATGCAGTGCGGAATAAAGATTGAAGCCGTTCGAGAAATTCACGAAATGGCGGAAAAACAGCAGCACACAGCGCTTTGCGGCAAGCAGCGGCTGCACGTTTTTGATGTCAAAGGCAATGCCCTGGTAGTCCGACACGGTGACGTGCAAAAGGGCGACGGCGGCTGCCTGTATCGCATAATACAGCGCCATGGCGCACACGCCGCACAAAAGGCATTTCCCCGCCTTTTTGAGCGACGCCTTGACGTCGTCCCGTGCGGTGAGCAGTCCGCAGAGAAGATATACCGTCAAAAGGGCGATCGTCACCGTGAGATACGCCTGATAGATGCCGACTGCCAGCGTGAGCAGCAAAACGCCGCAAACGGCGGTGCGCTTTTTCGAACGTGTCAGCAGATATGCCGCAAGGCACGACAGCAAAAAAGCGAGTGCATAGGCGTCGGCAACATAGTTATAGCAAAGGGTAGAGGTCACGGACGGCACGGTGGCGGCAAGTGCGCCGCAAAGTGCTGCCGTCGCGCGGCTTTTGATCTCAAAAAGGGCGCAGATCACCGCTGCCGCGATGCCGATATAGCACAAAAGCAGCAGCCCGTTCAGAAACGGCAGATCATAGTCGGTGCTGATGCCGGCGGCAATGCGCAAGAACCAGCGCCCGAGCGATGTCATTTGCTGCGGGTCGTGCCGAAACACCAGCGAGTCCCAGTTGGGCAGCCAGTTGGTCAGCTTATAAAAATGGGCAAGAAACCCGAAGAAAAGCGCGCCGCAAAAGGCGAAGATATAGCTCGCCTGCAGCTTTTCCCGCAAACGGTTCCACCATGCCTGCATGCCGTCATCCCCCTCAAAAGGATACATTGCGCATATTGTAACACAGGTGACGGCTTTCGACAAGCCCCCACGCGGTATTTTCCGAAAAAAGCGCCGACGAGAGTCGGCGCTTTGAGAATCCGGTTTATTTTTTGCACCAGCGTATAAATTTCCAATAGCATTTGGCGCAGAAGGGACGCAGGGATTTTTTGACTTTTGCCGCATGACTCCGCAGCAAAAGCCCTGCGGAAAAGGCTTTGCGCTGCTTCAGCAGGGCGGCATATTTCCGACCGACATTTTTTTGCCCCTTGACAACGGCGAAGGTGTAAAAGCAGGAAATGACAGCGGTGTCCTCGGTTTTCGCAACGGTGGGAAACAGCTTTTCGGAAAGCTGCCGCAGTTCGCTCTTGTAGCTGTTTGCTTCGCGGACAGTGACCTGTCCGGTGTGCACGCGGTTCATGACGAGCCTTTCATTTCCCATGCGATACAAGGCGGCGCCGGACAAAGCGGCGCGCAGCCAATATTCCCAATCCAACACGAATTTCAGTTCCGTGGAAAAATCCCCGACACGGCAAAGGACCGCTTTCGGCAGCAGCAATCCGCACCCGTTCAGGGAAGAACCGAACAACAGACGTTTGACGAACGCAGCGTCTTCATAAAGCCCGCAGTCGGCAGCTTCGGGATGACGGATCGGATCGCCGTTTTGATCAATGATTTTTGCATTGCAGGAGATGACGGTGTTTTCGTGATCCAGCCCGTTTTCACACACGCAGCGAATTTGCTTTTCGATTTTTTTCGGTTCATAGACATCGTCGTGCGACAGCCAGGAGAACCATTCACCGCGCATTTTGGATATGCCGAAATTCAGTGCGGAAGCACATCCGCCGTTTTCCTTGTGAAAATAGCGGATGGCATCTCCGTAGGACAGCGCGACCCGCTCCGTTTCTCCGTCGTCGGGCGAACCGTCATTGACAACAATGATCTCGACGTTTTTGTATGTCTGTGCCAGGGCGGAATCAATGGCGATGCGCATATACTGCGCACCTTTATAGACAGGGATGACAATGGAAACAAGGGGCGTATACGGCATCAGGACCGCCCCCTTTTCCCGCTGTCGGCGATAACGATCTTGTCACTGTCGAGGGGGATCCAGTCGCCCATCTTCAGATCCCATTCCTCGGGCGTGATGTGATTGCACGCGCCGCCGTGATAGAAAGTGATCTCCCCGAAATAGATCTTTCCGTCGACATTATACAGATCGACGCGGCAGCAGGGGAAAGGCTTTGAGAGCACAGAGGCGATTTCCGCCATCTTTTCAAAGTTCATGGGCTTTTCAACGGCAAAGGGCGCGTTGGGGCGGGTTTCCCTGACAGGCAGCAGATGAAAGTCCATGTCATAAATATTGCGGGGATAATTGTGGTTATAGGACTTGTCCTTGTTGATGACGCCGAGATCCAGGAACAAGAGCTTCGGCACGCCGTCGAAACACATGAATTTGTAGTCAAGCGGCAATTCTCCCGCCTTATTCCGTATGACCTTTTCAACAACGATCTTTCGGGGAATGTTTTTATAGTTCCATTCATGCGAAAGAACAAATTGGTTATGGCGGAAAATATACTGAATATTTTTCAGCTGGGCTGCCAGTTCCTTTTGATTGACGGGGGAATGGGGATCATAAAAAATATGTCCGCCGGAATTGTGGTTGCACTTTACAACGACTTCCTCCGTATACTTTTTGAAATCCACCTGTGCAGGATCGTCAAGCACATCCACCTGGGGGATCAGAATGTCCTCATAGCCGCATGCCTTTACATAGTCGCGCACGGCGTGCTTATCCGAGCATTTTGTGAGCAGGGGATCTCGGTTGTTTAACTTGAGCCACCATAGCTTTTCGTCAAAATAGCGGGGATTTTGCAGATTCAGTTTTTTCCCCGTATACAGGTGATAGAACCACCTTGCATAGTGCTCCTCGCTCCAAACGGCGCCGAGAAACATCGCCATGCGGTATTTTGTGCGCAAATACAGCTTGTCAAAAAACGGACTTTTCCCGGATGCATCGGAGAAGGTTTGCTTAATCTTTTGCAAAATCATCACAAGTTCTCCCTATACCACTCGATGGCGAGCTTGATGCCGTCCTTGAAGCTGTAGTCGGGGTCATAGCCGAGCAGACGGCGCGCTTTGGAAATGTCGGCGTTGGAGTGCTTGATGTCGCCCTTGCGGTCGGGACCGAAGTGCGGCGCGATGTCGACGCCGAGCGCGGCGGTCAGCCCGTTATAGATGTCGATGAGGTATTCTCTGCCGCCGAAGGCGATGTTGAACGCTTCGCCCGCCGCCTCGTGCGGGGCAAGGCAGGCCTTGAGGTTTGCCTCAATGACGTTGTCGATATAGGTAAAGTCGCGGCTCTGCTTGCCGTCGCCGTTGATGGTCGGCACCTCGCCGTGCAGCAGCTGCTTTAAGAATTTCGGAATGACGGCGGCATAGGCGCCGTCGGGATCCTGCCGTCTGCCGAACACGTTGAAGTAGCGCATACCGTAGGTGTCCAGCCCGTAGTGCATGGTGTAGAGCTTTGCCCACTCCTCGTCACAGCGCTTTGTCAGCGCATAGGGGGAGAGCAGATTGCCCTCTCTTCCCTCGGTTTTCGGCAGATGCGGCTCGTCGCCGTAGACCGACGAGGATGAGGCATAGACAAACTTTTTGACGCCGTTTTGTCTTGCCGCTTCAAGCATATTGAGCGTGCCCTCAATGTTGTTTTTGCAATAGAAAAGCGGCATCTCCAGCGAGCGGGGAACGCTGCCCCACGCCGCCTGATTGAGTACAAAATCCACGCCCTCGCACGCTTTCATGCAGGTGTCGAGATCCTTGATGTCGCCCTTTATAAATGCATAGCGCGGGTTGTCAAGGAACATATCAACGTGCTTTTGCTTGCCGGTGGACAGATCGTCCAGAGCGCGCACGCGATATCCCATATTGAGGATCGCTTCGCACAGATTAGAGCCGATGAAACCGGCAGCGCCGGTCACGAGAAACAGGGAATTTTCCGGAAATTTCAAGTGTGCGTAGCCCATCCTCACAGCCTCCAATAGTTATAGCCGGCGGCTTCGTATGCCTTGCGGTCGAGCAGCCCCTTGATGTCCACGAGCACCTTTTTGCCGTTTTCCGTCTTTTTGAACAGGCGGTCAAGGTCGGCGGCGGTGAGGGATCTGAACGCGTCGTGGGCGACGGCGAGAATGACCGCGTCGCAGTCGGTGATGGTGTTCATGTCGGCAAAGGTGATGCCATAGAGCCGCTTTGCCTCGTCGGCGTCTGCGGTGGGATCGGCGATGACGGCGGTGATGCCGTATTCGCGCAGCTCGTTATAGATGTCGATGATCTTGGTGTTGCGGGTGTCAGGGCAGTTTTCCTTGAACGTGAAGCCGAGAATGGCGATCTTGGCGTTTTTGATGGACACATCCGCTTTGATGAGGTTTTTCACCGTGTTCTCGGCGACATATTTGCCCATGTCGTCGTTGATGCGTCTGCCGGAAAGGATGATCTGGCTGTGATAGCCGAGTTCTTCCGCTTTATAGGTGAGATAATAGGGGTCGACGCCGATGCAGTGCCCGCCGACAAGTCCGGGATAGAATTTGAGGAAATTCCACTTCGTACCCGCCGCTTCGAGAACGGATTTGGTGTCGATGCCCATTTTGTTGAAAATGATGGACAGCTCGTTCATGAACGCGATGTTGATGTCGCGCTGGCTGTTTTCGATGACCTTCGCGGCTTCGGCAACCCTGATGCTCTCCGCACGGTGCACGCCTGCCGCGACCACCAGTTCATACACCTTCGCGACGGTGTCGAGCGTTTCGGCGTCCATGCCGGAAACGATCTTTTTGATGGTTTCGAGACGGTGCACCTTGTCGCCGGGGTTGATGCGCTCGGGGGAATAGCCGATCTTGAAATCCACGCCGCAGGTAAGCCCCGATGCCTTTTCTAAGATCGGCACGCAGACATCCTCGGTCACGCCGGGATACACGGTGCTTTCAAACACCACGACCGAGCCTTTTTCAAGGTTTCTGCCGAGAATTTCGCTGGCGCTCTCCACGGGCGTCAGGTCGGGCGTGTGGTCGTCGTTGACCGGTGTGGGAACGGCGACGATGTGAAATTTTGCTTCGCGCAGCTTTTTCTCGTCTGCGGTGAATTCCACGCTGCACGCCCTGATGGCGTCGTCGCCGACCTCGTTTGTCGGGTCGATGCCGCTTTTATACAGTTCGATTTTGGCAGCGTTCAGGTCAAAGCCGATCACCTTCGCCTTTTTGGAAAAGGCGACCGCGATCGGCATGCCGACATACCCCAGTCCCACAAGGGAAATTTTTTCTTCGCCGGAAACGATTTTCTCATAAAGATCCATACTGCTTCCTCCCATATTGCACACCGCTTGCCCTTTTGTGTCCGAAGAGCCGAAATTCGCACACGGCAAGCATAACTTACATTTTAGTATACAATATTACAGTAAATATGTCAATTTTTATCTAAGAACGCCCTGCGATGATAAATCGCAGGGCGTCATATTGCTTTTTGGTAAAACATTTGCTAAAATGAAGTAAAGGAGAGGTCGGAAATGGCAAAGCTGCAAAGAATACTCAGAGGGGATTTTGACAGCGTCCTGCACAGGATCGAGGACGGCATCCTGCAGGGCAGCGTTTCGGCAAGGCTTGAGGACAGCAGCGACTTTTCCATGGGCGACGTGCGGTGCAGCGTGCGCGTGTTTGAGCGCTACAGCGTTCTCGGCGGCAACCGCCTGAGCCTCAGCGTGACGCTGTTCGGAAAGGATGGCGACGTGCACCTTTCCGCGATCACCGCGGGCGGCAGCACGGCAATGTTCTTCAAGCTCAACACCTTTGGGGAAGAGGCGTTTTTGGAAAAGCTCAAAGAGCTGTTGTGAGGGTCACAGATCCGTTGTGTTCACGTCGCATCCCTGCGCCTGCAAAAGGGCGAAAAGATCGTTTGCGGCAAGCCACACGGTGGCGGTGTTGTCGTTCGGGTGGACGCCGATCTTGTTGCCGCAAAAGGCGGCATCGAGATAAAAATGCACGCGGCGGGCGGCGTCGTTCAGAAGCCCGAAGGGCGTGACGGAGCCGGGGGTCAGGTGCAGAATTTCCGCAAGCTCCTCTGCCGTCGCAAAGGAGAGCGGGCGCAGTCCGTGCGCCCTGCGGAACGCTTTGAGATCCACGCGCTTGTCACCTCTGACGGTGATGAGGTAGTATTCCCGCTTTTTGTCGTCCCGCACGAACAGGTTTTTGGCGTCCCATTCCGGGTAGGGCAGCGCTATATCGCCAAGCTCTTCCATGTTATAGACGGCCTTGTGCGCGGTCACCTCAAAAGGGATGCCGTTTGCCTGCAAAAATGCGTAGATCTCCTGTTTGTTCATGATACACCTCGACAAAGAGTTCTTCTTATTATAATACCGCATCGACGGTAAAGTCTGTGAAAGGAGCGGGCGCGATGCTTTGGGGCGTGTTCGGTTTTGTCTATGCCGCTTTGGCAAGCGGCGGGCTTTTGCTGCCGTGGCGGTGGATGAGCGTTGCCGCGGTGCTGCTTTTTTGTCTCAATTTCCTGCCGCTTTTGTTTGCGCGGGGGCTGAGCACGCGGCGGCTTCTCGTGTGTCGGCACAGCGTGTGCTGTCTGCGCGGCTTTCTGTTTTCACTGCCCGTTTGCGCCGCCGCGCATGTTGTCGCGCTTGTCTGCGGATTCGGCTGGAAAACGGTTTTGGCAAGCGCGGTGTTTTGCGTCATTGCCGAGAGCGTGCTTTTCTGGAACGGCATGCTGTGTGCCTACGGTGCATCGGTGCAGCTGGGGCTGCGGCACCGCGCAGTAGGCATTTTGTGCGGGCTCGTGCCCGTTTTGCATCTTGTCGTGCTTGTGCGTATGGTGCGTGTTGTGGATGCAGAGGTCGATTTTGAGGAGCGAAAAAACCGCCTTGATGAGGAAAGACGGGCACAGCGCATCTGCGCGACGCGCTATCCGCTTTTGCTGGTGCACGGGGTGTTTTTTCGCGATTTCAAGTTCCCGCCCTATTGGGGGCGCATCCCGACGGCGCTGCAAAGAAACGGCGCACAGGTGTTCTATGGGGGGCACCAGTCTGCCGCCGCCGTGGCGGACAGCGCAAAGGAGCTTGCCGCACGCATCGAGGCGGTCTGCGCCGAGAGCGGCTGCGAAAAGGTCAACATCATCGCCCACTCCAAGGGCGGGCTGGACGCCCGCGCGGCGGCAGTGCTTTGCCCCGACCGCATTGCGTCCATCATCACTGTCAACACGCCGCATCGCGGCTGCGGCTTTGCCGATTTTCTGCTTTCGAAGGTGCCGACGGGCGTGCAGCAGCACATCGCGCGGATGTATAACGCTGCGGCGCGCGCCCTCGGCGATCCGACGCCGGATTTTCTCGCCGCTGTGCGCGATCTGACCGCTGTGCGCTGTAAGGCGTTTGACGAAACGCACCCCGTCCCTTCGGGCATTTTCTGCAAAAGCATCGGTTCGGTGCTGCGGCAGCCGTCGGGCGGAAAGTTTCCGCTGAATTTCACCTATCGCCTGGCGGGGTATTTCGACGGTCCGAACGACGGGCTGGTCTCGGTGCCGTCCTTTCGCTTCGGAGAAGATTTCACCCTGCTCACCCCAAGCGGCAGGCGCGGCATTTCCCACGGCGACATGATCGATCTGAACCGCGAAAACATCGAGGGGTTTGATGTGCGGGAGTTTTATGTGCAGCTGGTGCACGAGCTGAAAGAAAGAGGGCTGTGACAGACAATGTTACAGCCCTCTTTTCTCTCCCTCAGTCTTTTGCTGCGCAAAATCCGGCTCCCTCATCAGAGGGAGCCGAGGGGCGGTTACCGCTTCACGCACTGTGCAATGCGCTGATAGTCGTTTGTCAGAATGACGTCGATGCCCATGTCCAGAAATTCCTGCGTTTCGTCCGGGTCGTCCGACCAGAATACCGTGCACCGCATGCCGTGTGCGTGCGCCTTTTCGACCATTTCCCTGTTGAGGCAGGGCTTCAAAAACTGCACCTTTTGACAGCCGCAGCGGACAGCGCGCTCGACGATGTCCCACGGTGCGTCCCCGCCGCCGCAGCAGCGGCAGATGTCGGGGGCGATGTCGCGCAGCTGCTGCAGCACGGTGTCGTTGCCGGTCATGAAATAGATGTATTGACGGCAATCGTATTTGTCGATGAGACGGATAATTTTGCGCAGATAGGCTTCGGGCAGCGGGTCGGTGTTGTTTTTGGATTTGATATGCACGTTCATGACGGTGTGGCAGGAGAATTTTTTGAGGATATCCTCAAAGGTCAGGATGCGCAGCCCCTTGAAGGCTTCGCCGTGCTTGACACCGAAATCCAGCGTTTGCAATTCAGAGAATGTTTTTTCATAGACAAAGCCGTGCCCGTCGCTGACGCGGTCCAGCGTCGGATCGTGAATGGACACGACCTCGCCGTCCGCGGTTTCCCAAAGGTCAAATTCGATCTCCTCCGCGCCGAGCGCCACAGCAGCGCCGAAGGCGGGCAGGCTGTTTTCGGGCGCGATCGTGTTGAAGCCCCTGTGCGCGCAAACGCGCGGGTAGGGCATGTCGGCGTCAGGGCACACAATGGCGCTGCCTGCGGGACGATATTTCCACGGGCGTCTGCCCTGCTCGATATAGGCATAGTGCGGCGCAGGGGGATTGCCGAAGCCGGCGGGCTTGTTGTATTTTTTCGTTATGTCGATCTCGACCGTTTCCATGCCGACGCGGCTTTCCATGTTGCACAGCACCGTGCCGTCGGGTGCGACGACCATGCTCCCGCCGCCGATGTCGGAATGTGTATCCATGGAAACGGAGGAGCGCAGCACATAGGCGTTGGTGTTGTATGCCAAAAACTGCGACATGATCTGCAGCGCCTGATGCGTGTCGCTGCGCTGATGGGAGCAGCCGATGATGACATCCACGTTCTGCCGCGCGATGTTCGCGAAATTCTCATAGAAATAGAAATCATAGCAGACCAAAAAGCCGAAACGGATGCCCTCGATCTCAATGACGGTCGGCTCGGAAAACGAAAAGGTATAGTCGCTGTCAAGCTGCATCCGCGACACCTCGCCGGGGGTGAGGTGCTGCTTGTAGTATTTCCCCGCGAGGTTGCCGTTGCGGTCAAAGGCATAGGTGGTGTTGCGCTGTCCCTTTTCGCTTTCGCTGCGGGCGTTGAGAAACAAAAGCGCATGACAGCGCTTTGCGGTTTCTGCCGCTTCTTTCAGCAGGATTTCCCTGTATTTTTCCGAGCTTTGCTCTGCCTGCTCTTTCGTTTTCGCAAGCGCCGGACAGTCGCAGGCTTCGGGCATGACAATGATGTCCAAGCTCTCGTCGCATTCCCGCAGATAGCGCAGCTCTGCGGCAAACAGCGCATCGGACTGACTGTAGTCGGTGGAATAGGCGGGCTGAATGATGCAAACCTTCATGAAAATTCCCCCTCCCTTTGCACATGCGTTCACAACGCTCATTGTACCATGCTGCCGCGCAAAAAGCAAGGGGGCGGAAACCGTGTTTCCGCCCCCTTGCTTTATTTGTGTTATTCTTCAGAACGTTTTTTCTTCCTGCCGAAAAGGATGGCGCCCGCCGCGCCTGCCGCGGACACAAGGAGCAGGACGATCCACGGGTTCATCGCGCCGTTGTCGCCCGTTTCAGGGGGCGTGGGGGTTTCGGTCTTTTCTGACGCAATGACAAAGTAGCCGCTTTTTGCAAGGGTAAAGGCGACGGTGCTGCCGTCGCTTTTTGCCGCAAGCGGCGAAAGCGTTCCGCCGGCGGAAATGCCGGCGGCTTTGAGCACGCCGCTCTTTGCCAAAGCGACGCTTATCTCGGTCGGCGTATGCACGTCCACGCGGTTGCCGTATGCATCGATATAGTATACCTCATAAAACAGGGGAGCGGTGCCGAAATCGGCTGCACAGGCGGAGATCCACCGATATGCCTGCTCATCCTGCTCGGTGATCGGCACGATCACCAGCCGCAGAGAGGGGGCGACGGATTTCGGAGTGAGCGTGATCCTGACGCCGTCGGGAAGCTTGGCGACATGATCGCCGTCGGCATCCGCTTTTGTCTCAAAGCAACCGACGGGAAGCGTGTAGACCGCTTTTGCGAACACGTCGATCGTCGTATTGCCGTCGGCAAAAACCGATACGGCACAAAAAACGGACAGTATGAGGGCAGCAAGAAGAACAGCCGCTTTTTTCATATACTCAACCTCCCACAGTGGTATTCAGTGTCACCGCTCCGGCGCTGTAATAGGTTTCCGGCTCGTATGCCATGATCTTGAGCTTGACGCTTGCCCCGTTTTGGGGGAGCGTGTCAAATGTCACCGCTTTGACATATTCATGCGGTTTCAAAAGCCCCGTTTCGGCAAGAATACGGTCTTCTTCATCAAGGATGCGCAGCTTCAGCCAAACCGTATTGTCGGCATCGTTGGTAAAATAGACATCCGCCGTGTTCCCTTGCAGGATGATCCTGCCGCAAACATGGGCGGAAAAGCCCATCCCGTCTTTGCAGATCTGCGTATAGCTTTCGTCCGCCGCATCCGGCATGCCGCTTTGCGCCGCCGAGTCAAACGGCGGCGGGGTAAAGGCAGCCTGTTCTGTTTTTTTGCCCGTCAGGGCAAGGGACAGGATCATCCCGAGAACCGCCAAAAAACAAACAGCGGCAGAGAAACAAACGGTTTTATACTTCATATGTGCAGACTCCTGTTTTGCGTCCGTCATCCTTCATGTCCACCCATCGGCGCGCCGATGAACAGAGATCAGGGGTGACCTTCACCGCGACACAGGCTGCATATCGGCACGCAGCCTGTGCCGCGACGGCGTTATTCGTTTGCGAGGGTCACGGTCACCGTGCCGATCTTCGTCGGAGCGGTCTTGTCGGAGGAAAGCGCGCCGGAAAGCGTGAGGGCTGTTTTGCCCGTGGGGGCTTCTGCATACGCCGTGTCCACGGCGCTGTCAAGCGTCAGCTTGGCATCATCGGAGAAGGAGCCGGTGATGGCATAGCCTTCTGCGGGCGTATAGCCAAACAGCACGGTCACGCCGGTGTTGGAGTGGTTGGTGACGACGATCTCATTGTCGCCCTTTTTGCAGCTCCACGCAGCGGGAACAGCATTGTCATAATCATGCGTTTCGGGATTCCATTTGCCCTCGGAAGTGTCGGTATAGGTGAATTCCATGCTGCCCCAGGCGACGTCGATACTGTAGACCGTGTCGGAGGTGCCGCCTGCGACATAGGTGCCCTTGACCTCGGCGGAGTCACTGTTGCCCTTGCCGGTGATGGTGCTTTCCGCAAAGGCGGTCACAGCCGTCGCACAAAGCAATGCCATTGTGAGAACGAGTGCCGGTGTTCTTTTCGTCTTCTTCATTCCTTTCAGAAAATATATGTCAGCTGAGGGAAACGGTGACAGAGCCGACCTTTGTGAATGCAGAGTTAGAGCTTGCAAGAGAGCCGGAAAGGGTCAGATAGGTGCTGACGCTGTCGGCGCCCTTTACATTGCCCGCAACACCGGCATCGAGGGTGTCGGATGTCACGTTAAACGTGCCGGTGATGTCGCTGTAGCCCTCGGCGGCTGCATAGGCGAAGTCGACCGTCACATCCACATTGGAATGGTTCACGACGGTGATCCCGTTGCCATCCGCGACCCAGCCTGCGGTGGTCTTGTCGGCATACTCATGGGTGACGGGATTCCATTCACGGGTGCCGGAAACGGAATAGGTGAATTCCATCTTGCCCCACGTCACGTCTACGCTGTATACGTCCGGGGTGAGCGCACCGCTGGCATATTTGGCGTTGACGTCAATGGTCTTGCTGCCGTTCTTGTCCTTCACGGTGGCGGTGTCCGCCGATGCCGACAGCGCCGATGCGGCTGTGAGCATCATCGCCAGCGCCAAGGCGGCGAGCTTCTTCAGTTTCTGCATAAAAAACTCCTCCTGTCATTCTGACATAGTATTCTTGAACTGTATATTTTACGCCCGGCGGGCACGCCGTCGGTCACCCCGGCGGGCGCCCCCCTGTGGGCGAAAAACATCATGCCGTTACCGTCACGGTCACGGGGATCTCGGTGTTGACCATCGCTTTTTCTCCGCTTGTGCGGTCATAATACAGGACAACGAATTTCCCGTTATAGCCGCCCGCCGTGAGACGCTTTTCGACACCGTCCGAAAGGTTCAGGGCGGTGACCCTGTTGCCCGGCTCCAGTCTGCCCGATTGCAGGACAACGACATCCTCTATCACAAGCTGAAGCACCATATCCTGATTGGACTTTGTCGGATTGGCAAACATCAGCGTTGCACGCTTTTTTGCAAGGCTGATGCCGACCTCTCTTGCATAGGTGAGACTGACCGCTCCGCCGCCCTCGGGCTGCGAGAGCTTTTCATCCCCGCTGTCCCCGATCGGTTCGGCGTTTTCCTCGACCTGTCGCGGTGCATAGTCGGGCGCAAGGACGGGCGCGCTGTCCCGAAACCATATTGCCCAAACGCTGACGCAGACGGCGGCGATCGTGATCAACAGCAAGAGCAAGATCAGCAGATATTTCTTTTTGTCTTTTTTCTTGTCATCCGCCATTTTGATCCTCCTCAATCGTGACGGTCACCGCGCCGAGCACATCCTTTTTGAGCGAGCCTGCCGGCTTTCCGTTCAGGACAAGCCACGCAGACTTTTCTTCTGCGACGGGCAGGGCGATCGGGGCGGTGATGGGGGCGTCCCCGTCGGTGAAGCCGCCGGATACCGCTGCGTTTGTCGACGTGTAGCTGTAGGATATGCCAAGCGGGATATCGCCGCTGTTGCGCACGGTGATCTTGTTTCCGTCCGCCGTGTCCGGTTTCCAGCCGCGACCGTCATAGGTATGCTTTGCCGCGTTCCAGTTCCCGTCCGCATAGGTAAACTCCATTGCCGCCCATGTGATGTCCACAGAGACGATGTCGATGTGCAGCTCCTTGCTGGTGACAAAACGGTTTCCCGCCTTGTCCACGGCGGTCACGGTCACCTTGACATCTCCCGCGGGCAGCCCCGTCAGCGCAAACCCGACGTCGCTTTCTCCGCTTGTCGGTGTGCTTCCGGTTTTCACAGTCTCTGTGCCGCTTTCGATCTGATAGGTCACCGCAGCAAGTCCCGATGTCACCACGCCGTTTTTGCCGTCTCTTACCGTCACGGGCAGTCCCGTGTCGGCGGCATATGTGCCGAAATCGACCGTGGGGGCGGTCTTGTCGATCTGCACGAGGGCGAAGCCTTCGGCTTTGTTGGCTTCTCTGCTCACCTGCGTGTCGCCCGCGTTATCGTAGATCTTGTAATAGATGTAATACTGTCCCTCGTCGCTGACGGTGACGGTGTTGCCGACAAGCTTCGTCAGTCCCGCGGTCGGAATGCTTCCGACATCGGAAACGATCGCATACCATTTTTCTCCGACGCCGCTTTGGCTGTCGCTTGCGGTGATCGTAACGGTCTGATCGTTTTTCGACCAGCCGCTCGCACTGCCGCTGACATCCACGGTCGGCGGGTCGAAGTCCAGCTTGTCGACCTTCGCGGTGGCGCTGTTTTCTCCGCCGTAGGTGAGGTCGCGGACGGTCACGGTGTAATCGCCGTTCTGCCGCGCCCAGACCTCACCGCTTGTCTCGGTGCTTATCCTGCCGTCCGGCAGGATGACCTCAAACCGCTTTCCGTCATGATCGGCAAGCTGCCAGGTCAGGGTCGCCGTGTCGTTCGTCCACGCTGTCGGCTCGCCCGTTATGGTGATCGTCGGCGTGTGTGTCTCGACCGTCTTTTGCGAGATCACCGTATACGGCGATGAGCAGGTGGTATAGACACGCCCCACATTATCGGTGACCTTGATGTGCAGATATTTGGCGGTCTGCGCGGTTTCACTTGCCGTATAGGTGACCGTTTTTGTGCCTGTCTGGAGCTTTGTCGAAAAGGAGGTCGGCGTTGTCGCGCTGTTTGTCCACCGATAATAGACGTCCCGCACGCCCGAATCTGCGTCGGCATAGGTGATCGGCAGGACGAGCTTCGTGTAAACGTCGGGTTGCGGCGACAGGAGCGAAGCGCTTGTCGGCTCTCCGACGGAAGCCGTGGGCTTTTTCAGATCGAGACGGCTGACCTCGACGGCTTTGGTGATGACTTCCTCTCCCGCTGTCAGCAGGAAGGTATAGTGGCCGTTTTCATAAACCGTGACGCTTGTTGCCGTCTTGCTCAGCGTTTTCCACGCGGTGTCGCCCGACTTGCGGTATTGCAGCTTTTCCGCGCCCGTTGCCGCAATGGTTATCTTTCTGCCTGTAGCCCAGCTTGTGTTGATCGCCGAAACGGTCAGGGCGGGCGACGTGCTGCCATCTGCGGGCTTTGCCGCCGTGCCGAAATCCAGAACGGCGTTGTCATAAACCGTAGCGCCCGTTGTGTCATAGACCGCTGTCACATGGAGATACCACTTGCCGTTGCTGACACCGCTGCCCGGCTCCTTGCGGATGGAGAGGGGAAGCCCGCCGTTTTTCGCCGTATTCAGCTCGGCGGTCGAAAGCGGGATCCAGCCGTTTGCGGGCGGGAGTGAGGAATCCGACCAGGCATAGCGCATGCCGGTGGTCTTTTTCTGATCTGCGTTCACCGTTACCGTCGCCTTGCCGACACCGTTTGTGATGCCGTTTGCCGTGACGGTGAAATGCGGCACGGAGGTGTCCACGGTCGCCTTGGTGTCCGGCGTGTCCCGGATATCCTTTGTGGCGACATAGGTGTCGTCGTCGCACATATCTTTGATATACTTTGTGCCCGAAACGCTGTTGATCGTCAGCGTTTTGCTTGCATTTTGTGCCACCGTCCCTTGGAAATAGAGGACATTTGTATCCACACCGCCGACATAGGAGGCGGTGCCCCAGGTCGTATTCACCGTGACCTTGTCGATGTTCACGCTGTTGACACTGTCCACGATCTCGTCAAAGATCAGCGAGACGGTGAAGGGGTCGCCCGGCTTGTAGACGCTGTCCGCCATGGGAGCGGCTTTGACAAACTGCGGCTCGCGGAAATCCAGCAGCTTGATGTAATGGAATTCATCCTTTTCCGCCCATTTGTCGCTGCCGCCGCCGCTGGCGCTGTAGCCGATGGAGATGTACTTCGTGTCGACGGCGAAGAGCAGTGCGTTGCCCCAGCTGCTTTTTTTAAGCTCGGTCGTGGGCTTTCTCGCCGATGTTCCGGCTGCGTAGGGGAAACAGTAGGTGCCGTAGGTCTTGGTTATGCCGGTGGCACCCCCGTGCTCCAGCGTCATCGCGTAGGCAGCGGGATCCATGGTGCTGAAATTAAAGTTGCCGGAACCGTTGTAAAGGTATTTTCCGCTTTCCGGATAGAACGCGGTGTTGATCTTATCACCGGGCGTGATCTGAATGTGCTGATATCCGGCTGCAACCTCTTTGATCTTGACCTGCATATAATACGAAAGGCCGCCGGCAGTGTTCCGCCAGTAGTTTTCGCTAAGCCCCGGTATGCTGATCGTCACCAGGCGGGCATCGGCGCTTCCCCGCACATTTTGATACCAGCCCAGCCCGTCTTTCTCATAGTCGCCGCGCTCCACCTCGTCGGTGTATGATGCAAAGCGTTTATAGTCGGTATAGTAGTTGCGGTTCACCTTGAAATCCGCACCGGTTTTCAGCGTTCTCGTGGCGATCGTCTGCTCGCCCAGGCTTGCGCCGCCGTCCACGCGGTAAATTTCCATCGAATAGACGCGATCCGCGTTGCTGTAGGCGATGGAGGGCTTGCCGTAGCCCCATGCGTTTGCGCCTTTTTCGGTGACGGTTACGGTTTTCGAGGTCTGTCCGGCATAGAAGGTCAGTGTGCCGCCGGCGTGCTTAAAGTACGTGCCGCCCGCCGCCGAACCGTTGACGGTGCGGTAATAGACCGTTTGCTTGCCTGCCGTGCCGCCGGTCCTTGTCACCGTAAAGGTGTTGTTATCATTGTTTTTGATCGTAAAGGTGCCGTATTCGAGAAGATCCAGAGTGATTTGGATCTCCTCGCTGTAATAGGTGATGCCGTCGGCGGTGATGTACGCGCGGGCATAATAGGTCAAGCCGTTTTGCAGGTTGCTCGCCGTGACGGAGAGCGTGTCGCCCGCCTTGCTTGCCACGGTGGATGTGGCGGCAGAGCCGTTGTTCACGGTGAGGGTGGGCGCGTTCATAATGCCCCACACAAAGCCGCTTTCCGTGATGGCATCCATGCCGGGGTTATGCAGCGTGGCGGTGAGCTTTTTTGTGCCTTTCGTAAAGACCGGCCTCGAAATATCCACATAGGAAGAAACATAGACCGTGCATTTCACCGTTGCAGTGTTTCCCGCCTTGTCCGTGGCGGTCACCGTGACATCCTTGTTGCCCGGTGTTTTAGTGAAGTCTTTGGGAACGGTCACGGTGACCGTACATTCCGAGACAGGCTCGTTATCCGTGATCGTGAGGGCGGCGCGCACCGCACTTTCCACGGCGGCATCGGTTTCGCCCGTCATGACCTGCGTGGCGGTATAGCCGATGGTCGGCGCCTGCGTGTCCTTCCACTGGGCAAAAAGCTGCATGGAGCTTGAGGCGGTGAAGGTCTGTCCTGCCGTATACGTCTTGTTGGCAGCCGTATTCTTCCAGTTCACAAACGCATAGCCGGAGCGGGTGAGCTTTTGAGAGGAGACGGTGCTGCGCTCTCCCGCCCATGCTGCCTGAACGGCAGGTGTGTTGAACGCATTGGCGGCGTTCCCGTCGTAGCGTATCGCGAGCGGGCTTTGGAAGTTTGCCGTGATGGCATTGCCCACGCTGTCCGAGATCACAAAGGTGACATGGTCGGGTTCGGTGAACGCGACCGTATAGCTCCCGGGATCCAAAACCTTGGTTTTGTTTCCGTCGTAGGTGATGGTGACGGTGTAATCCGCCGAATTCTCCGAGCCTTGCTTTTCGATGCTGTTCAGCTTAGCCGACACGCCGCCGAAGGTGACGCTCTCCTCTTCATAGGTATAGGCATAGTACGGCCCGCAGTTCTGTGCGCCGCCCGCCTTGCAGAAATAGCGGTATTCTGTGGGGGTGCCGGAGTTTGGAACCTCATACAGTCCGCCGGATCTGCAGTGGTCAAAATCCTTGCCGGGTGTTGCCACATTCACATATACCTTTGCCTTGGCATCCACGCCGTATTTGCACGCTATGTAGAAGTCGCAGTTATTTGTCTTGACATAGGTCGTTGCCTGCAGGATCGCGCCCGCGCCGAGCGAGGACACGGCATCCTCTGCCCCGTAAATGCCGTTCAGGAAGGCATACGTTTCTCCGACGGTGAACGTTTTCGTTTCCGAAAAGCTGTGATAGATGAACGCTTTTCCGCTGCCGTCGATCCTTCGAAGCGCAATGGGCGCAGCTTCCGCGTGGGCGACGTTCCACGGCGTCGAGCCGAAAAGCGGAGAAAGTGCGGTAACAAGACACAATACCACCGCCGACAGGCGGCTTATCATGCTTTTTTTCTGCTTTTTCACCATGCGTTCTCCTTTCGTTAAGCCTCATTTTCCGTCTGTTCCAAAAGCATTTGATCGGTTTTCTTGCGCAAGAGGAGCAGCATATCCAGCTCCTTGAGCGTCAGATCAAAGCCTTCCGCATTGAACAGCGCCAAAAGCTCGGCGAGATACCGTCGCCTGCTCATTTCGCCCCGTTGCAGCGAGAGGTTTTTCAGCGCTGTTTTCAGGCTTTCGTTGGTGTCCAGCTCATAATTGAATTTTGCTGTCTTGTCAAAAGTCAGCTTTTTCCTGCCGAAAAGCACGCGCCTCACCTCCGCTTCATATATTTAAGTACAGAATAACAAAAAAGCCATCCAAACGGATGGCTTTCGGCATAATTGGTTGTTTTCGGAGCGTAAATGGTCAGGTCTTTAAGATCACGCACAGGGTGAGGATGCCGTTTTCCAGGCTGTAGCTGATGTCGCCGTCGTATTTCCTCGCCGCTGCCAGCATGCTTTCCATGCCGACGCCTTTCGGTTGGAGCATGCCGTTTTCGATGACGATCCCCGGCTTGCAGGGGTTGCTGCACACGATAACGGTCTTGTCCGAGACGGTGCGGAGATTGACCGTTATCTCGCCGTGCGCACCGCATTCTTTGCAGCCGTTAACGGCGTTTTCCAAAAGGTTGGAGAGGATCGCGACAAAATCCATGTCGCGCACGGCGGTTTCTTCCTGCACGTCCGCCTTGACGGAAACGGCGATGCCGTCATTTTGCGCTTTGGCGCAGAAGCTGCTGAGGATGGCATTCACCGTCACGTGGGGGCAAAATTCCTTGGGCCTTGCTGCGTCGAGGCTTTCGTTATATTCCTCTATATAGCGCAGGGCTTCCTTTGTTTCGCCGTTTCGGAGCATGGCGGCAAGGTTTTGGTTGTGATGGCGAAAATCGTGCCGAATGGTTTTGGCAAACCGCTCGTTTTCCCTTGCGGCTTTGAGCTGTCCCTGCAGATACTGCATATTTTTTTCGATCAGCTCCATCCGACTTTCCTTGATCATATAGCGGATCATGCCGAAAATGATCCACAAAACCGAAAAATAGATCAGCACCGTGGCGGCAAACAAAAGGCTGTACCACGCTCTGAAATCGTTTTTCATGGTGTAGATAAAGCAGAATATAGTGAAGACGATCAAAAACAGCAGGGACACCAGCGAGATGGAATACCAGATCTTTTTGTTGGATCCCGGCACCTCCCGCATCGCCGGACGCAGAAAGACGATATACAGCCCTATCGTCGGCAGATACAAAAGGGTGCGGATGATCGTTTTCGCGTAAACGGCAGCAGCGCTGTATGCGTCCTGAAACCAGATGCTGCTGATCATGGCGGAGCAGCAGAAAAAGATGCAGAAAAGCGATGCATAGCAGAGAAACAGAAACACCTTTTTGCAGGCGGGGTCTGTCGAGGTCACCATGAAAACGGCAAACGACACCAGCATGGTGCTCACAAATGCAAGAGCAGCGGCAGGGAAAGAATGAATGTCGAACAGCACGCGGGAAACCAGCACGGAAAGCAGAACAAAGACCGTCAGAAATACGGTATACAGGAAAACGGTCTTTTTCACGGAGTATTTCCGCTCGGTCATGACCGCAAAGCAAACGATGTGCATAAGGACAGTGAGCGTCAAAGCTATCAGCTGCCGTGTCATTTTCCCGTTGCCTCCTTTGTGTAAAAATCAAAATACTGCTTTTTCAGCTCGCCTCGCAGCCGTCGGGGAACGGGGATGCGATCGCCGTTTGACATTTCCAGCGTCGTTTCCAGCAGACTTTGCACACAGCGCAGATTGACGATATACGATGCGCCGACCCCCACAAAGCCGCTCGCCGTTCGAAATGCATCCTTGAACGCCGTGAGGGTCGTGTGCGTTTTCAGACAGCTGCCGTTTTTCAGGTAAATCTCCACGTTGTGGTTTTTCGCTTCCGCATACAAAACGGTATACAGATCGACGCGATGCATTTCCTTGCCGCACGCAATGGGGAAGTATAAGCGGCTGCGCCGCTTTTCGATCACCCTGTCCAGCGTGTCCGTCAGCCGCCGCTTGTCATACGGCTTTGTGAGATAGTCGCCCGCATGCAGCGCAAACGCTTCCACCGCGAAATCGGGGCTTGTCGTCAAAAAGATCACGTCGGTGTCCTCGGCACTTTTGCCGAGAATTTCCCGCGCGACCTCCGTGCCCAAAATGCCGGGCATACAAATGTCCAAAAGCGCAATATCGGGCGCGCCGCTTCTGTCGATCTCTGCCAGCAGATCGAAAGGATTTTGGAAGCATTTTACGGAAAGCGAAAGCGCGGCATGTGCAGCGGCATAATCGGAAACGATCCGCCGCATGGTGTCAAGCTCGCTTTGTTGGTCGTCGCAGATCATGAGATTCATACAAGCCCCCCTTTCCTTTTGGATTTTAGAAAAATGGGCAATTCCGATCGGAATTGCCCATTCTTTCAGTACAGCTTTGCGCCGGCGGGGATGTGCGGGTCGACCATGAGCAGATGCAGCTTTTCCTCGCCCTCTTCTTCGTGGATGGCGGAAAGCAGCATGCCGCAGGAGTCAATGCCCATCATGGCGCGCGGCGGCAGATTGACGATCGCGATCAGCGTCTTGCCGACCAGCTCCTCCGGCTCATAGAATGCATGGATGCCGGAAAGAATGGTGCGGTCAGTGCCCGTGCCGTCGTCCAGCGTGAACTGTAAAAGCTTCTTGGATTTCGGCACGGCGACACATTCCTTGACCTTCACGGCGCGGAAATCGGATTTGGAGAAGGTGTCAAAGTCCACAAAGTCCGCAAACAGCGGCTCGATCTGCACCTTGGAAAAGTCGATCGGCTCGTCCTCAACCTCAATCTCGACCGTGCCCTTGGCACCGCCGATGATGGTGATTTCCTCGGACTTTTTCTCCGCCTTGGATGCGCCCTGCGATTTCATGGTCGGAAACAGCAGCACGTCGCGGATGGCGGCGGAGTCGGTCAGCAGCATGCACATACGGTCGATGCCGTAGCCGATGCCGCCTGTGGGCGGCATGCCGATCTCCAGCGCATTGAGGAAGTCCTCATCGGTGTGGTTGGCTTCCTCGTCGCCCTGCGCAAAAAGCTCTTCCTGGGCGGCAAAGCGCGCTCTCTGGTCGATGGGGTCATTCAGCTCGGAATAAGCGTTTGCCATCTCCCAGCCGTTCATGAAGAACTCGAACCGCTCGACATAGTCGGGATCGGTCGGCTTGCGCTTGGTGAGCGGGGAAATTTCCACCGGATGATCCATGACAAACGTCGGCTGGATGAGGTGCTCTTCCACAAAGGTCTCGAAGAACAGGTTGAGGATGTCGCCCTTTTTGTGGTGCGGTTCATAGGCCACCTGGTGGGCATCGGCGGCGGCACGCGCTTCTTCCAGGGTGTGAATCTCGCGGAAGTCCACGCCGCTGTATTGCTTCACGGCGTCCGCCATCGTGATGCGGGCAAAGGGCTTGCCGAGATCCATCTCCACCCCGTTATAGGTGATGACGGTCGTGCCGAGCACTTCCTTGGCGACATAGCGGTACATATCCTCGGTGAGATCCATCATGTCGTGGTAATCGGCATACGCCTGATACAACTCCATGAGGGTGAATTCGGGGTTGTGCCTTGTGTCAAGACCCTCGTTTCTG
>OIZI01000276.1_pt1 | contig 27323 bp, 21 predicted proteins | sample 1588441 | NCBI WGS metagenome assembly OIZI01 (sample SAMN03283284) | human gut metagenome | biome: human-associated habitat; material: feces | host: Homo sapiens | place: Peru | collected 2012 | reverse complement strand
CAGGTGGAAAAGACCCGCTGTTTGGGCGTGTTGACGGTTTTCAGATAGACCCTAAGAAGGGGGAAGGCTGAAATATGGACTACATCCACATCACAAAGGAAAACATCGACGGCGAGCACATCTGCTGTGCCATGTCCGGCAAGCAGAGCCTTGCCAAAAAGGAATGGCTGAAGCAGCGGTTTGACGAGGGGCTGGTGTTCTATCGCAGTGTGGAGCGGGGCAAGTGCTTTATCGAATACCTTCCGGCAGAGAAGGCCTGGGTGCCGATTCAGGCAGAGGGCTATCTCTACATCGACTGTCTGTGGGTATCCGGCTCCCTGAAGGGCCACGGCTACGCCAACGACCTGCTGGACGAATGCCTCCGGGACGGGGCGGCCCAGGGAAAACAGGGCATCTGCATTCTGTGCGCCGAAGGCCGGAAGCGGGAATTTCTCGCCGACCCCAAGTTCCTGGCGCACAAGGGCTTCCGAACCGGGGACGTGTCCGACTGCGGCATCAGCCTGCTGTATCTGCCTCTGATGCCTGACGCGCAGCCACCCAAATTCAAAGAATGCGCCCGCCATCCCAAGACTGACGAGCCGGGCTTCGTCCTCTATTATACCGACCAATGCCCCTTCACCTGCTATTGGGTGCCCCGAGTACAGGCGGCAGCCCAAGAAAACGGCATTGTGCTGAAGGTAATCCACATTACGGATCGGGGAACCGCTCAAAATGTGCCCGCGCCGGTTACCACCTACGCCCTGTTCCGGGACGGAAAATTCCTGACCCAGGGCATCCAGTCGGACAAAAAATTTCTGGCTCTGGCGGGAAAAGGAGAGACATTTTGACGCGACATGCCTCTGTTTTCTTCTCTTGCGAAGAAAAGATTTTTGTAACCGGCTGCATTTTTCTATTCTAAACTGGCCGGTTCTCATAGGAAAAGACTATATCACTTTCAGCACCGCGGCTTTTTCCGGGATACTGGGGATATACATTTACAGAGGCGTGGCTGAATCTATGTAAAGTTGATTCTGCCAACCAGTTGACAGTTTCAAAGCCCGGTTTGGCATAGTCAAACCGGGCTTTTTCGCATTTGATGTGTTTTATTTCTGAACCGTCAAGGTGAATCTCGCCTGGGTAGGCTTGATATCGCTTGCGGCGTTGGAGGGGGTGACGTCCAGGATGACCGTGTACCGGCCGGGTTTCAAGGGGGCGAAGGCCTTTGCGGGGAAGGAGACGGTAGCTTCATCGGCCTGGATTCCACCCGCTGCCTCCAGGGCGTTCCGGAGAGCGGCGGTGGTCTTCGCGTTCAACTGCACGTCCCCGATTTTCGCATTGGCGGGGCTGGTGACAGTCAGCTTCACCGCCAGCGGGGCAGTCTGGGACTGGTACACCGTCCGGTTGGGCAGCTTCGCCAGCTTGAGGGCACTCTGGGTGACCTTGATGCTGAGCGTGGGGGCAGTGATGTCCTTGCCAAGAAGCGTCACTACAGGAGTGACCTTATAAGTCTTCTTGGTAGCGTAATTCTCGCCGGATTTTGCCAGTTTCAGGTGAACCAGGCCGTCAACCACTTCGGCATTAAACAGGTTCGCGTCCTGACCCTCCAGGCGAACATCCGTAATTGTCCCTGTGGCGTTGGTCAGCTTGGGGGTGTAGACGATTTCGCTGGCCGGATTCAGCACGTCCAGTTTGCCCTTCGCCGTGAGTTTCACCATAGGAGCCTTGTCGTAGGTCTGCACTTTCAGGGTCAGCGGTGCGGGCAGGGTGACTTCCTCGCCGTTCCGGCTGACGACCGCATGCAGGGAATAGCTTCCGCTGGTGGAATTACTGTCCGGCAACGCAACTGTGAGAACGCCGTCGGCGAAGTCCATACCCTCCGGCAGATTCTCGAAGCCCTCCAGGGTGCAATCCTCGCCGGTGAGGGTGACAGCCACCGCGGCAGTTTCCTGCCCCGCAAGCCGCTGGTTCAACTTGACGGTGGAAGCGGACAGCTTCACCTTGGGCAGTACGTTGGTCACGGTGACCTTCAGGGCGCCGCCGGGAATTTCCGTTCCGCTGGTCAGCGTACCGGTGAGATGGAAGGCATAAGTTCCGTTTTTGATGCTGGAATCCGCAATTTCCGCCGTGATTCTTCCGGAAATCGGATCATATTCCACATTCAGCTTGTCGGATTCCACCCGAGCGGCAGTGCCCATCTTGGCTGCGGGTGTCAGGGTTACGTCGCTCAAATCCACGTTGCCCTGGGACAGAATCAGGCCGGTGGAGGCGGTTTTGCTGGGGAAGCGGCTGTTCAGGGACAGGTTGCCGCTGGCCGCCTTGAGGGTGGGCAGCTTGTCGGTGACGGTGATCTTGTGGGTCAGCTTCACCGGCCTTGCCCAGTTATCCGCCAGAACAAACAGGTTCACGGTAGTTGTTTTGGCCTCGTCCAGTGTGATCGTCAGTTCATCGCCGGAAATCTCGACCTCCACGCCCGGCGTATCCGTCCAGACCGTCAGGGCATCCGAAACGCCCAGGATGCTGGTGTGCACTGTCAAATCGCCCTGTACCGCGGAATGCAGGGTGCTGGCGGCGGGATTCAGGGTCAGTTTCGGGGCAGTGCTCGCCGTGGCGATGGTCAGAGCCTTGGTCACGGGGACACTGTATCCAGCGAAGCGCACGCTGAGGCTGGCCTTGGTATCGGGCTTTTCCGGGACGTTCTCTGGGTCGGCATAGCGGATAACATAAGTTCCGTCATTGTTCTCCAGAACAAAATCATCCGTTCCGATGAGTTCCGCGCTCTCCACTTCCCCGCCGGTGATGGCCAGGGGCACCTGGCTGTCCCGGCAGAACAGATTGAATTTCTCGGTCTGCTTCACGGTCAGTTTGGGCAAGGTCTGGGTGGCCTTGACGGTGATGAAATAGGGGTAGGTCTGGCCGTTGTCGCAGAGGGCCCTCAGGGTCATGGGATAGGTTCCCTTGGTGATGTCCTCTCCCGCCCGCAGGGTCAGCAGGTTGTCCTCGTAGTCCACGGAGAACCGGTTGTCGTTCACTGTCACACTCCGGATGGCGTTTCCGTAGCTCTCCACCAAGTCCACAACCGTGCCCTGGGTCAGTGCAGTATTCAGCTTCATCGTTGCCGTGCCCAGTCGAGGACTGTAATCCCGGACGGAAATCAGAATGCTCCCGGTGGCCTGAGCAAAATCCTGAGCAGTAGCAGTGATTATACACTGACCGTTGACACCGGCCTTCACGGTCACATTGCCTTCCCAGTCCACCTCCGCAATGGAAGAATCCGTGCTGCTCCACAGCAGGTCAGTTTCCAGGCTCTGGCCCAGCCGGTCGTAGGCCTGGGCTTTGACGGAGAAGAACACATCCCGCTTCATATCTGCCTGGTCGAAAATCACCATTCCGTTGACCAACTGACCCGGGCCTTCGGGCAGGGTGGCCGTCAGGCTCAGCTTTGCCGCCTGGGCGGGAATGACAAGAATCGTAATGCTTGCGGCGCGTCCCAGGGGGTCGCCCTTCAGGGCTGCGGTGACAGTGACCTTACCGGGGGTGTTCCCGGCGGTGAACCGTCCGTTTTCATCGATGCTGCCCATTGCGCTCTGACTGGCGGGCACGGAGAAAATCACATTTTCAGCGGGAATTTTCTCATCGCCCCGCAGAGTCAGCCGCACGCTCTGGCCGGGCTGCAAGCCGATTTCGGGCATGGCCGCCGCGGTCAGGGTCAGCTTCCCGGCACTGTCCACATAGGTCACATACAGGGTCACCTGAGCGGTGAGCTTGCTGCCGTCCTTGGTGGCCGCCTTGATGACCGCCGTGCCGGGCTGCACCAGGGTTACAAGGCCGGTGTCGTCCACCCGTGCGACGTTTTCCGCGCTGGAAGTCCACTGCATTTCCTGCAAGGCTCCATCCGGGTAGACCTTAGCGGACAGCTGCAAGGTATTTGTCTGGGACTGCTCCACGCTCAGGGTGTTGCCCAGGGGCGCGCCATCCAGCAGCAGACCCAGTCCCGTGGTCTTAGGCAGAATCCAGATGCTCTTGGTCGCTCCTTCGCCGCCGTCCCTGGGCTGGGCAATGACGGTGATCTGCTGAGCGGCATGGACGGTCTTGGCCGTCAGGACACCGCTGGAATCGATGGATGCGTAGTCCTCGCCGCCGTAGGCCAGACTCCAGTCGACGGAAGCCTTTTCCTCCGAGGGCATATTCCAGGCAGACAGGGCGATTTTTCCGCCGCTGACCAGATAACCGGTGTCCGCGGGACGGATGACGATGCCGGTTTTGATTTCGATTTCCTTGCTGCCACAGATGCCGGTGTAGGAATCCCTACAGATAAGGCTGCCCTTAGTTGCACGGTAGGCATAAAGATACCATTGCTTGGTTCTGCTGTCCTGACTGGCATGTCCGTAGCCATTATCATCCCACATATCCCAGTACATTTCCGCCTTGCCATTGGTAGCCCGAACCAGCCAGGTCGGGAAGGTCACCATGCCGGTCAGTCGGGTTTTCTTTTCGATGAAAGTATTCGGGATCTTAGACATATCCAAAACTTGGAGTTTGCCGCAAGAATAGAAGCACTCCTCGCCCAGGGTTTCTATGCTGCTCGGCAAGTTAATGTCGGTTAAGCTGCTGCAATTAGAAAATGCTCGTTTGCCGATTGCCTGTAAGTTTGCAGGAAAATCTATTTGCTCAATACTTCTGCAATCCTCAAATGCGTATTCCCCGATTGCTTTCAAGCTTGATGGGAACACCACCTGCTCTATTTTACCGCAATTACTGAAAGCGCCGTTGCTGATTGCTGTGATTCCTTCAGAAAGAATTACTTTCTTTGCATTTCGCCCGGGAATGCTACGCCAATCGTCTCCCCAATTGTATGTATTCTTAACACCTTCGCAAACATACTGTCCCGTGAGCGTCAGCTTTTCTAATTCGCAACGATTGCCATTCCAATCCTTTGACAACCATCCGGTAGTATCAAGTTCACCAGAGACAGTCAAATATTTCAGGTTTTCCAAATAGCAAAATGCTTTGTCGCCGATGCTCTGCACACTATCCGGAATGGTAAGAGATGTAATACTGCTGCACTGATAAAATGCGTTTTCACCAATGGTTGTCAGCTTACTTCCCGAAGCAAAGCGCACAGTGGAAAGAGCGGTACAATACGTAAACGCACTTTCGCCGATCTCTACAATGGTATTTGGAATGGAAACAGACGTCAGCGTCGTATTTGCTCCCACATAACCATTATAACTGTCCCGCTTTGTAAAAGCATAGGGACCAATACCCACAATGGTCACGCCGTCGATCTGGGCAGGGATCAGCGCATTTTTCACCGTCTCATCCGCGCCGGTGATCCAGCCGGTTTCCGTGTTGTAGTACAGGCTGCCGCTGCCGTCGGGCAAGGCATAGCTGCGGACGGTGTCGGTGATGGTCAGCTCCTTGGTGGTCACCACCTGCTTGCTGTCCTTGGCGGTGGCCGTCAGGATGACCGTACCCGCCTTCTGTCCAATCAGCTTAAAATAGCCCTCATTGTAAGTATAAGTGCAAAGCTCCGCCCAGCCGGTCTGGTTGGTGACGTTCCACTCCACCTCCTTCGTGGTAGTGTCTTCCGGGGACAGGCGGAAGGAAAGCTCCAGGCTTTCCCCCGCACCCAGCCGGGAAATATCCTCTTTTCCGTTCAGCAGAATGGTGATTTCCTCCGCATAGCGGACGATGTTCACCGTGCTGGCGCCCTCGATGCCGCCGGGGGTCATGGCGTACACCGTCACCGTGCCCACGGTCAGCGGGGTCAGCAGACCGTTTTCGTCAATGGTCGCCGTGCCGGTGCCGTTTTCCACAGACCAGGTGACGCTTCTGTCTGCCGCGTTGGCCGGGGTGAACACCGGGATCATCTGCACCGGCTTACCCAGCTCCGCGTCGCCGGGGTAGTCGTTGAGGGTGGTGACGGTCAGGCTGGTCAGGGTGCCGGTGGGCGGCAAAACGGTCAGGGTGATTTCGTCGGAAATCGCCGGATTCTGGACGCACTGAGCCCGGACGGTCACCGTCCCGGTGGACAGGGTAGTCAGAACGCCGTCCTTGGAAAGCCGCGCCTGGGCGGAGGTCTTCTCCGGCAGGATGGTCAGCGTGTAGTCGTCGGTGGTATCGATTGACTCGACAGTGACCGTGAATTCGACAGATGTGCCTAATTCGTATTGGGTTGCTTTGTCTTTTGTCCCAATGGTGAGACTTTCCATAGGAAATTCCGCAGAGCCTTCAAATATGACGTGCCATTCGCTGTCGCTTTCCCAATTGTAATTGCGGATGGCACTGTTCATGGTTTTTACACTTGGTACATGGACAGTTGTATAAACAGGGGTATCAACGGAGTTCCCGAATCCAAATGCTCTGCTACCAATCGATAAAATGTCACGTCCTCTGTGGGCAAAAGCGATGTCGGTCATTAGATTTCCACTGCTAAAGAAAGCTCCTCTGCCAATCTGGGTCACACTTGTAGGAATGGATATGCTGGTTAGTTTACTGCCGTCCGCAAAGGCATAATCTCCAATGCTGTGCACATCATCTTGAATTGTCACGCTAGTTAGGCCAGTACAGTTATAGAAAGCATAATTGCCGACGTTACCCGCCGAAATATCCGCACGGGTTAGACCTTTACATTTGTAAAAAGCTCGTTCACCAATGCTTGCAACGCACGCCGGAATCTTTACACTGGCCAAACTTCCACAATTGTAGAAAGCCCACTCGCCAATGCTGGTTACACTGTCTGGAATTTGTATGTCAGTCAAATTATCAAACTTGGTGAAGGCATAGTCGCCAATACTGGTTATACCAGGCTCTAAGACCACTGCGTTTATTTGCTCCCGGTAGGTATTCCAAGGTGCGCCATTAGAGGTACTATCACTGTAGTTCCTCATGTCTCCACTGCCAGAAATAGTTAGAATTCCAGCCGTGCTCAACGTCCAAGCAAGGCGATCTCCACAGGCTCCGTTATCAACATCGGATGTCGTCCCGTGAAGGATGCAGTCCGCCGGAAGATTTATATTTGATGTCATTCGCTTTAACGCGACAATTGAGCCACAATAATAGATATCCTTCAAATCCGAACAGCTAGAAAATGCATTAGTCCCAATACCTTCTATGCTGGTAGGAAGCGTTATATAGGTCAAACCGCAGGAGTAAAAAGCCCAGCTGCCAATGCTGGTTACTCCCTCTGATATTGTTGTACTGGTTAAACTGCTGCAACCAAAGAAGGCAGCATTGCCGATGCTTGTTACTCCAGATTCAATCCGTAGTGAAAGTACCCGATTCCAGCGTGTGCCCCAGGGGGCAGTAGAGCGGTATTGTGTACCTTGCTGAGCATATGAGTAATTCTCCATTCTACCATTGCCGGAGATGGTCAGGGTATCATCCTCGGTAAGCACCCAGGTCAGGTTATCCCCATCCGCACCGCAGGTGCCGGAAGCGATTACGTTCTCGTCCTCGGAAAGCAGGTCGAGGGCAGGCTCGGTGGTTTCCTCGGTGGGTTCGGTGGCCGCCGAGGTAGTTTCTTCCGTAGAAGCCGTGGCCTCCGTAACCTCGGTGGTCGGCTGGGGTTCCGTGGGCGCAGAGGTTTCCTCCGGCGCAGCCGTTTCCGGGACAGGCGGCTCGGTGGTGGGGGCTTCCGTCACGGGAGCTTCAGTTTCCACCTCCACCGCTTCCGCTGCGGCCTGAGTTTCCTCGATTTCCTCGGCAAACGCCGGTGTCACCAGCTGGAACGTCAGCAAAAACGCCATGCACAACGCCAACAGCTTTTTCATAACAACTGCCTTCTTCCTTCGTTTTCGTTCGTACATCGTCAAAAGTCCGCATGTTACATACCCGCGTCCTGTAACTCCTCTATCAGCATAGCACTTTTCGGGCAGATTTGCAATAGAAGCAAGGAAAATTCGGGCAGTTTTGCCAATTTTCCGCTCTGATTTGCCGGCAGAATGCCCCGGCGCGCAAATTTCCCCGATGCAAAAAGCCGCATCGGGGAAATTGGAGATTCACGGGTCAAGTGGAAAGCTTCTGGCAGAATTCGATTTTCTCCTGGTTGGGGCCCAGGAGGATGAAATAGCGGATGCCCCGCTCCCAGAAGGGCAGGAAGGAAATTCCCTCTTCAAAGAAGGGACAGCCCAGCTCCCGGGCGGCCTGATAGGCTTCCTCAATGTCCGTAACGTCAATGGCAATGTGATCCACGGCACCGGCCTTCAAAGTGGCCTTTCCGGTCTGATAGGTCTCGATGCACAGGTTTTTCATTTGCAGAAAGCACACCTCTTCGTCAGCGGCTTCGTTTCGGGTGCGGTAAATGTTCTGAAAGCCCAGGGCTTCATAGAATGCAATGGTTTTTTCGATATCGTTTGTCGGAATGCCAACGTGCTGGATGCCGGTCATCCAATCGGTAAGTGACATTTTTCTGCCTCCATTTCTCGCAGGGGAAAGCCCCCGGCGGCGGATAAAACGAGCCGCTTCCTTCCACCCCTTCCCTGCCCCAGTTGGCTCGTAGGCGAAGAGGTAGAAGAACATGACCATCACCGACAGCACCACCGAAAACCCAAAGGGCTGGTAAAAGGCGGTCAGAACATTGGTAATGATCTGCGCGATAATTTCCATAATCCATTCTCACTCCTTTGGGTTTTCCTATGGCAGCTAGGCCCAGCCAAGCGGCGCGCCGTCGGCCAGAATGTGGCCCTCCGCAGCGCTGAGCACCAGGAAGCTATGGGCAAAGCCCCGCAATGCCGTCCAAGTTTTTCCAACGGAATCTATCACTGTCCGATCTCTTTCAGATACCGGCTCAGGGCATCCTGCCAGGTGGGCAGGGGCGTGAAGCCCTTTTCCACCAGCTTGGACTTGTCCAGACGGCTGTTGAAGGGGCGAACCGCCTTGGAAAGGCCATACTCTGCCGTGGTCACAGGCAGAACGGTGGTGGTCAGCCCCGCCTGACGGTAGATTTCTTTGGTGAAATCGTACCAGCTGATATAGCCGCCCTCGTTGGTGGCGTGGTAGTAGCCGTATTTCTCGGTCTCGTTCATGTCCACCAGCAACCGGGCCAGGTCGTAGGTGTAGGTGGGTGTGCCGATCTGATCGCAGACCACCCGGACGGTGTCGTGGGCCTTCCCCACAGACAGCATGGTCTTGATAAAATTCTTTCCGTTCAGCCCGAAAACCCAGGCAATCCGGACAATGAAGAACTTTTTCAGGGTATTGGCCACTGCCAGTTCCCCCTCCAGCTTGGTCTGGCCGTAGACGTTCATGGGCTTGTAGTCCTTGCAGTCCGGCTTCCAGGGCTCAGTACCCTTGCCATCAAAAACGTAGTCCGTGCTGATGTAGGTCATCTTGCAGTCCAGCTTTTTGCACACGTCCGCAACGTTCTGGGTTCCACCGGCGTTGATGGCTCGAACCTTCGCCACCTTGTCGTCGTCCTCGGCCATGTCCACGGCGGTCCAGGCGGCGCAGTGAATCACCGCGTCGGGGTTCACCTCCGCAATTGCCTTCTCCACAGCCTGACGGTCGGTGATGTCCAGGGACACATAGGGTGCCTGGGTCAACGGGGAGCCGTCGGCCACGCCGCTGTAGGCAGGGGCAATGTCCGAGCCAACGCCCCTGTGGCCCCGCTTCAGCAGCTCATTCATCACATCGTGGCCCAGCTGGCCACCCACTCCGGTTACAAAAAACTTCATATTCAATCTCCGCCTTGGCCTTGTAAATGGCCTTGTATTATTTCTGATGGTTGCCGGAAGTCGCATTGTTCATCCAGGCCCGGTGCGCAAAACACAATTCGGTATTTATCTGATGCGCACACGAATACGCGGTAATTGTATGATGATTTCCCGAAAACGTCAAGCTTTTTCCCGCTGCCGGAGGGCGAAAAATATCAAACGCCTGTGCCAGATTTGGCATAGGCGTTTGATGTATTTCATTCTATCAAGCCTTCTCATCCAACACCCGCTCCAATTCCAGGCAGGAAGTGAAACGGCTGAGGAATCGGCGGTAGCCCGCCACGTCCTCAGGAAGGGGCTGGCAGGTGGTGGAGGCGGCATCTGCAAAAACCCGGTTCTGCAAAAAGGCCTCCAGGGATTCCCCCTCCTGCCGCAGAATCATAAAGGCGGCAAGCAGCGCCATGCCGTATGGTCCGCCCTCCCCCGCCGTGGTCAGGCAGGTCACAGGCACCTCACAGGCGGCAGCCAAGTACCGCTGGCCTACTCCCGGAGTCTTGAACACGCCCCCGTGACCCATCAGATTCTCGATGGTCACATTTTCCTGGGCAAGCAGGTCAAAGCCGATGCGCAGGGTAGCGAAGGTGGCGTAGAGCTGGGCGCGCAGGAAATTGGCAAGATTCATCCGACTGTCCGGGCTGCGCAGCACCAGCGGGAAACCCTGATCCAGATGGGTGATGCACTCCCCCGCCAGATAGTTGACGCTGACCACTCCGCCGCAGTCCGGGTCTGCCTCCAGACTCTTTTGGTACAGCCGGGTGTAAAGCTCGTTGGTATCGAGGTTCGCCCCGAAAAGCCGGGCGGTTTCCGCAAGCATAGACACCCAGACGTTCATGTCGTTGGTGCAGTTATTGCAGTGGATCTCCGCCACCGGGCGGCCGGTGGGAGTGGTCACATTGTCAATTTCCGGATAGAGACCCTTGAGGGGCTTCTCCAGCACAATGTCGGCAAAAATGGAAGTGCCCGCGGACACGTTTCCCGTGCGGACGGCCACACTGTTGGTCGCCACCATGCCGGTACCTCCGTCTCCCGCCGGAGGGGCGAAGGGCACGCCCGGCTCCAGCGTGTTTCCCAGCCGAGCCGCTCCCTCCCGGGTCAGCTTTCCGGCGGGAACACCGGCGGGCAGTACCCCCGGAAGCAGCTCCCGCAGCTTCCAGGGCATATGGTACTCGTCCAGCAGCTTCTGGGTCTTTTCCAGCATGGCTTCGTCATAATCCGTGCCAGCCGGGTTGATGGGGAACATGCCGGAAGCGTCGTCAACGCACAGCACATTCTCGCCGGTAAGCAGGAAATGCACATAGCCTGCCAGGGTGGTCAGATGGGCAACCTGGGGAACATGTTCTTCCCCGTTCAGCAATGCCTGATACAGATGCGCCACGCTCCAACGCTGGGGAATGTTGGAATGGAGCAGCTCGGTTAAGGCCTCGGAGGCCTGCCGGGTGGTGGTATTCTGCCAGGTGCGGAAGGGCACCAGCAGATTCCAGTCCTTGTCGAAAGCCAGATAGCCGTGCATCATGGCGGATACGCCGGCACTGCGGATGACGGTGCCCTCGGGGACTTTCAGCTCCGCCAGCACCCGGCTCAGGCCTTCCCAGACCAAAGCCAGGTCGTAGGTCCAGATGCCGTTTTCGTAGCGGCTGGCCCAGGTATATCCGGCGCTGGCAATGGGGGCAAATCTGCCGTCCATTAAAACCGCCTTAATCCGGGTAGAACCCAGTTCAATGCCCAGATAGGCATCCCGTGTTTTCTTCTCCTGATTCATTGCAGTTTCCCCCTGTCAATCGTCTTTGCGGCCAGGCCGCCCTTCAGGTAATCCTCCAACTGCCGGAAGGCCCGGGCCAATCCCCCGGCCTCCGGGGCGGGGATGATCCGATCCGCCACGGCACGCACCGAGGGCATGGCAGTCTCCGGGGCAAAAAACAGTTCGGATTGGGAGATCATCGCCGTGTCCGAGGGGGCATCCCCGGCGGAAAACACCCGCCGGTTCCCCAATCTGCCGTTCAGCTCCCGGATGCCGGAGGCCTTGTTCACCCCGACAGCAGTCAGCTCGTAAAAATGGGTGCTGGCCCGGCTCAGCGTGAACCGCTCCGCCGGGAACAGCCGGGCAACCGCAGCCTCCAGCCGCTCCGGCTCATCGCAGGTGAAGAGCGCCTTGACGATGGGGCCAACCTCCCCGAGTCTGGCCGTGGGTGCCGTCCGATCCTCGGAAACACCCCGGGTCAGAAGCCGCAGATTGTCTCGGATCCGGTAGATTTCCCGGGCCGTGGACACGGTGACGCTGATATCCGGCTCCTGGGCCATGAGTGCCTCCAGCGCCGGGAATACCGCCCCGTCCAGGCTGTGGACGACGATCGGTTCGTCCTTTTCAAAATCGTAGATCACGGCCCCGCCGCACAGAATGCCATAGGTGCATCCGGGAATCCAGTTCAGAAGCTCCCGGACCGCAGGCAGCGCCCGGCCGGTACACGGGCAGAATTCGCCGCCCTCCTCCTGAAACCGGGCTATTGCCCGCAGGACGGAAAGCCGGGGCATTTGGCCGGTTTTCAGCAGCGTGCCGTCAATATCGGATACAAACAAGATTTGATTCATCATGATAGTTATAGGGCGAAAAGGCATCGAGGGTCACTCGATGCCTTTTCTTTTTTGTAAGGAGAGGATTCGGTCAGAGTTTCCTCCAGATCAGAACTGTGTCTTCCACTCGTTGATGTTGTCCTTGGTGAAGCGCAGAGGTTCGCCCAGCAGAACCTGGGTGCCGCCGTCGTAGTACTCTTCAACGGTCTTGGTGCCCAGGCGGCCGGCGGTGACGGTGTCGCCCACATCGCCCTTGCACTCACCGGTGGCTACGGAATGGGTAGCGGCAGCGGCCAGATAGCCCTGGTCATAGGGATTCCACAGGTAGCAGTCGTAGCAGATGCCATTGTCGATGTAGGGAGCCATTTCGGAGGGCAGACCCACGCCGGTGACCTTGCAGTCGGAGCCCAGATCCTGAATCACCTTGGCGGCAGCCAGGATGCCGACGGTAGTGGGGCTGATGATGGCATCCAGATCGGGGTAGTTCTGGAGCATAGCCTGGGCCTCAGTGGTGGACTTGTCGGGCAGGTCGTCGCCGTAGGCAATGGGCAGGACGGTGATGTTCTTGTAGTCATCGGGGTGGTCTTCCACTTCCTTGAGCATGGCGGCGCACCAGTCGGCGTGGAGCTGGCTCTCGGGCTGAGCGGACAGGATGCCGATGGTGCCGGTGGAGCCTGCGCCGCCGCAGATGGCCAGAGCGGACTGCATCTGCATTCTGCCGACCAGGTCGATGGAAGCCTGCTCAACGTGAACCGCACGGGAGTCGGGGTTGGCGGCGGAGTCGAAGGTGACGACGGCAATGCCCTTGCCCATAGCCTGAGACAGGATGGGCTCCAGCGCGTCAAAGTCGGCGGCGATCACGGCAATGCCGTCCACGCCCTGAGCAATCAGCTGGGTGATGACCTCGATTTCCTTCTCAACAGTGGGCTCCTCGGTGCCGCGGTACATACAGCTCACGCCGGACTCTTCGCAGAACTGACGGAAGCCAACGTACATATCGATGAAGATGGGGTCGGACAGAGTCTTGGAAACCATGACGTAGGTGGGGGCGTCCGCACCGGCGTTATAGTCCGCAGTGGGAGAATCGTCTGCGGGAGCGGCAGCGTTGCTGCCGGCGTTGCCGCTGTCAGCGGCAGGGGCTTCGGTTTTCGGGGTGCTGCCACAGCCGGCCATCAGGCCCAGAACCATGCACACAGCGAGTAAAAGCGCTACCAGTTTTTTCATGTGTTTTTTCCTCCTTTATTTTCAAGCTTCCGGCCGCGGAACTGCTCCTTGGCATCGGAAATTACTTGCTTCAGGTTGGGGACTGCGCATACAATAATCAGCAGCAGTCCGATGATGATTTTCAGAGTATCGGAGGCCACGTTCACCAGACCCGCGCCGTAGCGGATAAGGCCGATGGTGAACACGCCCAGGATCATACCGCCAACGTTGCCCCGACCGCCGGTGGTAGCCGCGCCGCCTAAGATAGCCATGGCAATGACTTCCATCTCATAGCCCTGGGCAATGCTGGCCCGGACAGAGTGGAGCTTGGCCGCCAGGAACAGTCCGGCAAACGCCGCGCACAGGCCGTTGACCGTGAATACAATCATCTTAATCCGGTCACAGTGGATGCCGGAGAAGTGAGAGGCAGTGCGGTTGGTACCAGTGGCGAACAGCCGCCGTCCGAACGTAGTCCGGTGAATAAGGAAGCCGAAGATCACCGTCAGAACGATGAAGGAGAACAGGATCACCGGAAGTCCCAGAATCTTACCCCATGCCAGGTGGCTCAGCTGCTTGGCGTAGGTCTTCAAAGACTGATCCTCCAGCAGCATATAGGCAATGCCCCGGAAAAGAATCTGGGTGCCCAGGGTAACAATAGTGGAGTTCAGCTCGGGGAATTTCACCAGCAGCATTCCGTTGAAGGCACCGCACAGTGCGCCCACCAGCAGTGCCACGCAAACGCAGGCCGCAAAGGGTAGTCCCTGCTCCCCGCACCAGCCCGCCACGCAGGCGGAAAGCGTGATGATCGAGGCGATGGAAATATCGATTTCTCCCAGCACCAGCACCATCATGGTGCCGTAAACCATCAGGCCCTTGTCCATGAAGTTGATCATGGCATCCATCAGGTTGTTGTAGTTCAGATAATAGGGAGAAAGGTTGATGTTGATGATATTGACCGTCAGGAAAATCAGAACCAGGAAGGTTTCCCACCGGGAAAAGATCTTACCGGCGACGGTACGGGCACCGTTGGATTTGAGGGCAGTTTCAGGCTTTTTCATGCTCTTCCCTCCTAATCAAGGCTTTCCTGGATGCCCGACGGAGCACCAGAGAATTGATAACAACGGAAATCAGAATCACCGCGCCGCGGATGGCTCTCTGCCAGAAGGAGGAAACCTGGATCAGCGGCAGGATGTTGTTCAGAATACCAAACAGCAGGGAGCCCAGCAGGACACCGTACATGCTGCCCGCGCCGCCGGTGATGGACACGCCGCCCAGAACCACGGAGGCGATGACGTTCAGCTCAAAGCTGGTAGCGGTGGTGCCCTGAGCACAAGCGTATTTGCACACCCACAGAACCCCCGCAAAGCCGGCGATCATGCCGCTGATGACATAGGCAATCCACTTGTTCCGCTCCACCTTGATGCCGGAGATTCTTGCGCTTTCGGCGTTGCTGCCGATGGCGTAGAGCTGACGGCCGAACCGGGTGTGACCCATGAAGATGATGCCGAAGATGGCAACGGCGATGGCAAAGAGCACCATGTAGTTAATGCCCAGGAATTTGCTGGTAGAGATTGCCAAAAATTCCGGGGTCATATCCGTCTGGCTGACCCATTCGCCCTTGCTGAAAAGATAAATGACGCCTCGGAAAATATCGCAGGTACCCAGGGTACCAATCAGCGGAGCAATCCGAAGCTTGGCAACCACAAAGCCGCTGATAATGCCGCAGATGAGGCCCACGCCGATGCCGATGGCAAAGACCAGAATCACAGGAATCTGAGGATGATCCCGGAGCACCAACACCGATATCATACCCGCAAGACCCATGACGGAGCCAACCGACAAATCAATGCCGCCGCTGACAATGACGATGGTCATGCCGATGGAGACAATCATCAGCATGGAGGCCTCCCGCATCAGCTCGTTCAGGTTGGAGGCGGACAGGAAGCTGCCGCCGGTTCGCAGCTGCACCAGGAAGCTGACTGCGAGAATCAGGCAAATCAGCACGCATTCCTGGGAGTGATTGGAAAACAGGCTGCGAAGAGGATTGCTTTTTGTGTTATTATTCACGGCCGGTTTCCTCCTTTAGCATAGTGTCCGCGGAGTTCATGGCGTAGGCCAGCAGTTTTTCCTGGGTAGCCTCGTCCCGGTTCAGAATCTTCACCAGCTTGCCCTCGTGCATCACGCCGATCCGGTCGCTCATGGCCAGCACCTCCGGCATTTCGGAGGAGATGAGGACGATGGCGTAGCCCTTCTGGGCAAGCTCGCTCATAATCTCGTACATCTGGGATTTGGCTCCCACGTCCACGCCCTTGGTGGGCTCGTCCAGAATCAGCACATCCAGGTCAACGTTCAGAAGCTTTGCCAGAACCACCTTCTGCTGGTTGCCGCCGGACAGGGAGTCCGCCTTATCCATAACGCTGCGGCTCTTGATGCCCAGGGTCTTGCGGAAGGACTCTCCGTCCCGCTGCTCGGCCTTCACATCCAGCCCCAGCAGGTGGCTGTACTTTTTCAGGGAAGCGATGGTCTCGTTTCGGAAGATCTCCCAGGAAAGGAGCAAGCCCTGCTTCTGCCGATCCTCCGGCAGATAGCCCAGCCGGGCATCCATCGCCTGAGAAGGATGGGTAAAGTGAACTTCCTTTCCCTTTAGCACCACCGTGCCGGATTGATAGCCGGTGACGCCGCAGATAGCCTGACATACTTCGCTGCGTCCGGCGCCGACCAGACCGGTCAGGCCGAAGATTTCGCCCTTGCGCACATCGAAGCTTACATCGTGGAATACGCCGGTGCTGGTCAGGTGCTTTACTTCCAGCACCACCTCGCCGATGTTCGGGGTCAGCTTGGGATACAGATCCTTGATTTCCCGACCCACCATGGCCTGCACCAGTATTTCGTTGGTAATTTCCTGAATATCCCAGGTGCCGATGTAGGCGGCATCCCGGAATACGGTAACTCTGTCTGCCAGCCGGTACATATCCTCCAGCCTGTGGGAAATGAACAGGATGGATTTTCCTTGTGCCCGGAGCTGCTCGGTAATCCGGTAGAGCTCCTCGCATTCCCGCTTGGAAAGAGCCGCTGTAGGCTCATCCATAATCACAATTTCCGCATCGGCGGAAACAGCCTTGGAAATCTCCACGATCTGCTGCTCGGCAACGCTCAGATTGCTCATTCTCGACTTGGGATTGATGTTGGAACCCAGGCTGCGCAGAAGTTCTGCCGCCTGCTGGTGCATACCCTTCCAGTCGATAAGTCCCAGCTTGTTGCGCTTCATATGACCGATGAAGATATTCTCTGTCACGGTCAGCTGAGGATAGGCGGTACTGTGCTGGTAGACGGCGGCAATCCCACAGGCAGCGGAATCACTGGTGCTGCGGAAGAAAACCTCCTGTCCCTTGACGAAGATCTTGCCCTCCTCCGGCATATGCACGCCGGTGATGACCTTGATGAGTGTCGATTTTCCGGCGCCGTTTTCCCCCATCAACGCATGAATCTCGCCCTTTCGCAGCTCGAATTGCACGTTGTTCAGAGCCGTGACGCCGGGGAACCGCTTGGTGATGTTTTCCAGTTTCAGGACAACGTTATCCATAGGCACACCCCTTTCTTATTCGTCCCGAAGCTTCAGAATCCGGGCGGCATTGGCCAGCATTACCGACGGATCCTTGTAGCATTCGCTGTAGAGTTCAACAGTAGCGTAGCCGTCAAAGCCCGCCGCCTGTAGTTCGTGGAGGATATCCAGCACCGGCATCGTACCATCGTCCAGCCGGGTGTGGGAATCCGTTCTGCCATCGTTGTTGCAGATATGGGCGTAGCGCACCTTACCCGGCATCTTATCCAGATAAGAAGTCACAGGCTCATAGGCGATATTCGGCGGAACGATGTCCACCATGGCCTCCACATTGTCCATGCCGATGTCCGCCAGAGCTTCCGCGCAGTCGTCGGCGGTGGTGATAATGGGGCTTTCCATGGGGGTCAAGGACTCGATGACCAGGGTCACGCCCTTGGGTGCGGCGTAGGCCGCCAGCTGTCGCATATTCTCCACGAACCGCTTCCAGCTGTCCCGTCTCGGAGTAACATAGCCCGGGTGGTCAGCAACCAGCAGCATTCTGGGGCAGTGGATGCCGCTGCATCCATCAATTGCCAGCTTGAAATATTCCAGGGCATCCCGCTGCTCCCGATTGTCCAGGGAGCACAGATTGTAGGGCATCCCCAAGGCATTGGGGGTGTACATCGGAACCTCCAGGCCATACCGCTTCTGCAAATCCAGAATTCCCTGAATCTCCGCCGCATCCAGATCGAAGGGATAGGCATGGGGTCGTCCGCCCCAAATCTCTACCCCGTCAAAGCCCAGGCGCTGCGCATCCCGGAAGGCTCGCTCCAGCGGAAATCGTCGGTAATCCAGCGAAAAACAACCGAATTTCATGTTTCCTTCCCTCCTTGTCTCATTGACCGTAGGTCAGCCAGCCCTCTTTCTCCCGACGGATCAGCTCCGGGTCAATGGGTGGAATCTGTACCCCCATAGACCGGGCCAGCACATAGGTCTGCGCGCTTTCCTCCAAATAGACCGCAGAGAACAGCGCCTCCGATAAGTCCTTCCCGTAGGCCAGCACTCCATGGTGCTTCAGGATCACCGCCAGGGAGTCTCCGGCGTATTCCACCGCCAGAATGCCCATGCCGATATCCGAGGAAGGGGTAAATGGGGCAACCTTCACCGGATTGTGGCAGGCGTCAATCACTGTGACCAGGAATTCCGGCAGTTCGTCGGTGACGAAGCCAACGGCAGTCGCCCAGGGCTGGTGGGTGTGGATGATGGCGTTTACATTGGGCATGTGCTCATACATATAAATCAGTGCGGAGGAATCGCTGGAGGGCTTTCTTCTGCCTTCCACCAGTCGGCACTCTCCGTCGATCAGGCACACATCCTCGTAGGTCATGGTCTCATAGGCCATGCCGGAGGGAGTGACCAGGTACCGATCCTCGCCGACCCGCATACTCACGTTTCCACCGGACAGGGAAACCAGCCGGTTCCGCTTGATCTCCAGAGCCGTTTCCAGAATTTCCTGTTTTTCTTTCTCAAACATTATCTGTCCTCCTTCTCCAGCATCCGCTGCAGCCGGTCATATTGAGCCTCCGGGTTCTCCACCCAGAGGGTTCTTCCTAAAATAACGGTATCCGCCCCGGCAGACACCACTTTGGGCAGCCACTGCTCGGTAATGCCTCCGTCCACCACAATGGAAATCTCTTTCGGCAGAAGGGCTCGGGCCTGAGCGATTTTTTCCAGTGCCCAGGGATTGAACTGCTGCCCCCGGCCGTCAGGCTCCGAGGTCATAAGCAGTACATAATCCATGTCTTTGATATAAGGAGGCAGAGTGCTCAGCGGAGCCATGAAATTCAGAGCCAGCCCTGCCCGTCCCCCCTGCTGACGAATTCGATGCAGATGGGCCGCCGGAAAGATTCCGGATTCTACATGCACCGCAATAGACTTGACCCCCAGCGCCAGAAGATCATCAATGTACTGCCCGGGATTTGTAACCATCAGGTGGGCATCCGCCTGCCGATCCGTGTAATTCAGCACGTCCCGGACAGTGCGCAAGCCGAAGGTAATATTGTCAATGAAATTACCGTCTTCAATATCAAAATGAATTCTTTTGATTTTTCCAAGGCTATCCAGTGATTTTTGCAGATTCAATTGATTGGCAGAAGCCATGGATGGGATAAATATTGCCATATGAATCCCCTTTTTCTGATGGAATCTTTACATATCGAATTATAGCATGATTTATTTTGATTGTAAATATTTTCTTTATGAGCTAATTTGCAAAAATTGAGCCCTGTATTTTGGCGATATTGACGATTTTCCCTGTTTGCGGCAGGAATTTTTGTTTATCTATTGATTTTATATGATTCGTTATGATATTATTTGAGCGTGACAGACTGCATCGCGCGCTGTCCGCTCCACCGGTCAATATTTATGAAAGGAATGAATCATCAATTATGAATTGGATGGAAGAACTTTTTGGAGTAAAGAAGCCGATTATCGCCATGTGCCACCTGCAGCCCCTGCCCGGTGATCCCTATTATGATCAGGAAAAAGGAATGGAGTATGTGCTGGAGTGCGCCCGGAAGGATATGCACGCCCTGCAGAACGGCGGCGTAGACGGTATCATGTTCTCCAACGAATTCAGCCTGCCCTATCTGACTAAGGTAGAGCCCATCACCCTGGCAGCCATGGGTTGGGTCATCGGGGCGCTGAAGAACGAAATCACCGTTCCCTATGGCGTCAACTGCCTGTGGGATCCCATCGCCTCCCTGGATCTGTGCGTGTCCGTAGGCGGCAAGTTCATCCGGGAGATTATCACCGGCGTCTACGCCTCCGATTTCGGTCTGTGGAATACCAATGTAGGCCAGACCGTCCGCCATAAGATGGCCATCGGCGCCAAGGACGTGAAGATGCTCTACAATATCGTTCCCGAAGCCGCAAAATACCTGGCCGACCGGAGCATTGAGGACATTGCCCGTTCCACCGAGTTCAACAACCGGCCCGATGCTCTGTGTGTCTCCGGCCTGACCGCCGGCTCCGAGACCGACACTCAGGTGCTGTCCCGGGTGAAGAAGTCCGTAAAGCATACGCCCATTCTGTGCAACACCGGCTGCAACAAGGACAACATTGTCCGTCAGCTGTCGAATTCCGATGGTGCCGTCTGCGCCACCACCTTCAAATACGACGGTAAATTTGAGAACGCGGTGGATGAGACCCGGGTCAAGGCGTTTATGGACGTGGTCAAGGAGTACCGGAAAACCCTGTAATAGTCGTTTTGGGATAGAAAAAGTTCGTTTTTTTGAAAAAATCGTCCATATACGCATTGCATTACAGGATAGATTATGCTATAGTTTATATTAAAAATTGTAACAGGGCAGTTGTTCATAAGCAGCTGCCCTGTTCAGCCAATGAATCAATTGGTTTGAAGGGGTAGAAGATTATGCTGCGTGCCGAACGTCAACAAGCCATTCTGGAGCTGGTCAAAAATCGGGGAATCGTTGCCATTGAGGATTTGATGGCGCAAACCGACAGCTCCAAGGCCACCATCCGCCGGGATATCAATGAGCTTGCCGAGCATTCCCTGCTGGTCAAAATCCGGGGCGGTGCCCGGTATGCCACGGATATAAAGCTTCCGGATCAGGAGCCCTCCCAGGCTGCGAAAAGTCTGGTAAATGTGGAGGAAAAGCGGCGCATTGCGGCGGCAGCCAAACGGCACATCCATCCCAACAGTCGACTGTTTCTGGATTCCGGAACCACCGTGCTGGAGCTTGCCCGACTGCTGGAAAACGAGGCAAATCTGACCTTTGTCACCAATGATCTTCAGATCGGCGCTGCTCTTGCCGGGAATCGGAAGTCTACTCTGCTGTTTCTCGGAGGTATGGTGCGCAAGGGCTTCACCGCCACCTACGGTTACTTTGCCGAGCAGATGCTGGGAGAGCTGTCAGTCAATCAGATGTTTTTCTCTGTGGATGCGGTGGATCCGGAGCTGAATATCACCAGCTACACCATGGAGGATATCAACGTTAAAAAGATTGGCATGGCTCAGGCCGAGGAGCGGATTCTGCTGTGCGATCACTCCAAGTTCACCACCTGTGCTCTGTTCAATATCTGCACCATTGCGAGCATTGACACCATAATTGTCCCGAAGGAGCTGGATTCGGAAACCATTGAGCATCTGCGCCGCTCCGGCATCACCGTGGAAGTGGTGTGAGCCCCCTGTCATCCATTCTAAAAATGCAAGCACCCCTGTGGAAAAACTGAGCAGACCCAGTAAAACAGAATCACAGACAAAATTCCCCTGATGTAGGATGATATGTACCCCCAATACCGGGCATCCAGTATTGGGGGTACATGCTGCTACTTCTACAATGATTGCAAATGGTGTTGGCATTGTCACCACCGCCAATGAGCTTGGCCATACCAACGCCACAACCACAGCAAATATTTATGCCCATCGGATTGCAATGGCCAAGGCCAGAGCGGCAGAAATATGCGGAGGAATTTTCTCCAATCGTGACCAGAAAACCAGGAGAAGACGCGAAGTAGGTTGCGTGCTTATTTCAAAATCTTTACCAGTCATGGCAAACCCCATCAAATGAGATTATACGGTATTTCTCAGCAGTGGACACCAGTCAGCCAGGAACTCGGAGAAAAATGTCTCAAAAAGTTCGTTTTTTCCGAATGACAAAATACACAAAAACAGCGCTGTCCCCAAATTGTCCCCACGGTCATAATTACGGTAAACCTACATGCCGAAAAAAGTTAGAAAAACCCGGATTTCTTTCCGAAATCCGGGATAATTTTGGCAAATCTACTGTTCGTGGATACAATGCACCATGTTTTGAAGGCATGGTGCATTGTTTTATGGGTTTCGCTTTGATGCACCGGGACAATGAGGACAGAAAGGACAACATCAAGTCTGCCTATCGAACCGCATAATACTTTTGATTTCTGCTTTTGGGCTTCTCTGGTATGGTCATTGCAAGCTTTTCAGCAGCAAGCAAGGGCTGAACATAATGCTGCATCGCATAAAACACGGTTTTCACGCCCAAAAATGCCGCAATCTCCTGCCGTGTTTTCGGCTCATGACAAAACGCCAACAGATCTCCGGCAGGTTCGGTATTTACTGCTTCTTTCTCCACTTCCGCTTTATTATAAAGTGTTACCACGAACTCGTTTCTGCGGTTTTCAAATTTCGGTTCCGGTAAGCCATATTCCTTCATCGCATTACGCATAGTGGGAATGCCCGAGTAACGATGTTCTGCTGCGGTCAGCGTTTCTGCCATGACGGCCAGCGCAGGATTCCGAAGATCCGGTTTCGCAATACCCAGCTGTTCGATGCTCATCCGGCCATACAAGCTTCCGGGGCTGTGAATTTCAACACGGTTCGTGAAAAAGTCAATTTGAACCGGTGTTCCCTCCGTATGAATGCTATAGTCGCGGTGAATAACGGCATTGAGGATTGCTTCGCGGAGGGCATCTACGGGATACTCCGTTTTATCCGTGCGGGCGCCGGTTTCTTTGCTGATAATGGTTTTGACCTTCATATTCCGACGGCAGAAATTCAGTGCTTCCTCCACCATTTCCGTAATGGTTCCGCTGATTCGCTTGTTGTCGATAAACCGTGCGGAATCCTGATCTACATCGCCGATTTCCGTGCCAGGCACAACAATTGCCGTAATACCAAGCTGCGGGAAGAATCCCTGCGGGTAAAGACAAAAATTCAGTACTGCTGCCAAGGTTGGAACACCGTTTCTTGTAATGTTCAGCATCTCCATGGCTTGCTCCTGTGTCAGTCTGGAAAACCCGGGTCGGTCTACACGCATTTTTCCAATATAGCTGTGGATCTTTTCTGTGTCCAGCAGTTGCAGCGTCGCCCGTTCAACGGGTCGCTCATCATCATGCAAATGCTTACGGAACGCTTCATAGCTGTATAGCTTGTAGTCTGTCATCGGCAAATCCGCATCTCCGACACGAATGTAGGAACCCTTGGTACGCCCTGCACCGCGATAGTAGCAGGGACGCTCCGCAATGTCGATTGCCGGGATTTCCGCAGCGCAAATCGTTTTCCCCTGATATTCTGCCAGGGTGAATACGGCACGAACCGGAGGCTCCATCTGTAAGCACTGTTCCGTTATTTTCTTCTGCAGATCCTGCGGATCATATACGCCGACGACCTGAAAGGCAGCATCCTCATCAATACCGAACACAAGGATACCGCCACTGTCTTGGTTGGAAAAACTCGACAGCGTATCGTACAGCCTCTTAGGGCAACCCGTCTGTGCGGATTTCAGTTCTATTGTTTGCTCTTCGGCTTTCTGCTTGCATATTTTGTTTGCTAATTCAATCAGTTCTTCGATTAACAAGCTAACACCACCATTCGATACGCTAATTATAGCAAAAACATTTTGCTAATTCAATCGAATTTTGCTGAATAAGAAAAGAGCATTTGAATATTTCATCAAAATCAAAGGCAAACCGAAGCTATCCACAATTATGGGCAGGGGATGTTAAGTTTCCACACGCTTTCGTTTTGTCTGGAGGTGAACAGCATTGCGGTCGAAAAGAATTACACGGGTTGAGTTCCCAGCCAGGACATTCTCCCCGGAACAGCCGCCGCCCACAAAACAGGTTGCAGCCTATGCCAGAGTATCCACCATGAAGGATGCCCAGGAGAACAGTCTCCAATCCCAGCAGGAGTATTTCACGGAATACATCCAACGCCATCCGGGCTGGATCTTTGCCGGGATATACTCCGATGATGGTATCTCCGGGCTGTCGATCCGCAAGCGTGACAGGTTCAACCGTACGGTAACGGATGCCCTGGACGGTAAAATCGATTTGATTCTCACTAAGTCTTTGTCCCGTTTCGCCCGAAACACTGTGGATGCCCTCACCACCATCCGTAGCTTGAAAGCTGCCGGAGTGGCAGTCTATTTTCAAAAAGAGAATATCAACACAACGGACAGCACCGGCGAGTTTCTCATCACCCTGATGAGTTCATTTGCCGAAGAAGAGAGTCGATCCATCTCCGAGAATGTCACCTGGGCCGTCCGCCATCGATACGCCCAAGGAATCTATCATCTCCCCGGACTGCTTTTGGGGTATCAGCGCAGCCCGGTTGGCGAAATTCAAGTCGACGAAGCCGGAGCCAGAGTCGTGCGGTTCATCTATCTGTTGGCTCTTGCCGAAAAAAGCAGCACAGATATCTGCCACATTCTTATGGACTATGGAATTCCCTCCCCAGGGCAGGGGCATCGATGGGAACCACACACTGTACGCAGCATTCTGAAAAACGAAAAATATATGGGCGATGCCATTCTCCAAAAGGAAATCACCGTGGATTTCCTGACGAAAACCAGAAAACCAAACGAGGGTGAAGCACCGCAATAGCCCATCTCATACCAAGATGCGTGTTTAACGATATAGTCAACCTTTTTGTACAGGATATCAAAATCATCCACGAGATGCTCCAGCAGGGAAAGACCAGCACCGAAATATCCCTAACCATGGGCATCCCATCCAGCACCATCCGCACCCATGTTCGCAACCATCCGGAAATTTATGGCAGCAAGTCGTGCCGGAACTGCGGCCAGATCATGGTACAGCCGATTGGTCGGAAAGTGAAATACTTCTGCTCCGACAGATGCCGCATGGCATGGTGGAGCAACCACCGGGAGCAGGTTCAGAAGAAAACCTATTACACCCTCGTATGTGCCCATTGCGGAAAGGAGTTTGAAAGCTATGGAAACCAAAATGGTAAATACCGCAGCCGGGACTGTTATCTCATCGCACGCTTCCTCCCCCCAGCAGAACCGCATCCGCTATCAGATTGCCCTGGCAGTGCCGAGCAAACTGCTGCATGACGGCGAACTGTCCGAAGATAACTATGAAACCGCAAAGTGCGTGCTGGCTTGTCGATATAATCTGAACCGGAACAGCATTTTTCGGTAGATTTACACACTTGCTATACCATCTGGAAAGAGCGAATATACAGTACCCCAAATTGATACAAAGGAGGATCTTTTGTGGAAAGAGTCGTACAAAAAGTAAAATTTCCACCCAGGCAGCCGAAGCTGAAGCGGGTGGCGGCATATGCCCGGGTATCCAGCGGCAAGGATGTCATGCTCCACTCCCCGGCTGTCCAGGTGGAATATTACAGCAATTACATTCGCCGTCACCCTGGATGGGAGTATGTGGGTGTCTATGCCGACGAGGCCAAGACCGGCACCAAGGACAGCCGGGAGCAGTTTCAACAGCTGCCCACCGACTGCAAAGCCGGAAAAATCGACCACATCATTACCAAGTCCATTTCCCGGATGGCCCGGAATACCGTGACCCTGCTGGAAACGGTGCAGGAACTGAAGACCATGGACATCACCGTGTATTTTGAGGAGCAGAACATCGACACTGGCACCGATGACGGCGAACTGATGCTTTCGATTCTTGCTTCCTATGCCCAGGAAGCAAGTCTTTCCGCCAGCGAGAATCAGAAGTGGCGGGTACGGCAGGACTTTGAAAACGGTCAACCTTGGCGGGGATTCATGCTGGGGTACCGCTACAAGGACGGCCAGTACATCGTTGTTCCGGAAGAGGCGGAAATCGTCCGATCCATCTATGCGGACTTTCTGGACGGCAAAGGTGTCACCATCATCATGAAACGACTGAACAAGGAGGGCATCCTCACCCAACAGGGATTCATCTGGCACAAGAGTGCCGTCACCCGGGTTCTCAAGAACTACACCTACACCGGCAACCTTCTGCTTCAGACCAAGTTCCGGGAGAACCACCTGACCAAGCGCACCTTGGTGAACCACGGCCAGCTGCCCCAGTACCATGCCACCGACACCCACGAGGCGATCATTGATATTGGTACTTATAACTCGGTACAACTGGAAATGCACCGCAGGGCACAGAAGTACGGCAAGCAGCAGACATCAGAAAAATACCTCTTCAGCGGCATGATCACCTGTGCCGGGTGCGGAAAGCACTACCGCAGAAAGGTCACTGCCACCGGCCCTGTGTGGATCTGCAGCACGTACAACACTCACGGCAAAGCAGCCTGCCCTTCCAAGGCCATCCCGGAATCCTCATTGATGGAGATTGCCGCCACGGTTTCCGCCACAGGCGAAATAACGGCTGTTACAACCCACAACAATAATACCCTGGAATTTACTTACCCTTGCCGACGGGACCACAACCGTTAAGCAGTGGCAAGACCGCTCCAGAGCCTCCAGTTGGACACCGGAGATGCGTGCTGCCACCGGAGAGAAAACCAGAGAAAGGAAGGTAAAGTATGCCTAAAGCAAAAAATGTGACCATGATCCCCGCCACGCTGAACCTCCACACAGGTACTCCCAAGAGCGTCAATGTGAAACGGCGGGTAGCGGGATATGCCCGAGTTTTCACCGACAGCGATGAGCAGTTCACCAGCTACACTGCGCAGGTGGATTACTACACCAGTTACATCCAGCACAATCCCAACTAGGAGTTCGTGGATGTGTACACCGATGAGGGCATCTCCGGTGTCAGCACGAAGAACCGTGAAGCTTCAACCGGATGATTTCCGATGCCCTGGCGGGCAGAATCGACCCAATCGTGACCAAGAGTGTGAGTCGCTTTGCCCGGAATACTGTGGACAGCCTCACCACAGTCCGGAAACTGAAGGAAAAAGGTGTGGAAGTCTACTTTGAAAAGGAGAACATCTACACCCTGGACAGCAAGGGCGAGCTGCTGATCACCATCATGTCTTCCCTGGCCCAGGAGGAGAGCCGATCCATCTCGGAGAATGTCACCTGGGGCCAGCGGAAGCGGTTCGCTGACGGCAAGGTCAGCATGGCCTATAAGCATCCTGGGTTACCGCAAGGGACCAGACGGTCTGCCGGAGATCGATCCGGAGCAGGCCGAGATCGTCCGGAAAATCTACCGGCTGTTCATGTTCGGCAAAACCATCGGCTACATCTGCAAGCTGCTGGAATCGGAGGGCATCCCCACTCCCAGCGGAAAAACCCAGCGGCAGTCGCGGACCATCAGCAGCATTCTCACCAATGAGAAATACAAGGGGTCTGCACTCCTGCAGAAGACCTACACTGTGGACTTCCTTACGAAAACCATGAAGGTCAACGAGGGAGAAGTCCCCCAGTACTATGTGGAGTGCAGCCACCCGGCCATCATCGATCCTTCCGAGTGGGAAGCGGTTCAGGTGGAGGTTGCCCGACGAAAGAAACTGGGACGGCGGCATGACTGCTTCACCCCCTTTTCCGGAAAGGTCGGCAGATTACAATAACAAGTGCAACACGGAAAAAATAAATAGACCTCATATTAAC
>OIZI01000272.1_pt1 | contig 27360 bp, 25 predicted proteins | sample 1588441 | NCBI WGS metagenome assembly OIZI01 (sample SAMN03283284) | human gut metagenome | biome: human-associated habitat; material: feces | host: Homo sapiens | place: Peru | collected 2012 | reverse complement strand
TTTCGCCCAGAATGCCGTGATCCTGCAAACGCTGCACGGGACGGCGGCCGTAGTTCTGGAGGGAGTCGTACACATCGTTCATGCCCTCGGACACGTGGATGTGATAGCCGGTGCGGCCGTTATTGGCCTCCACCATGCGGTCAAAGGTCTTGTCGGAGATGGTGAACAGAGCATGGCCGCCGAACATGGCCGCCAGCATGGGATCCTTCCGTTGCTCGCACTCGGTGATGAAGTCGGCGTTTTCCTTGATGGCCTGCAGGCACTTCTCCTCGCCGTCACGGTCGGACACCTCATAGCACAGGCAGGAGCGCAGGCCCAGACGCTTGCTCTCCTCGGCGATGGTGTGCAGCGTGCCAGGGATCTCGCCGTAGCTGGCGTGATGGTCGAACACGGTGGTGACGCCCTGCTTGATGGAGTCCATGTACAGCGCGGTGGCGCTGGCGCGGGTGCCGTCCATCATCAGGTGGCGGTCGATGGCCCACCATGTGCCGTCCAGCACCTCATAGAAATTGGTAGGGTTGTTGCCCACAATGCTCAGGCCGCGGGCCAGAGCGGAATAGATGTGGGTGTGGGCGTTGATGAGAGCGGGCATGATGACGCCGCCCTTGGCATCGATGATCTCCGCCTGGGGGTACTTGGCACGCAGCGCGGCTTCCTCGCCTACCTCAACGATGTTGGCCCCTTCGTAGGCTACGGCGCCGTGCTCGTAATAGCCCTTCCCCTCGCTGTCGCGGGTGATCAGTCTGCCATTGGTCACTAAAGTCATATGGTTTTCCCTCCTGTAAAAAAGTTCCAATTCACCATCACTGTCGCTAAATGCAAAAAATGTTTCAAACCTCCGGGGAGGTCTGAAACACTCAAGCCGCTGCGCCGAGTGATAGTTGCAGCCCGTGCGCGAAGCACTTCCTTACAGCTACCAATCTTGGATTGTCTCCTCTATTTTACCTGAAAAAAGCGTCGTATGCAAGAGCTAATTGTTGCCTTTGCATGAAAAATCCCCTGTTTTTTTCGACGACGGACTGGTAAATTGTATATTGACGCAGCTCATCTTGCGTGCTATATTAGATATAAAGCTTTGGGAGGTGCTGTGTGATGCGCAACGTGTATATTTACGGAGATTCGCTGCTGAAGGCCACTGTGCCGGACGAGGAGCTGAAATATCATTTTCACCTGCCGGAGATCATGGCCCGCTATCCCTCTGACCGGGTGCAGGTGACGAACCGGGCCAAGATGGGCGCCACCGTGTCCAAGGGCCTGTCGCTGGTGGAGCACGACGCGGCCCGGGGACTGGACGCGGATTACGCCCTGATCTGCTACGGCGGCAACGACAGCGACTATGACTGGGCCGCCATCGCCGCCGACCCCGCTGCCGACCACCAGCCCCATACGAAGCGGGAGACCTTCCGCCAGACGCTGGAGAGCATGCTGAACGTGCTGTACCGGCAGGGCGTGCAGCCGGTGCTGATGAGCCTTCCGCCCATCGATCCCCGGCGGTATCTGAATTTCATCTGCCGCAATGGGCTGGATCGCAGCGCCATCCTACGCTGGCTGGGGGACGAGGATATGATCTACCGCCATCAGGAGCTGTACAGCGACACGGTGACGGAGCTGGCCTACGCCAACAGCGTGCCGCTGATCCATGTGCGGCAGGCGTTTCTGGCGGATCACCATATGAACGACATGCTGTCCGCCGACGGTATCCACATGACCATGGAGGGCTACGGCAAGCTGTTTGACACGCTGGCCGACTGGCTGCGGCCGAAATTGGATCAAGAATGAAATAAACCGAAACCCCCGCCATACGGCGGGGGTTTCGGCTGCTTCACGTCCCGGCACAGAGACGCAAAGCTGACAGGGTATAACGACAGGGGAGAGAGAAAATAGCAAAGTTAGCGCTCGGGATCCCAGTTGGAGTTTTTGTCCTCCTTATCAGCCTGAGCCTTCTGAGCTGCGGCAGAAGCGCGGGGCAGATCCTCGCCCGTCAGATACTTCTTCAGGGGCTTATAGGCCACGGCGAACACCACCAGCGTGATGGCGATGTTGGGCAGCATGTAGGCCAGATTGTACAGCAGGGAGTAGAACCAGGGAGACTTCATGGTCATGCCGAAGAACACGTCGGGCATATACGCGGCCCAGATGGTGGCGCCCACCACATAGTGCACCAGGAACCGGGCAAAGCCGGCAATCAGCGTACCGGTGAAAACGCCGCTTTTCTTACGGGCCGCCAGACCGGCAAAGCCCAGCACCGTAAACGCCAGCAGATAGTCGCCGATAATGGACTGCCAGCCGATGGCAAAGCCGCCGTCAAATACGAACTGCAGCACGCCGAAAACAAAGCCGCTCAGCAGGCCAGGCCCAAGGCCCCAGCGCACGGCATACAGCACCAGCGGAACCATGGACAGCACGACGCTGCCGCCCCAGGGCATCTCCCACAGCTTGATAAAGCTGAGGATCTCGGCCACAGCCACCAGAACAGCACCCTCGCACAGGGCGCGAAGCTTCATGTGATTCATTTGTTGTTACCTCCTAAGAAAAACATAGTCTGACCGCTGCGGTCTTTCCGTGGGAGGTACGCTCCGCAAAAGAAACACCGCATTGCGGCGATGCAATGCGGTGAAAATCATCACTATGACCACATTCCTACGCCGGCATTATCCGGATCAGGTTCGAGGGATCACAGCAGCGATACGCTGTATCTCAGCCGGTTTGCACCAGCACCCCTTGGATTGTAGCGTCATCATAGCACACAGGTAGGTTTTTGTCAATACGTGTCGGCAGAAAAATCTGCCATTTTTTTACACCTGATCCAGATGGCCGGTGGCCTCCAGCGTGGCAAAGCGATCCAGCGCGATATATCCGGCGGCGAAGATCACGTACAGGCCCGCCAGTGCCAGCAGCGGCTTCAGAACGTTGGCCCAGCCCGGCTCGCTGAATACCACGCTGCCGCTGTCCGTGACCACCTGTGCCGCCAGCATCTCATGGCGCAGGGTGTACACCGTGCCGTCAGTGGCGGTGAAGCTGCGGCGCTGGGCCTTCAGCTCCTTGTACAGCGCGCCGTCCTCATCGGTCTGCTGCTCCACCTCATTGCCCTGCAGATCCAGCGCGGCAACATTTTTTCCGGTGGACAGCAGCAGTTGTCCGTCCCGCACAGTGAACAGAAAGCTCTTGTCCACGTGGGGCGTGATGGCGGACACCTTTTGTCCCGCCTCATATACCTCGATCTTTCCGCCCCGGCCCAGATACAGACGTCCGGCGTCGTCCGCCGCGATGCCCTCATAGGACAGGGCCATACGGCCCGTCACCATGGCGATGACGGACAGCACGAAGATCAGTATAGCCGGGATAGCCAGCGCCCGCATCAAACGGCGGTATTTCGGTTCCAATAGTTTCATAGGTCTACCTCATGTTCCGGAGAATTACATCCACATGGCGAACAGCCGCAGCAGCGTGCCAAGAGCCTTGTGATACCAGGGACGGCTTTTCCAGCGCTTCATGGTCATGCGTTCGCCGGAGGCGGCGATGCGCGCCATGTCCTCTGCCAGCGGCTGGGACGCCGCCGTGCCGTACAGCAGCGTACCGCACTCGAAATGCAGCTGGAAGCTGCGGTAATCCATGTTCACCGAGCCGACAAACGCCATTTTCCCGTCTGCCAGCACGGTCTTGCCGTGCAGCAGGCCCGGCGTGAAAATGTCGATCTCCACCCCGTGGCGCATCAGCTCACCCCAGTAGCTTTCCGCCACCAGATAGGCGAACTTGTGGTCGGGGATGCCGGGCATCAGCAGCTGTACCTTGACGCCGCTGTCCGCCGCCAGACACAGGGAACGCATCATGGGCTCATCGATGGCCAGATACGGCGTGGTGATGGTCAGCGTCTCCCGCGCTCCGGCGATCAGCTGCAAAAACGCGTCCTCGGCGGTGTTGATGGGGTTGTTGTCCGGGCCGTCCACAAAGGGCTGGACGAAGCCCTGACCCTCCGCGCCGAAGCGGGGACGGTAGTAGTCGTAGCCGTTTGCCAGCGTGCCGCCCATCCGCTCCCACAGGTGGATAAAGTCCCGTGTGAGACCCCAGGCGCCCCGGCCGGTCAGCCGCACGCCGCAGTCCTTCCAATAGCCGAACCGCTCCATGATGTTGGCGTATTCGTCCGCCAGATTGGCGCCGCCGGTATAGGCCACCTCGCCGTCGATGCAGGCGATCTTCCGGTGGTCGCGATAGTTGAAGTACAGCCGGTTCACGTACTGGTGTACCGGGTTGAAGATCATGACCTCCACGCCGATACTTTGCAGCGCGTCGATCTCCTCGTTGCCGAAGCGCATCATGCTGCCGAAGTCGTCAAAGAGAAACTTGATCTCCACGCCCTCCGCCCGCTTGCGGCGGAAGATATCCAGCATCCGGTCGAAGATCTCGCCCCGTGCCACAATGTAGTATTCCAGAAAGATGAAGCGCTTCGCCTGCTCCATGTGCTCCAGCAGATCGCTGAGATACGCCTCGCCAGTGGCGAGATATTCCGCCCGGGTGCTGTCGTACAGGGGGAAGCCGCCCCGTGCCATGTAGCAGGCCAGACGCTTCCACTCCGGCATTTGCTCTGCCAGCGCCGCCGCAGCGGCGGCGCACTGCTCCATCTGGGCGGGACTCTCCGCCGGAAGCGGCACCTTTTTCAGCGTCAGCCGCTTGGCACTGCTTTCGCCGTTCCACAGCCAGTACAGGATCAGACCCGCGGCGGGTACCACCAGGATCAGCAGGATCCAGCCGATCTTGTAGCTGCTGCTGCCGGGGCGGGTGTAGACGCGTCCGGCTACGATCAATGCCAGCACTTGCAGCAGCGTATAGGCCAGCGCCATTTTCTGCTGCAGCAGCACGGACAGCCCCACCACCAGTGCGATCTGCACCAGCAGCAGCAGCGCCACCAGCGCAAGCCGCAGTCCGGCGCTGATCCGCCGTTCCGTTTTCTGTTGTATCCGGTACTTTTTCATGGGGCTCCTTTCAGAATAGGGTAAGGGGATAGCGGGGAAAATTGCGCAGGGGATGGTGTACCAATTGGCCCCCTCTGGGAGGGGGCTATCAGCCGCAAGGCTGACTGGGGGAGAGAATAAAAGGCTGAAATTCTCTCCCCCGTCGGGGCGTTAAGAAAATATGCCGGTGGCATGTTTTTAGCCCCGATCTCGGCGGCTGTGCCGCCGTAGCTGCCACCTCCCTCACAGAGGGAGGCAAAGAACGTGTAGTTCAGGGTCGTCCCCTCCCGCTCAGTTCCGGTTCTTCCGCAGCAGCTCCTGCTGGATGTCCCACAGCTTCTGGCTGAGAACCACGTAATAGGTCTGGGGGTTATCAAAGCGCTTGATCTCGTCCCACAGGGTGTTCACCTGCTGCTTGCAGTAGGCCTGAATGTCCTTCAGCGTCGGGGACTGGTACACCTTTTTGCCGTTCAGGAACACCGGTACCAGCAGCTCACGGGCCTCAAAGTTGCACACGTTCTTGGTTTTCCACGTGGCATAGGGGTCGAACAGCATCAGCGGCTCATTCTCGTCCACCACCTCGTCGTGAACGGTCATGTAGTCGGCAATGGCCTTGCCGTTGTCTCTGTTATAAAGGCGATACACCTTCTTGAAGTGAGGAATGGTGATCTTCTCCACGTTTTCGCTGCACTTGATCTTGGGAATGATCTCGCCCTTATCGTTCTCCACGGCGGTCAGCTTGTACACGCCGCCGAACACCGGCTCGCTCTTGGCGGTGATCATCCGCTCGCCCACGCCGAACATATCGATTTGAGCGCCCTGCAAAAACAGGTTCTGGATCAGCCGCTCGTCCAGCGAGTTGGACACGCTGATCTGACACTCCGGCCAGCCGGCCTCGTCCAGCATCTTGCGGGCCTTCTGGCTGAGATAGGCCATGTCGCCGCTGTCCAGCCGGATACCGCACTTGCTGATGCCCATGGGGCGCAGTACCTCGTTAAAAGCGCGGATAGCGTTGGGCACGCCGGATTTCAGAGTGTTGTAGGTATCCACCAGCAGCGTGGCGTTGGTGGGGTATGTCTCACAGTAGGTCTTGAAGGCCTCGTACTCCGTGTCAAACATCTGCACCCAGGCGTGGGCCATGGTGCCGCCGGCGGGAACGCCGTACAGCTGGTCGGAAATGGTGCAGGCCGTACCGGTGCAGCCGCCGATATAGGCCGCCCGCGCGCCGATGATAGCCGCGTCCGCGCCCTGTGCCCGGCGGGAGCCGAACTCCAGCACCGTGCGGCCGTTGGCGGCCCGGCAGATGCGGTTGGCCTTGGTGGCGATCAGGCTCTGGTGGTTGATGGTCAGCAGCGTGAACGTCTCGATCAGCTGGGCCTCGATAGACGGGGCCCGTACCACCACCAGCGGCTCGCGAGGGAACACAGGGGTGCCCTCGGGGATGGCGTAGATATCACCGGTGAAGCGGAAATTCCGCAGATAGTCCAGAAACTCCTCGCAGAACAGGTTGCGACCCCGGAGATAGGCGATATCCTCCTCACTGAAGTGGAGATTTTCAATGTAGTCGATCAGCTGCTCCAGACCTGCGGAGATGGCAAAGCCGCCCTGATCGGGCACCTTGCGGAAGAACACATCGAAATAGGTGATGCGATCCTTGTATCCGTTGCGGAAGTATCCGTTGCCCATGGTCAACTCATAGAAGTCGCACAGCATGGTCATGTTCAGCTTTTCAGCAGTATTCATTTCCTGTCAAACCTCAAATTCTCAATAATACCCCACTGTCGGGGCGCAAGAGTATCTACTTATTATAGCACAAATTTAACATTTCGCAACCGTTTCTCCTAGATAATTCAGCGTTTTGGGGCAGCTAAACCGCTGGTCGGTTGCATTTTTTGCTCCACCTGCTACAATAAACGGCGAGGTGATCACTTTGGACAAAAAACAACTCGGCGCGTTTATCGCCGAAAATCGCAGGCGTCAGCACATGACCCAACAGCAGCTGGCCCAAATGCTTTACATCACCGATAAGGCTGTGAGCAAATGGGAACGCGGGCTTTCCTATCCCGATGTCACACTTCTGGAGCCGCTGGCCACGGCTTTAGGGATGACAACAGCCGCGCTTATCCGGTGCGATTCGCCTGCTGAGGAAAAGGAGAACGCTATGGAAGAAAAAAAGCCCCATGCGGAAAACGAGACGCTTCGCGCCGTCGCGGAAATGGCCGATGACAGCAAAAAGCAGCTGCAGCGCCAGTGGCTCACGGGTACCAGTGCCACTGTAGCGACGCTTCTGCTCGTCATTATCCTGCTGGTGATCGAAAATATCCACACCAATCTGACAAACCCCTATCGAAACACAGAGGCGGTATTCTGTCTTGTCCAAGAGGTAGAGCGCACGGCAGACGGCACATGGCTCTACGTTATGGATGCGGACGATCTCGCCATGGAATTCCTGAAACTCCGGTGTCCGGCGGATATGGATACGGACACCTTGAAAACCGGATGGCGCTATGTAGACTCCGTTTTGGCACATCCACAGTATCTCATTGAATATGATCGCCGCACCAACGAGATCACGCGATGCGATGAACTGCCGGAATATCTGACAGTGACCGCCATAGGCGGCTTTGACGGCAGTCCGGCACAGCCCATGGAGAAGCCGCTTTTCGGCTTTGAGAAAACCTATTCGGCGCACCTTGACGACCATGGTGCCACCTACTTCTTCGCTCCTGTTCCGGAGCATCCGGAGGAGCGGCAGGTACTGATGCTCCTGCCGGACGCGGGACGCCACGTAGACTACCGCGTGGAGGATGTGGACGGCGACGGCATCAACGAACTGCTGCTGACAGGTCTCGGCGGGGAGAAGCCCTTCATGCTCTGCGATGTGGACATCACGGGACAACTCATTACACAACTCTACAGCACATGGAACTGACCAGCTTTCAGAAAAAAAGAACCGCCCGCAGGCGGTTCTTTTTTCTGTTCTGAGAATTATTCGTCGTCCTCTTCGGCGGCCTCGTTCAAGGCGTTGGCCAGATCGCTGAGGTCGAACTCCAGCTTGGTGCCGCAGTTGGGGCACACCACTTCGCCGTCCTCCAGAATGGACTCGTCGAAGTAGACCTCTTCCTCGCACTCGGGGCAGGTGGTCATGAAGCAGTCCTCTTCGTCCTCGTCATCGTCCCACTCGTCCTCATCCTCGTCCTCCAGCTCGTAGAGGGATTCCTCCACTTCGCTCAGGTCGTCGCTGACGGCATCCAGACCGTCTTCCAGATCCACCATCTCGTCCTGCATGTCGGCGATCTCGTCGGCCATGTCCTCCAGCACATCGATGATGGCGGCAAACAGCTTGCCCTCGTTGCTCTCGGCGTCCAGCTTCAGACCCTCGGCCAGACCCTTCAGATACGCTACCTTTTCAGAAATACCCATTTTCGGCTCCTTTCTGTACGGTTGGTTGATTGTTTAACGACTGCTTTTTACTTGGCGCGGCCCAGATATTCGCCGGTGCGGGTGTCGATGGTGATCTTGTCGCCGATGTTGATGAACAGGGGCACCTTCACCTCGGCGCCGGTCTCCACGGTGGCGGGCTTCAGGGTGTTGGTGGCGGTGTTGCCGGCCAGACCGGGCTCGGTCTCGGTGACCTCCAGATCCATGAAGTTGGGGCACTCCAGACCGAACACGTTGCCCTTATAGCTCAGCACCTTGCACACGGTGTTCTCGGTGATGAAGCGGAACGCGTCGCCCAGCAGATCCTTGCCCAGAGGCACCATGTCGAAGGTCTCCTGATCCATGAAGTAGTACAGGTCGCCGTCGTTGTAGCTGTAGGCCATGTCCTTGCGCTCAATGAAAGCTTCCTCGAACTTGGCGGTGGGGTTGAAGGACGTTTCGGTGACGCCGCCGGTCACGATGTTCTTCATCTTGGTGCGCACGAAAGCAGCGCCCTTACCGGGCTTCACGTGCTGGAACTCGATGACCTGCATGATCTTGCCCTCATACTCGAAAGTCTTACCGTTTCTGAAATCGCCGGCAGTGATAGTTGCCATATTGATATTCCTCCCATGTGATGAGGGAATATCACGATTCCCTCGAATAAAATAATTCTGGCCACAAAAAGCCGTATCTATTTTACATGATGCTTACCTGTTTGGCAAGAGCTTTGCCGTATTTTTTGCCAAAAAAGCGAAAATATTTCTTTACAGCACCAGCAGCGCCTTGGGCGCTTTGGTGATGATCTCCGCGCCGTCAGGCCGCAGCACCATCACATCCTCGATGCGGACGCCGAATTTGCCCGGCAGATAAATGCCCGGCTCGGCGCTTACCACCGCGTTCTCCGGCATGGGCTTTTCGTTGGCGGGCGAGGCGTTGGGGGACTCATGAATGTCGATGCCCAGACTGTGGCCGAAGCTGTGGCCGAAGTAAGCGCCGTACCCGGCGTCGGCGATGACCTGGCGGGCTGCACCGTCGATGGCCGCACCGGTAACGCCCGCCTTTGCAGCGGCGATACCCGCCAGCTGGGCCTGCAAAACAATGTCGTAGACCCGCCGCATCTCGTCGGAGGGCTGGCCCAGCGCCACGGTACGGGTCATGTCGCTGCAATAGCCCTTGTAGACGCAGCCGAAGTCCATGGTGATGAAGTCGCCCTCCCGCACCTGCCGCATGCCCGGCACCGCGTGGGGCATGGAGCCGTTGGGGCCGGAGGCGATGATGGTGTCAAAGGAGGTCTTTTCCGCTCCGGCGGACACCATCAGGTAGTTGAGCCGGGCGGCAATGGCCTTTTCCGTCATGCCGGGGCGAATCTCTTTCAAAATCTGCTCCAGCGCGCCCTCGGCGATCCGCTGGGCGGCGATCATGGTTTCGATTTCCTCCACGTCCTTGCTGCCCCGCAGCTCCGTCATCAGGGCCGAGGCGGGGGTCAGCGCGGCGCTGAGCTTCTTCGTATAGGCGGTGTGCTCCGCCACGGTCATGCTCTTGTCCTCAAAGCCCACGTTTTTCGCGCCGGTCTGGGCCAGCGCGTCATTGATCAGAGCGGAGAAGGGCTTCTCCCGGCTGATCTCGCCGATGACGGCCGCACCGCCGATGGCCTTTTCCGCCGCTTCGGTGTAGCGGCTGTCGGTAAAATACCAGCTGCCCTTGCGGGTGATGAGCGCCGCACCCTCGCCCATGAAGCCGGTGGCGTAATAGCAGTTGGACTCGCCCGTCAGCAGCACCGCGTCCAGCTCGCCCAGATGGGCGGCGATCCGTTCCAGATGGTTCATATGGCTTCCTCCTTTACTGTTCCCGCGCCATGCCCTTGAAAGGAGCCTGCATGGCGTGCAGTACCTTTTGCCAGGGCGTTACCGCGCCGCCTACCGGCTCCACCATCAGGGCGGTGACGCCGGACAGGTTGGCCGCCAGCACGTCCGTCAGCAGCTTGTCCCCCAGCATGGCGGTCTCGCGTTCTGTGACGCCTGCCCTGGCCATGGCCCGCCGCAGTCCTTTGGGTGAGGGCTTCTGGGCGTGGCCCACATAGTCGATGCCCAGTGTGCGGCAGAAGTCGTTCACCCGCTTGCCGCTGCGGTTGTTGGACAGGATCATCACCGTGATGCCCGCCGCCTTCAATCCGTCGATCCACGCTTTCACACCCTCCGGCGGGGTCTTTACCGCCTTGGGCGCCAGCGTGTAGTCCAGATCGCACAGCAGCAGCTTGATGCCTTTTTTATGCAGCAGCTCCGGCGTAATGCCGCTGTAGTCGCTGAATAAGCGGTCAGGCCGCAGGGAAACGCGCATATCCATACTCCTTTTCTCATAAATTTAAACGTAGTATACCAGTTTTTACCGGAAAAAACAAGGGGGCGGGGTCATGCAGTTCTATCTGGCGGCAGGGGCGGGCGACACGCTGCCCCGTGGGCGGTTCCGTCCGGTGCGGGCGGTCTACCGGCTGGGGCCGCGGCTGCTGTCGGCAGCGGGCAACGCGCCGGTGCAGGGCGGGCTGATGCTGGTGCGCGACAGCCGGGAGTGCGGCCCGGCGGAGGTGCTGGCCCGTGATATCCTGCGGGAGTGCCTGCGGCGGAACTATGACGGCGTGGTGCTGGACTGGTATCATAACAGTACCGACAGAGGGGCTTTAACAGCCCAGATGGGGCAGTTATGCACCCAATATGAGCGCCGTCTGTTCGTACCGGAGCGGTACGCGTCCCATGCGCCCCATGCCACGGTGCTGCTGAACACCGCCGTGTCCGGCGGCACGCTGAAAAGCTGTCTGGACGAGGGGGTACGTCGGTTCGGCGCGTCCCGTCTGGCGCTGGATCTGGAGCGGATGCGGCTGGATTTCACCCTGCCCCACACCATGAATGTCCGCCGTCCCCTAACGGCGGAGGAGCTGCGGCGGCTGCGGGAGGGAAAGAGCGTCTACTTCTCTGACGATCTCTGCGCCCGGTACTTCACCTACCGCTCCGGCAGCGAGAACCACTATGTGCTGTTCGATGACGCCCAGACCCTGCGGAAGAAGGCGGATATGGCGGAGAACCGCGGCATCCGTGAGGGCTTTTTCATGCTGCCGGAGGTGGCGGATATCACAGGGGAGCTGCTGGGGTAAGCGAGAGAAAGGGCCACCCCTATAAGTGTCATTGCGGGCATCGGCCGCTGCATGTAAAAAGGATACCCGCCCCATCAGGCGGGTATCCTTTTTACATATGTTATTCCTCGGTCTCAATGGCCTCGGTGCGGAAGATGAACTTCACGCCGTCGCTGCTGCTGGTGGTGAAGCCCTGATAGCTCCGGGATACATCACGGGCGGCACGCAGCCGGTCGCTCAGCAGCTCCAGATCGCCGTCGAATGCGTCTACCAGCTTCTGGATGCCCTCCTCGTTCAGCTCCTTCAGGCCGTCGGCCAGCTCACCGGCGCCGTCCCGCAGCTTCTTCACGCCGTCGATCAGGTCGGGCATGTTGCTGTTCAGCTTCACCGCGCCGTCCTTGGCCTCCGCCACACCGGCGGTGTAGGACTTCAGACCCTGATAGAACACGTTGTAGCTGTCCAGCTGCTGCCGCACGGCCAGCAGCTGGCTGCCGGCGGATTCCGCGCTGCCCAGCGCCTTGTCAAGCGCCTCCTGACGCTTGGCCTGAATCTCGGGGGAGACCAGCGTTTCCTCCACCTTCTGGGCCTTCTGGGCCTTGACGTTCTCCTCGATGATGGCCTTGACCTTGTCGGTCTCCATCTGGGCGGCTACGTTCTGCTCCACCAGAGCGCTGATCTGCTGCTGCACGGTTTCGCTGGCCATCTGCTGGGCCAAAGCGGACTCCAGCGCGGCATCCAGCTGCGCCTTGGTCTCATTACCCTCCGGCAGTGCGTCATACTGCGCCTGGGTGATACCGGCCTGCTGCAGCACACCGGCCCACACCTGGGGACGCAAAGTTTCCTGCACCTGCTTTTCCACGGCGGCGGTGACTTCCTCGGTGACGGACGCCTTTACCGCCGCGGTAACACCGGCGCGGAATTCCGCGTCCTTGGCTTCCACAGCGGCGGTTACCTGCTCACGGAGGGTCTGATCTACCTTTTCACGAATGTTGTCCTTGTCAAAAATACGGATCAGCGCGTTCAGCTCGTCATAATAGTTGCTGATGGTCAGGGTGGGCAGCTCCTTGCCCACGGCTTCCTTCAGCTCTTCGTTGGCCTGAAGCTGGGTGTTGACGGTGTCCAGCAGAGTGTTGAACACGGTCTCGGCGCCGGCGTTCAGCTGGGCGCTGTTGGAGTCCAGCTTTTTCAGGCCGCTGGTCAGCTTGCCCACGCCGTCAGACAGCTCCTTGGAGCTGTCCAGCAGGGTATCCAGACCGTCATACAGCTCATCGGAGCCGTCCATCAGCTGGGTCATGGCGTCGGTCAGCTTATCCATGTCGGCGGACAGATCATCCAGTGCGCTGTCGTCCAGCTTGTCATCGTCCATGTCGTTCAGCAGGGAGTTGGAGACCACCGTCAGAGTGGTGTCCAGCGTGAAACCGGTCACGTCTGCTTCGACCTCCACATAGGTGGGGATCTCCAGCGTGTCGGTGTCCAGCGCCAGCGTTTCCTGCAAGCCGGGGAAGGCCATGCCCACCACGACAGTGTGGTCGCCGTCGTCCACCAGCTTGCCGTTGGTGACGCTCACATTAGTGAAGTGGTCGCTGTCCAGCAGCGCACCGGTCAGCACGGCGAAGGGCACATAAATTTTCTCCTGTTTGCCGCCGATGGCCCTGGTCTCATACTGGGTGTTGGTGTAATCAAACCGCATGGTCACGTGGCCGCTTTTACCCGCCAGCTCCTCGGCGGTGACGGTCTTGCCGTCCAGCGTGTAGGTGATGGCCACGGTCACGGGCAACGCCTTGTCGGTGGTGCCCTGCCAGCAGTTGTCGCCCTTCACGTTCTGGGGATCGGTCAGGGTGGACTGGGCCTCCTGCGCGGCGTTGGCATCGTCCGCGTCATACTTCTGGCTGACGATGACCTTCTGGGCGCTGCCGTCGGCGTTGGCGATGACGTATACGGTCTCGCTGCTGGTGTGGGAGGCGGCGGTCTCCTGCGCGTCCTTCTTCTGGGCGGCGGTGTCCGCCGCAGGGGTGCTCTGGGTGTTCCCGGAAGCGGCAAAGGCAGACACGCCTGCCAGACTGCCTACCAGCGCCACAGCCAGCACAATGGCGATGATCCTGTTCTTTTTCATAAGCTTACCTCCTGTTTTTTTATTCCCGAAAGATGGCGCATGCCGTGGGTGGTCTTGCAGATCACGCCGTCGCACAGGATCAGCAGTGCGGGCAGCACCAGCAGCACCAGCACCACGCTGATGATAGCGCCGCGGGCCATCAGCATACACATGGAAGCGACAATATCAATATTGGAGTACACAGCCACGCCGAAGGTGGCGGCGAACAGGCCCAGACCGCTGACGATGACAGACGGAGCGGAGGTCCGCAGGGCGGTGTACACGGCGGCCTTACGGTCATTGCCGTTCAGACGTTCGGATTTATAGCGGGTGGTCATCAGGATGGCGTAGTCCACCGTAGCGCCCAGCTGAATGGTACTGATGCAGATGGGTGCGATGAAGGGCAGCGACTGGCCCAGATAGTGGGGCAGGCCCAGATTGATGAACACGGCCAGCTCGATGACGGCGATCAGCACGGAGGGCAGCGACAGGCTCTTTTCCACCAGTGCGATGATTACGAAGATGGCCACGATGGACACGGCGTTGACCACCTGGAAGTCGTGGCCGGTGGTGTCGATCATATCCTTCATGCAGGGTGCCTCGCCGATCAGCATGCCGGTGTCGTCATATTTCTTCAAAATGGCGTTCAGGCTGTCCAGCTGGTCGCTGACCGCGTCGCTGGCCACCTTGTATTCCGAGTTAATGAGCAGCAGCTCCCACTGGTCGTTCTCCAGCATAGAGCGAACGGAGTCCGGCAGAATTTCCTCCGGCACCAGCGGGCCCACCACGCTTTCAAGTCCCAGCACGTATTTCACGCCGTCCACCTGCTCCATCTCGTCGATCATGTCCCGTACGTCACGGGTGGGCAGGTCGGCGTCGATCAGCAGCATGTGGGTGGAGGAGATGTCGAAGTCCTCCGCCAGCTTGGAGTTGGCGATGACGTAGTCGATATCCTCCGGCAGGCACTGTCCCATGTCGTAATAGACCTCGCTGTTGGTCTTGCTGTAGCCGTAGTAGGCGGGGCCAATCAGCAGCGCGAAGATGACGAGGAACACGGGGAAGCGCTTGCACACACCCTTGGAGAAGCCGCTCATATCCGGGATCAGGGACTTGTGGCGGGTCTTCTGCAAAGGCTTATCCAGCAGCAGGATCATACTGGGCAGGATGGTCACGCACCCGATCACGCCCAGCACCACGCCCTTTGCCATCACGATACCAAGGTCGCGGCCCAGCGTGAAGCTCATGAAGCACAGCGCGATAAAGCCTGCCACTGTGGTGATGGAGCTGCCCAGCACCGAGGCGAACGTCTCGTGAATAGCTACCGCCATGGCCTCCTTGTGGTCAGTGGTGTGCTCCAGCTGCTCGTTATAGCTGTGCCACAGGAAGATGGAGTAGTCCATGGTGACGGCCAGCTGCAGCACGGCGGACAGCGCCTTGGTGATGTAGGATATCTCGCCGAAGAAGTAGTTGCTGCCCAGATTGAACAGGATGCACATGCCGATGCTGGCCAGGAACACGAAGGGCACCAGCCAGCCGTCCAGCAGGATCATCATGGCGGCGCAGGCACAGGCCACAGCCAGCGCCACATACACCGGCTCCTCCTGCTCACACAGATCCTTCAGGTCTGTCACCAGCGCTGACATACCGGAGACGAAGCACTGCTTTCCGGCGATGGTGCGAATCTCGCGGATGGCGTCCATGGTCACATCCTCGCTGGTGGCCGAGTCGAAGAACACCGCCATCATGGTGGCGTTCCCCTGATTGAAAGCGCTGTACAGCTTATCCGGCAGCAGTTCCATGGGGACGGACAGATCGGCCAGCGAATCGTACCACAGTACGGTGTCCACATGATCCACGGCCTCGATCTTTTCCTTCAGGGCCGCCACGTCCTTCTCCGGCATGTCCTCCACAATGATGAAGGAGAAAGCGCCCTTGCCGAAGTCGTCCTTCAGGGTGTCCTGCCCGATGACGGTGTCCATGTCGTCCGGCAGGTAGTTGAGCATATCGTAGTTGATGCGCGTTCCCAGCATGCCGAGGGTGGCGGGGATCATCAGCGCCAGGGCGACGATCAATATCAGCACGCGGTTTTTGACGATGGCTTTTGCAGCCTGCATGTCTCTCACTCGTCCTTTCCTATCTCATAATCATCGGTTTCGATCACATCGGGCCGCTGGTGATCCACGATCTTCACCGTGCACAGCGCCACGCTGAGATTCAGCACGCCGTCGCACAGCAGCGACAGGCCCATCAGCGCCGTCAGCGCCCGAACGCCGGTCATCGGCCGGAACACCAGCACCACGCCCACCACACAGGTCAGCGCCGCCAGCACCAGCACCAGCCACCAGTTCCGGATGCCGAACTGGCGGGAGTCCATGGCGATCTGGATCTTGAACAGGCCGTCCGCCAGCACCGGAATGCCGAACATGACGCACAGAAAGCTCAGCGCGTCGCCGGGGTGGCTCAGCGTGACGATGCCCAGCACCATCAGCAGCAGGCCGAAGGCCAGATCGTACTGAAAGGCCAGCCGGAACAGGTCGCGGGAGAAGTACCCCACCAGCTTGATAGCGCCGAACAGAATCAGTCCGATGCCCAGCAGCCGCCCAATCCACAGGGCGGAGACGCCCGGCGTGAACAGCAGCACCACGCCCAGCACACAGAACAGAACGGACATCACGATATAGCCGATCTTGGCCGTTTTCATTGGCGCGACAGAACGCATATCCATATCCCCTTTCACCGTTGTTTCTTCTCAACGAAACGGAGTATAGCATCCGGGCGCAAAAAGGGAAATGGACAGAAAAAGACCCGCTGTCCAAATCTTGGACAGCGGGTCAATATTGCCTGTATTTTGGGCAAAAGGCGCGTTTTGCCTAAATTTACCCGTTTGTTTCCTGGCTGCGGCGGATGATCAGCTCCGGCACGCCCTGAATCAGCTGCAGCATCCGGTGCAGGTCGTCATAGGCGGCGTCGGTCATGCCACGGTCGATCCAGTCGAAGCACATGCCCAGCAGCTGGCACTTCATGAACCGGATCACAACGCTGCGGTCGCTCTCGTTGATGAGATCGTCGGGGAACGCGGTGGTAATGTAGGTCGTCACCACGTATTCGCACAGCTTCAGCATGCTCTGGGTGAACACATCCCGGTTTACCGAAAGATAAATGTGCATCACCGCCCGCTTATTCTCCAGCGCGAACCGGAAGGCCACGTGGAAGCACTCGTCCAGCGAGGAGATGGAGGGGTAGGCGCGGATCAGCTGCTCCGTCTGCTCGGCAACGATCTCGCCCAGCAGGGAGGGAATATCGCGGAAGTGATAGTAAAAGGAGTTGCGGTTGATGCCGCAGTCCTCCACAATGTCCCGCACGCTGATCTTGTTCAGGGGCTGCTGGTTCAGCAGCTTCAAAAACGAGGCCTTGATCGCCTGCTTCGTAAAGTTCGCCATAGCGTCCTCCGTTCTGGTAATATCTGGAGTATAACACAGGTTCTCCCAATGTGCAACCTCAGATATCGGCAAAAAGAAGGCAGGCCGTCCGGCCTGCCTTTTCATCACAATTACTCCTTCGCTGCGGCGTTGGCGTTTTCCACGAGGGTGTCGGTTTCCAGCACCACGTCGCCGCCGTTGCCCACCCGCTGGAGCATGTTCCACCACTCAGTACGGGCGGTGGCCCAGCCGGGCGTCAGCGCGTCATAGCCGGACAGGAAGTCCGTCAGCTTGGCGTATTCCGTCATCACGTCGCTGCCCGCCCAGATGTTCCGCAGGTCGGCGCCGTCCACCGTGTCGCGGACGGGGAAGCACCCGGCGGCCTTCACGGCGGCGCTGGCGCCCTGCCCGTCGGCGAAGAAACGGATCAGCAGCTTGGCGGCCTCGATCCGCTCCTGATCGCCGTTGTCAAACACGCCGAAGCCCCAGATATCGCCCTGAAGCCGGGGCTGGCTGATCTCGGGATCGGTGGGGAAGGCCATGAACTCGATGGTCTGGCCGTTGACGGTCTTGCCCGCCGGATGCACCACCGGCTCGCCGCCCTCCTCGGTGGGCTCGTCCACCGTCTCGGCCAGCTGCTGGGCAAGACTCCAGCAGAAGGACATTTTCAGGGATTCGTGATAGAACAGCGCGGCCTCCTCCTGCCCATTGATGGCGTCGTCAAATTCGATGCCCTTGGTGTCCCGCAGCAGGGTCAGCGCCTGCTGGTTGGCCTCGGAGTTGGCGACGTAGCCGGTGTAGGAGTCGTTGGCGAACTGGCCGCCGTACAGGTTCGTCACCAGCGCGCGGGTACCCTGATCGCCGTTCTGGCCGGAGCAGTACACGGCGGCCACCGTTTCGCCGTACTTGCTTTGCAGCGCCTTGACGGCCTGGGTGAACTGCTCGGTGGTCCAGGTGCGTGTCTCCAGATCGATGTACTGGTCGGCGCCTGCGGTGACGAAGGCGTCATAGTTGATGGCCATGCACTGCACGTTCATGGCAAAGGGATAGGCGTAGCACTTGCCGTCCCGGGTGAAGCAGACGCTCTGGCAGGCGGCGTTGACCTCCTGCTTGTCGGCGTCGTCCCACATGTCGGACAGATCGGCCAGCATGCCCTCTGCGCCCCATGCTTTGATGAGACGGTCCGGCTGGGCCAGCAGAATGTCGGGGGACACGCCGCCGTCCACGGCGGTGCTGAGCTTGTCGTCGCCGGTGGCCTCGTCCAGACACTGTACCGTCACGTGAATGTCGGGGTATACGCTGTTGAACTGGGTCAGCAGCGTCTCCACGGCGGCCGGATCGCCCCAGTCGCCTGCGGGGAACGTCCACAGCGTCAACTCGATCACGGCGGGCTCCTCATCCTCCTGCGCCTGTTTGCCGCACCCGGCAAGGGACAGAAGCATCAGCAGAGCCAGCAGCAGAGCCAGTAGCTTTTTCATTTGATTTCCTCCTTATTTCGGCGGTTATAGGGCGGTTTTTGCACCTATAATCGCGGCAATGACCTTGTGTATTGTATAGAAATAGTGGCAAATTGTCAAGTCATGGCAAAAATGGGCGGCTTTGCGGCGGCTGCATAGTTTGCGCGGAAATGGAAAACACTAGGGCAAAAAGGAGGGAGCGCACACATGAACTACAGCGCCAACAGCTGCGAAAGCAGCGAAAACGAGAACCGGGACACACCCCAGCAGCAGATCATCGAAATGGGCTCCACGGTGGTGAAAAACAAGCGGGGCACCATCCACTGTCTCACCATCATCGGACAGGTGGAGGGCCACACTACCCTGCCGCCCAACGTGAAGACCACCAAGTATGAGCACGTGCTGCCGCTGCTGACCTCGGTGGAGGAGAAGGACGATGTGGACGGCCTTTTGCTGCTGCTGAACACGGTGGGCGGCGATATCGAGGCGGGCCTTGGCATCGCGGAGCTGGTGGCGGGCATGACCAAGCCCACCGCCACGCTGGTGCTGGGCGGCGGCCACTCCATCGGCGTGCCGCTGGCGGTGTGCGGCAAGGCCACCTTCATCGTGCCCAGCGCGTCTATGACCATCCATCCCGTTCGCATGTCGGGGCAGGTCATCGCCGCGCCCGCCACCTACCGGTATTTTGAGCGGATTCAGGAGCGGATCATCGACTTTGTGGCCCGCAACTCCCGCATCAGCGCCGAGAAGTTCCGGGAACTGATGCTGTCGGTGGGGGACATGGCCAACGACGTGGGCAGCGTCATCTACGGACAGGAGGCGGTGGCGCTGGGTATCATCGACCGCATCGGCTCGCTGGGCGACGCGCTGGACGCCCTGTATAAAATGGTGGAGAAGGGGAGAGCGGGGTAAAAAGCGCCCTTGCAGCTGAAAACGGAGTAAGGCGAGGGGGAGTCCCCCTCGCCTTAAAATTTTTCCGGAACCAGGGAGGGACTACGATTCCCTCCACTGGTGCTGCCCCTTTGACGGGCGGCTTTTATTTCACATGGGGCAGCACACCCAGCAGCTCCAGCGGTGTATCGCCGGTGTTGACGATGCTGTGGGTGTGTCCCTCCGGGCAGTAGTGGCACATACCGGCGGCAACAGGATACTGGGTATCATCGTCGATGCACTGTCCGCTGCCGGACAGGATATAGATGATCTCACAGTTGCCGGTGTGGGTATGCAGGCCGATGGACGAGCCCACCGGCAGCGTCAGGCGCACCACCGCGCCCATACGGGGATCGTCAAATTTACGGACGATGGCCTCGCCCTCGCCGCCCTTGAAATGGGGCACGGCGTTGGCGGGGATGGTGTTGAAATCAAGGATCATGGGAGGTTCTCCTTTAGTTCAAAAAGTCCTTCAGCTTCTTGCTGCGGCTGGGATGGCGCAGCTTGCGGAGAGCCTTGGCCTCGATCTGGCGAATACGCTCACGGGTGACGTTGAACTCCTTGCCCACTTCCTCCAGCGTGCGGGTGCGGCCGTCCTCAATGCCGAAGCGCAGCTTCAGCACCTTTTCTTCGCGGGGGGTCAGGGTGGACAGCACGTCCACCAGCTGCTCCTTCAGCAGCGTGAAGCTGGCGGCCTCGCTGGGCTCGGACGCGCCCTCGTCGGGGATGAAGTCGCCCAGATGGCTGTCCTCCTCCTCGCCGATGGGGGTCTCCAGAGAGACCGGCTCCTGGGCGATCTTCAGAATCTCCCGCACCTTGTCCACAGGCATGCCCATCTCGGCGGAGATCTCCTCGGGAGAAGGATCGTGGCCCAGCTGCTGCAGCAGCTGGCGGCTGACGCGGATGACCTTGTTGATGGTCTCCACCATATGTACGGGGATGCGGATGGTACGGGCCTGATCGGCGATGGCGCGGGTGATGGCCTGACGGATCCACCATGTGGCGTAGGTGGAGAACTTGTAGCCCTTGGTGTAGTCGAACTTCTCCACGGCCTTGATCAGACCCAGATTGCCCTCCTGGATCAGGTCGAGGAACAGCATGCCGCGGCCCACGTAGCGCTTGGCGATGGACACCACCAGACGGAGGTTGGCCTCGGCCAGCTTCTGCTTGGCCTTGCTGCCCTCCTTGATGTCCTTCTTCAGCTGGGCCAGTTCCTCGTCGGGGATGGTCTCGCCGTTCTCGGCGGCCTCGTCGATCCGCTCCTGAGCGGCGCGTCCGGCGGACATGGCGGTGGCCAGCACCACCTCTTCATCGGCGTTCAGCAGCGGTACGCGGCCGATCTCCTTCAGGTACATGCGGACGGGATCGTCGATGTTGAAGCTGTCCACCAGCGTATTGGGATCCACAAGCTCCTCTTCCTCGATCTCGGCGATCTCCTCCAGCGGCGGCTCGATATCGTCGTCAATGCTGGTGATGAACTCCTCGCTGCCCACCTCGATGCCCAGCGCCTCCAGAGAGTCGTAGATGCGGTCCATCTGCTCGCTCTCCAGATCCATCTCGTCCAGCACGTCGCTGACCTCGCTGGAGTCCAGCTTGCCCTTCTTCTTGCCCTTGGCCAGCATGTCCCGCAGCTTCTCGTTGGCCATGATCAGCGCCGCGGCGGGCAGAGACGCGATGGCCTTGTCGTCCAGCTTGCCCTTTTCCTTGCTCTTGTCGTCCTCCTTGGTCTCCGCCTCGGCCTGAGACTGCTCGGCCGCCTTGGCCTCCGCCTTTTTCTTCTTGTTGTCCTCGGCCAGCAGGGCGTTGGTCATTTCCTCCAGCTCCTGCTTGGTGTACGTCTTATCGGTCATGTGCGCTTTCCTCCATATCGTTTCTTATCTTTAAATGTTTCCATTGCCAACAGCAGGGGATCCACCCCGGAGTCGTCCCGTTTGGTCTGCTCTTCGCGGATCACCCGTATGTAGTCCGCCAGCGCCTGAGACGCGTTGGCGGTGGATTCCGGTTTTTGCAGCAGCGTGGTCAGGTGGCTCATCTCGTCGCCGGACAGCTCCCCCGTCAGCGCCGACAGGCCGCTGCGGTTGTCGCGCTGGCGCCACATGGCGCCGTAAATTTTTCCCAACAGCGGCGAAGAGAACTCCTCCGGCGTCAGGGGCGGCGCGTCCCCGAACAGCGTGGGGTCAAGGTGCAGCAGCCGGATCACGCCCTCCTCCGCCATGGCGCTGCGGAGATTGGTATAGCGGCTGCCCCGCTGGGCGGGCTGTACGGTCAGGGCGGGGTTCAGCTCCTGCCGCTCCCGCTTTTTGCGGTCGCTGTAGCGGCGCTTGCGGGCGGCCCGCTCCACCTCCTGCCGCATGGCGTCGGGCGAAAGTCCTGCCGTCTCGGCGGCACGATTGGCGTATACCTCCCGCTCCACGGCGTTGTCCAGCTCGGCAAGCACCTGACTGATCTCGGCGGTGTAGTCGATGCGGCCCTGATCGCTGCGCAGGTCGTACTTGGCGGCCACCTGCGACATACGGAACTCCACGCCGTTCTCGCTGCCGGACAGCAGCCGCTCGAAGGCGGGAGCGCCCTGAAACTTGATGAAATCGTCGGCATCCTGCTTCACATATTCGCCGTCCACCAGCCGCCGGGGCAGCTTCAGTACCCGGACGGTGAACTCGGTGTTGTTCAGCATCTCCAGCGCCCGCTGGGTGGCCAGCTGACCGGCGTTGTCGTTGTCGTAGCACAGCACCAGCTCCTTGGTGTACCGTCCCAGCAATCGAATCTGCTCCGTCGTCAGCGCCGTGCCCATGGAAGCCACCGCGTTGTCGAAGCCCGCCTGATGCAGCGTCACCACATCAAGGTTGCCTTCACACAGGATCATGTTGGGACGCTTGGTCTTTTTCGCCAGATTCAGGCCGTACAGCACCCGGCGCTTGCTGTATACCGGCGTTTCGGTGCTGTTCATGTATTTCGGCTCCGACTTGTCAATAACGCGGCTGCCGAAGCCCACCACGTCGCCCCGCACATCGATGACAGGCAGCATCAGCCGGTTGCGGAACTTATCGTAAAAGCCGCCGCTCTTGTTGGCCACGATCAGTCCGGCGGTCAGCAGCTCCTGCTTGGTGTAGCCCCTGCCGGTCATGGTGCGCAGCAGCGCGTCCCAGCTGTCCGGCGACGCGCCCATACCGAACCGCACAGCGATCTTCCGGGAGATGGCGCGCTTGTCGAGATACGCCCGCACCGCCGCACCGTCGGGGCTTTGCAGCACGTCATAGTACCACCGGGCCGCGTCACGGTTCAGCGCCAGCAGCCGCTTGCGCAGCCGGTCGGCGTCGGCGGATTCCCGATCCTCCGGCACCTCCATGTTGACCCGCTTGGCCAGAAAACGCACCGCGTCGGGATAGGAGAGATTTTCAATCTCCATAATGAAATTGATGACGCCGCCGCCCTTTTTGCAGCCGAAGCAGTGATAGAACTGCTTGTCCTGCAAAACGTGGAAGGAGGGCGTTTTCTCATTGTGAAAGGGACAGCAGCCCCAATAGCTGCCGCCCTTCGGCGTCAGCGCCACGTAGGAGCCCACCACGTCCACAATGTCGTTGCGGGCGATCAGCTCGTCCAAAAAGCTCTGTGAAAACATGGCGATCCCTCCTTTCCGTGCCGCACTGAAATTTTTCCTCGCTTTATTATACGGGATAACTTTCGGATACCCTCTTTTTTTCAACGAATTTTTTCAAAAAACAAAAAAATTTTGTATCCATGCCGGAAGCATGGTGCTATAATGGAGAAGAATAAGCAATTAAAGGAGGTACTTTCCTATGAAACGACTCTTTACCGGCGGCCGCGTGGTCAGCGGCAGCGCCGTTGTGGCAGCCGACGTGCTGGTGGACGGCGAGAAGATCGTGTCCGTGGCGCCCCATATCGACGCGCCCGACGCGGAGGTGGTGGACGTGACCGGCAAGCTGCTGCTGCCGGGGTTCATCGACGCCCACACCCACTTCGATCTGGACGTGTGCAACACCACCACCGCCGACGATTTCGAGAGCGGCAGCCGCTCCGCTCTCCGGGGCGGCACCACCACCGTCATCGACTTCGCCTGCCCCAACAAGGGCGAGACGCTGGCCTACGGCTTGGAGCTGTGGCACAAAAAGGCGGCAAACTGCCACTGTGACTACGGCTTCCACATGACCATCGACGATTGGAACGAGGGCGTCGAGGCAGAGCTGGACGACATGTTTGCCGCCGGCATCACCTCCTTCAAGATGTACATGACCTATCCCGCCATGATGCTGCCGGACGGCGACCTGTACCGGGCGCTGAAGGCCCTGAAGGCCCGGGGCGGCATCTGCGGCGTCCACTGTGAGAACAGCGGCGTCATCGACGCGCTGGTGGCGGAGAAGAAGGCAAAGGGCGAGAACGCCGTCTCCTGCCATCCCCAGACCCGCCCCGACTATCTGGAGGCAGAGGCGGTGGGCCGCATCCTGCGGATCGCCCAGGCGGCGGAGGCTCCCGTGGTGATCGTTCACACCACCAACGCCGCCGCGCTCAGCGAGATCGATCAGGCCCGCGCACGGGGTCAGGTCGTCTATTCCGAGACGTGTCCCCAGTATCTGGCGCTGGACGACAGCGTGTACTATCAGGAGGACTGGCTGTCCTCCGCCAAGTTCGTGTGCTCCCCTCCCATCCGCAAAAAGTCGGATCAGGACGCGTTGTGGGCGGGCCTGAAGGAGGGTCGGGTGAACACCGTCTCCACCGACCACTGCTCCTTCACCACGCAGCAGAAGCTGGCGGGGCAGGGCGACTTCACCACCATTCCCGGCGGCCTTCCCGGCGTAGAGACCCGGGGCGAGGTGGTGTACACCACCGGCGTGGCGGCGGGCCGCATCGACCTGCCCACCTTGTGCCGGGCACTCAGCGAGAATCCCGCCAAGCTGTACGGTCTCTATCCCCGCAAGGGCTGCATCGCGCCCGGCGCTGACGCCGATATCGTGGTGTACGATCCGGCGGCGGATCATACCCTCCACGCCGCCGACATGGTGTCCCGCTGCGACTATACGCCCTTCGAGGGCTTCCGAACCTCCGGCAGCATCGCCGCCGTGTACCTGCGGGGCATGCCCGCCGTGGAAAAGGGCGTCGTCCGCGACGTAACGGGCGAATACCTCAAGCGCGGCAAGTGCGCGCTGTAAGACGGATAGAAAAGGGTCTCCGGCAACCGCCGGAGACCTTTTTTATTTACTCGTTGGGCGTTACCACACCGGAGATGTCCACGGGCTTGCCGTCCCGCCACAGGCGCTCCAGACCGTAGAACTCACGGGCCTCGGCGTTGAAAACGTGCACGGCGATGCAGCCGTAGTCCAGCAGCACCCACGTGCCGCCGCGATAGCCCTCCCGGTGGAGGGGCTGCTCCTCCGCTTCCTCCGCCATGACCTTTTCCACGTTGTCCACCAGCGCGTTGATCTGGGTGTTGCTGGAACCGGTGGCGATGACGAAGTAATCCGCCAGCGTGGTCAGCTCGCCGATTTCCAGTACCTGGATCTCCCGGCCCTTCTTGTCGCTCAGTGCTTTGGCCGCCAGCAGGGCCATTTCCTTGGGTTCTTTCATAACGTCACTCCTTTTTCAATGAGATCATTTCTCGCGTCCAATGTATCGTGGTGTACCGGATTGCCCATGTCCTCCATTTCCATGACGGTCATGGTCAGGCCCAGCAGCAGTCCCCGGTCAAGATCCTCATAGACCGTTTCCCGCAGGCGCACCACATCGGGGTCGTTGGCAAACTCCCGGCTGGGCTCGATATAGTCGGCCAGATACAATATTTTTTCCAGCAGCGTCATGTTGGCCCGGCCGGTGGTGTGGTACAAAATGGCCTGATACACCTCGTCGTCCACGCCGTACACATGGCGGGCGATGGCCGCGCCGGTCTTGGCGTGCAGCAGCTTCAGCGCCTTCTGCTCCAACAGATCAAGCTGGATGCCGTACTGCTGACACAGCGCCAGCTGCTCCGCCATGCCCAGCTTTTTGGTGCAGTCGTGAAGCAGTCCCGCCACGCGGGCCTTCGTCTCGTCCGCACCGAAGCGTCGGGCAAGCTTCGCCGCCTCGCCCTCGGTACCCAGCACATGGGGCATCCGCTTGGGCTTGAGATAGCTCATAGCAATGGGCCGCAGCTCGTCCACCGTCAGGTGCTTCAGGTCGGCGTTCGTACCGTACAGGTGCTCCCGCCGGACGTAGCCCCACACCGCTTCCGGTACCAGGTCGCTCCCCTGCCCCGCCGCCAGCGCGGCGCGGACGTCGGTGGAGGACAGCTCGATGAGCTCCGGATTGTCCAGCAGCGCCACATGAGCCTGATACTGCCGCTCCAGCAGCTCCTTCTGCCGCTTCATGGCGGCGCGGATATCCTCCTCCACCCGGCGGAAAGCGGCAATGTGCGCCAATTCACAGATGACCTCCGGCTCATGCCACGTGTGGAGGGACAGGAACATGTCCGATCCCATCAGCAGCCACAGCTCCGCGTCGGGGTACTGCTGATGCAGCATGCGCAGGGTGTCGCTGGTGTAGCTTTTGCCGGTGTGGTGCAGCTCGATATCGCTGGCCTCGGCCATACGGCCCACCGAGGCCGCCATCAGCGCCGCCATGTCGTACCGCTGCCGGGCCGTCACGCCGGACGGCAGCGGCTTGTGGGGCGGCACGCAGTCCGGGACGATCAGCAGCTTATCCAGTCCCAACTGGTTCACGGCGGCACGGGCCATGGTCACATGGCCGTTATGGGGCGGGTTGAACGTCCCGCCGAACATGCCGATCCTCATGCCTGCTTCGCCTTGACCAGCTGTATTTTCCGCTTTTCCTTGTTGTGCTGATAGCGGTACAGCACGAACTTGCTGCCGATGACCTGCACCACCTCGCTGCGGGTGGCCACGGCCAGCTCCTCCGCCGCCTCACGGGCGGTGTACATGCTGTTTTCCAGCACACGGCCCTTGATGAGCTCACGGGCCTCCAGCGCATCGTTGGCCTGCTTCACCAGATTGTCGCCGATGCCGTCCTTGCCCACATGGAGGATGGTGTCCATGGTGGCGGCCATCCCCCGCAGCTGGGCACGCTGCTTACTTGTCAGTTCCATATCAATGCTTCTCCAAATACTCTTTCAATTCCGCGGCGAAAACGCGCAAAGCGCTGCCCCGGTGGGATATTTCGTTTTTCTCCTCCGCCGTCAGCTGGGCAAAGGTGCGGCGCTTCTCCGGCACAAAGAACACCGGATCATAGCCGAAGCCCCGTTCCCCCATGGGGGCAAAGGCGATGGTGCCGTGGCAGTCGCCGTCGGCGGTCAGTATGTCGCCGTTGGGGAAGGCGCAGCAGATGGACGTATGGAAATGGGCGGCACGGTTCGTCGCGCCCCGCATGTTCTGCAGCAGCAGAGCGCAGCGGGCCGGATCACTGTCCAGATTGCCGTACCGGGCGGAGTAGATGCCCGGCGCGCCCTGTAACCAGTCCACGCACAATCCGGAGTCGTCGCCGATGGCGGGCAGGCCGCTGGCTTCCATGACGGCTTTTGCCTTCAGCGCGGCGTTCTCGGCAAAGGTAGTGCCCGTCTCCTCCACGTCCAGCGCAAGCCCTAAATCGGACTCCAACACCACTTCCACGCCCAGCCGGGACAAGATCTCCTGCATCTCTTTTAATTTCCCACGGTTGTGGGAGGCCAATACAAATTTCATCTCAGAATATCCCCCACTATCTCTTTCTGTTTGGCGATCAGCTCACGGTTGCCCTTGGCGCACAGCGCCACCAGCTCCTGCTGCTCCGTCACGGTGAAGGCCCGGCCCTCGCCGGTGCCCTGAATCTCAATGATCTCGCCCTGCTCGTTCATGATGCAGTTCAGATCCACCTGCGCCCGGCTGTCCTCGCTGTAGGGCAGATCCAGCACCGCCGTATCGTCCACGATACCGGCGCTGACGCCCGCCACGTAATGCTTGATGGGCATACGGCCGATATAGCCCTC